>Ga0116172_10004747_pt1 | contig 10967 bp, 10 predicted proteins | sample AD_UKC083_MetaG_FD_89799 | JGI IMG/M metagenome (GOLD analysis project Ga0116172, IMG submission 89799) | Active sludge microbial communities of municipal wastewater-treating anaerobic digesters from USA - AD_UKC083_MetaG | ecosystem: Engineered > Bioreactor > Anaerobic > Digestate | place: USA...
CGGAAACATCAAGTGTCATGGTGATGGTCTTTTGGGTTAAATCGCACTGCACCATCTGTCCGCTCGCGCCGCCGGCTCCGCTTCCCTGAGGGGCTTCACCAACTTTGTCCCACTTATCTGTCACAGAATTTTTCGGGTCGAACCACCAAAGAGGGTAGTTCTGAGGGTTATCCGGCTGCCCGCAGTACGTCTGGGATTCAATTGCAGCCTGGCAGGAGCTGTTCAGATTGTACTTAAACGCTGCCACCAAATCGGACTCCCCCGATGGTGTGGAGCCAAGAAAGATATCGTAAAAACTGCTGCACGGGGTGATAGGCTCAGTGCCGTAACCAATAAATGGCACATTGGTCTCGGAGCCCTGGCCGTGGTCGACGACATAAAGCCAATAATCTTCGCCTGCTGTTCGGCGGATGTTTAGCGCTGAACCAAATAAGCTCATCCCGCTGGTCGTGACCTGCACGAGCTGTCCGGAAACGCCTGCTTGCTGCGCAAGAATAGCCGCGCCAAGCTGACTGCCCGGCGAGAAAGCACAATTGGCAGAAGCGGTTGCTGGTGAAAGTCCGGGCCCCCAAAAGTTGTGGTCCACCAGCCCTTTGGCGGGGGCGCCGCAATCTACCTGAGTGGACCCGGCGTTATTCAGGATGTTGTTCGCTACAGCGGTGAGCGTGCCGGAGCCCGTCAGGCCGGTCCTGCGTATCGCGAAGCCGATATTATTGGTGATGTGGTTGAACTGAACAAGCAGATTTCCGCTGTTATCCTCGTATAAAATCGCGTGCGCGCCTTGCTGCAACGTGTTGTTTTGAATCGTGACCGGCTGGCTGCTGTTCACGCGCAACAGGTTTCTCGAAACCGTAGCGCATTCGCCGTCGTTGATGCTCAATTTCTGGACTGTAACCTGGCTGGTAATTCCCAGCATCGGCGCGGAACAGGTGCTGCCGGCCGCGGTCAGAACGCTGGTCCCGGTCCCTTGCAGGACAAAAAACGGCCGGTTGATAAGCACCTCATTGGATTTAATTGGATAGGTGCCGAGGATATTGATGGTAACCGGTGACGAAAGGCTGCCATTCGGGAGCGCGTCCAACGCGTCCTTGAGCCCGGTGCCCAAACCTCCCGGAAGGTCGTCCCCGCTGTTAATAAAACAGGGTGAATTCAGGCTGCAGGCTCCGCTGTCTGCCGCGACATAAGCATTCAGTACCTGCGAGGGAACCAGATTAATCGCCAGGGAGGCACTGCTTTTTTCACTCCATACGCCGGCGGAATCTTTCTCAAGAACATGAAACCGAATGGAGCCATTTTGCACCGCGAGTTTGTTCAGGCGCAATGCCAGATTAAGCTGGTCGGCAACGCTGGCGGTATGCAGCGCCTGGACGCTGACAACGAGATTCTCATTAGTAAAAGTGTTGCCCCCACAATTCTCGACAGGGGAATAGATGACGTTGCTTACCAGGCCTTTGGGAGAAATTGAGCCAGTAGCGTAATCCGTGAACGGTATCAGGGACGGATTATCAGAGCCTCCGCTGGATGTCACGCAAATCATGACATTTTCTGAGCTGGTGAAAACAGGTTCGACAGGGAAAGACAGGCGCATGTTCAGGCGCTGGCCCGCGGCGCAGCCGTCCAGAGGGCAGCCAGCGGGAGACAGCAGCTCCAGCGCGGTAACCTGCTTGGCTTTTGACAGAACTAAACCTGTGCCTGAGAAAAAAAGCAGGACAATTACCAACAGCGGGAAGAATCTGCGGAAATCAACAGTAGGTTTCACAATCGCCTGACCTGCCTACATTATAACATCAGGATGAGCGCTGCAAGAACAGACCTATGATTATGCTAAAATTTGCGCATGAATGGTGTCAAAAAAATACTCAGAACAGTGGATTTATTTTTTGTTTTCAGCGGCGTGTTTACATACCTGTTAGGCGCGGTTCTGGCCCGGCGCTCGGGCGGCGCGCTGAATGCCGCAGTGCTGGTCCTGGGATTAATCTTTTTCCTGCTGCTTTACTTGCTGGAACGTAGTTTCAATTATCTGACCAGCTCACGTATCAGCCTTTTTTCTAAGTACATTCGCAATAACAAACTGAGCTCCGCGGATGTAGTTGCTTTTCTTTTATTCCTGTCCTTCAGCCTGGTCTTTTGCCTGTATTATCTGCTGAGAGAAGGGGGGCTTTCGCCAAAATCCTGGCTGTGGCTGGCGCTGTTGGCTTTTGGACTGTTAATAAACATCACCGCGATTCGATTATGGGGTCTTCCATACCGTTGGCTTACAGACGCGCTGGTTGCGGCGCCGCTGGCTTTATTCAGCGGGGCTGTCCTGCAAAAGATCGCGTCTGAACGCATGCTCTTTTTTCTCAGCCTGCCGTTGTTCTTTTTATTTCTTGCTTCATCATCAGCGCTTTTATACGAAAAGTACGAGGCCGATTCGGCAAACAGCCGGCCTTCGCTCCTGACTGTCATCGGCTGGGAACGGGCCATGACTTTGCATCATGTACTGCTCCTTTGCGCGTATTTATGCTTTGGTATTTATTTTTACATCAGCGGTTCGTGGTCAATCGCGTGGCCGGTGGTTTTTATGGCGTCCATCAGCCTTCTGGAGGTATTCCAGCTCGAACGGATTGCGCGCGGTCTTAAACCATTATGGGGGGTGCTTCGGGTGACGGCCGTGTTCCAATATTTAGGGGCTTTGTATATCCTTTTGTTTGCGTTTCTGACCCGTTGACCGTTAAATTTAAGTAATCTTTACTATTCAAAAGGAGAAATATGACCCCACAAATTGGCGACCTTGCGCCCGAATTCGAACTTCCCGATCAGTATGGCGATGTGCATAAACTGAGCGATTACCGCGGTAAGAAAGTTATTCTTTATTTTTACCCAAAAGACAACACCCCTGGCTGCACAACAGAGGCCTGCAATTTCCGGGATAATTACGCTTTGTTCCGGGCAAATGGTCTCCAGATTTTGGGTGTGAGCGCGGATAGCGTCAAGTCTCATAAAGCTTTTCAGGAAAAGTACTCGCTGCCTTTTTTGCTCCTGGCTGATTCCGACCACGCGGTTTCGGAAGCCTACGGTGTATGGGCGTTAAAGAAGATGATGGGACGCGAATATTTCGGCATCGTGCGCACCACTTTCGTCATTGACGAGGAAGGGAAAATTATCGGAGTGTACGAGAAAGTAAAGCCTGAGGAGCACGCTCAGGAAATCATTCAGGACCTGAAACTCGGTTAATAAAGAAAAGGCTCCTTTTGGAGCCTTTTTATATTCCCTTACTTAAGCCGCAGAAGGATTTTTCCAGTCTTCCAAAGCTCTTCAAGCTGATAATAAACCCGTTTTTCCGGGGAAAAGAGGTGGACGACGACGGAACCGTAGTCCATTACCATCCAACCAGAGAGAGGAAGACCTTCGATATAGGGGTCGGCCATTCCGTCGTTTTTGCCTTTTTCCTGGGCGTTTTCGACCAGGCTGTTCAGCATGCGGTCGCTTGTGCCGGTGGCCAGAACAAAAAAATCTGTAAAATCAGAAACGCCGCGTAAATCCAAAAGCAGGATGTCCTCGGCGAGTTTTTCTTCCAGATAAGAGACAATTTTCTTTGCTTGTGTGATTGGTTCCAGTTTGCACCTCTATGGAAAGTTTAACATATTTTCAAGGGAAAGCGGGATAATGCGGTATACACCGGCCTGCTTGGGGTGAGCACACTCTGGTAAAGGATGAGTTCCCTGAAATATTCGGGTTCTGCGTGGAATTCTTTTATCGCCGTGACCTGCTACGCGACGCGCGCTTTCTGTTCATCGGATGCGTTTCTATCCAGGCGGCCAAGCGTAAGGTGCGGTTTAAATCTGGTCTCATCCTCGAAACCCAGCGGCAGAAGCGCGCCGCGCAAGTCTTCTGCCAGCTGCCTGAGCTTTGGGTTATTATCCAATCCCAGCCAGATGGTTTGCGCGTTCCGCAGGGAAGGGAAACAGCCTGCTCCAGAAAGCCGGACAGGTATCCTTGGGAAATTCTCCGCTACGGCCGCGAGGCGCGGCGCGATGTGACGGATCTTGACATCCGGAACTTCCCCGAGGAACTGTAAGGTGAGATGGTACAAATCTGGCGAGACCCAACGGATTGGTACTCCGCGCAGTTTTTCCTGGAGTTCCTTTGAAATAGCCCCCACCTTCGTAAGCGTGTCCTGAGAAAAATCGCAAGCAACAAATAAGCGCACCAATTTCACAGCACTATTATATCAAGCGGGCCTGACAGGGCGCGCAAAATTCCGGTTTTTTTCAAAAACAATCCGGCAAGAAAAACCTTGCGCGCTCTTTTCAGATAAGTTGAATTATGGTATAAGAAAAGTACCCTGCTGTGTTTGTGATGCGGCCATTAAGTTTTGTACCAACACCTTTAAAATTGGTTCAAGCTCATGCCAGGTGATGTGATAGACTTCGGTCAAGACTGATCCTGCAGGGAGAACCAGTCCTGCCTTTCGCAGGTTCAAAACATCTCCGCACACGGCATAGCGGGGAGGCCTTATTCTTAACGGGGGCTGCAACAACCAAATAACAAAGATTTAGCGGCTGAGTCTCATTTTGAGATGACGAGGTGGAGGTTCCTTCTCGCGAGAGGAGTGTTAACCCGGTTTCCGGGGAAAATCGATAGATCAGCGGATGCCTCCGAAACCTATCACGGGTTTCAATCTTCCTGTATTAAGCAGTAACTAAAACCGAAGGGCGACCTGCGGCACAAAAAATGCTTAGTGAGCAGACCGGCTTCAGGTCTGAAATCGCTGAAGCATTTAATCTGTTTAATGAGGAGACTGCCGTGGATACTAAAGATTTGCTTAAGCGCGTCAAGGAAGACAAAATAAAATTTATTTCTTACCAGTTTACGGATATTAATGGGGTGGTCAAATCTCTGGATGGTCCGGTGGACCGCCTGGAGGAAAGCATTGAGAACGGCATTTGGTTTGACGGTTCATCCATTGAGGGGTTCGCTCGAATCCAGGAAAGCGACATGCATTTGCGGGTGGACCCGGATACCTACGCGATTTTACCTTGGTCGCCGGATGAACTTAAACGGGCTAGAATCCTCTGCGATATTCTGCGCCCAAATGGAGAACCTTTTGAAGGGGACCCGCGCGGCAGGCTGAAAACAAATCTTAAAAAGCTGAAGGAAGAGCAAGGCTGGACTTTGAATATCGGTCCGGAGCCGGAGTTTTTTCTGTTTCTGCGGAACGGGTCCGAGTCTATCCATCCGGTTCCCTATGATATTGGCAGCTATTTTGACTTTTCGGCTAACGACCAGGCAGTGATTGTCCGCACCGAACTTATGTCCGCCCTCAAACAAATGGGGTTGAATGTGGAGGTCGGTCACCACGAGGTTGCCTTGGGCCAGCACGAAATCGACTTTCGCTTCGACGACGCGTTAAAAACCGCTGACAACGTGCTCACTTTTAAATCCGCCATTAAGGCGATTGCGGCCAAGCACGGCCTGATTGCCTCTTTCATGCCGAAACCCGTTTTTGGTATTAATGGCTCGGGGATGCACTGCCATCAATCCATCAGCGCTAACGGCGAGAATTTATTCTATGCCGAGGATGACCCCAATCACCTTTCAAAAATTGCTTACGGCTACATCGCGGGGCAATTGGCACACGCGCGGGCTTTATCGGCCGTGGTGGCTCCGAGTGTGAATTCATACAAACGCCTGGTTCCTGGATACGAAGCCCCGGTTTATATCGGCTGGGCGCAGGTGAACCGTTCCGCGTTAATCCGCATTCCCATGGTATCTCCTGGAAACAAGGGTGGTGTGCGCATAGAATTACGCTTCCCAGACCCCTCTGCCAATCCTTACCTGGCTTTCACGGCGATGCTTGCGGCCGGATTGGATGGGATTGAGCGCGGATTGGAATGCCCGCCTCCGCTGAATAATGTGAATGTGTATGAATTGTGCGAAAGCGAGCGGCGTGAGATGGGCGTGGATGTGCTTCCGGGTTCTCTCAAAGAAGCCGTGGATGTCTACCTGACCGATCCGCTGCTCCATTCCGCCCTGGGAGAAGACCTTTCAAAAAAATTCGTGGAAACCCGCCTGGCGGAATGGGAAGAATACCGCATACATGTCTCAGACTGGGAAGTAAGGCGCTACCTGGAAGCGATTTAGCCGCTGCAGCGATTGCCCCGAAACAGCATATTTGGTATGATGAAAGCATGAAAAGTAAGACCCTCTTTCTCAGCGTTGTGTTCCTGCTGTGCGCCCTAAGTCTGAGTGCCTGCCTGCCCGCCTGGGTCAGTATGGACCAGCTTCCGTGGCTGAAAGAGGGTCAGGTTCTTTTTAAGGACGATTTTTCCGACCTCACAACCGGTTGGGAAAATGTGAACAACATTTATGAGCTTAAAGGATATTCCGAAAACGCTTACGTCATCTCCGTGAAAAATGCCGATTCGCGTTCGTGGTCTGTTCCGGGCCTTCGGTTTAAGGATGTGCAGGTGTCGGTAGATGCCAAACGCATCAGCGGCGAACAGGACACAAACTTCGGTTTGATTTGCCGGTATCAGGACCCGAATAATTACTACAGCTATTTGATTAGCAGCGATGGGTACTACGCTCTTATCAGAATCAGTGAAGGGGAAGAGGTCCTGCTTGGAATGGAGCAATTCGTCTATTCGGATGTAATTGCCCAGGGGGACGGCTTGAACAAAATTAGCATCAGCTGCATTGGCGACCAACTGTCGCTCACTGTCAATGGAAAAACGCTTCACTCCGTCCGCGATGACAGCTTTTCCGCCGGCGATGTCGGCTTGATTGTGGAAACGCGGGAAGCCGGAGCGGCCTCGGTGCTCTTCAGCAACTTTTCTGTCACGAAACAATAGATGAAGATTTACCTGGACATGGTCGGGTGCCGCCTCAATCAGAGCGAGATTGAGAAACTGGCGCTGGATTTGCTTGCAAGGGGGCAGGAGATTGTGACTGACCCTGCCGCGGCGGACTACGTGATTGTAAATACTTGCTGCGTGACGGCAAAAGCATGCGCGGATTCCCGAAAAGTGATACGCCGTTACCAGCGCGAAACAGGCGCGCAAGTGCTCGCGACCGGATGTTACGTTTCCGCTTTCACGCGGCAGGCCGCCGAACTGGTGGGGGAAGACCTTTCCTTTCCGAACGCGGACAAAGATGCGATACCTCAGCGGTTTCCCCGAGGGAACGCGGCCGAACCGCTGGATTTTAACTTCCTAAAACCCGCCTTGGGAGCGCGCTCGCGCACCCGCAGTTTTATCAAAGTTCAGGAAGGCTGCGACAACTACTGCACCTACTGCCTGACGAGAATCGCCCGGGGAAAATCGCACAGCGTCCCGATGGAAGAGGTAATCAGACAGGCAAAACAGGCTGAGGAAGCTGGAATTAAGGAAATTGTCCTGACAGGTGTGCAAATTGGCTCTTGGGGAAAAGACCTGCCTGAAAACGGCCTGCGCATCGCTGCTTTGGTCAGCGCGCTGCTGGAAGAAACCAGCCTTCCGCGAATTCGAATATCGTCTATTGAGCCCTGGGATGTGGATGAGGCACTTTTATATTGTTTTCGTAATCCGCGCCTTTGTCCCCATTTACATATTCCGTTGCAGAGCGGCAGTGAAAGTATTTTGCGCCGCATGGCGCGGCCTTTTTCCGCAGCTAATTTCCGCGCACTAATGCAAAAAATTCATCTGAAGAGGCCTAAAATTGCGGTCACGACGGACATTCTGTGTGGTTTTCCGGGAGAGACGGATGACCTATTTCTCGAGTCCCTGGCTTTTATTCGCGAAATGGATTTTGCGGGCGGGCATGTTTTCAAGTTCTCTCCCATGCCGGGAACTGCCGCGGCGCGCATGGACGGGAAGGTGCAGGAAAGTATCAGTCAGACGCGCAGTGAAATCGTACGCGGTGTGTTGCGTCAAAAACTGGCTGGCAAGCAGCAATCAAAAGTGGGTACTCATGTGGAAGTCCTATGGGAGCACAGCCGAAACCATGTATTTCACGGTTTCACCCCGGATTATTTCCGCGTTCGGACAAAATGGAGCCAAAACCTTGCCAATACCATCACCATGGCTGTAATTACCGAAATCTCTCAGGACGGCGTCCTGATTGCTGAGATTGCACCGGCAGAATTTGCCTGAGCTGACTATCAGTCGGGGATATCCAGCGGTCTTTGCGCCAACCCTTCGGAAGCTTGACGTAATAATTAATGTTCGAGTAAAATTTAAAGGTTAATTCGGAAAAATACCCTCCGGTCTGGCAAGCATCAGCCCGGGGTCTTGAGAGGATAAAGATGACCAAACGAACTTATCAACCAAAAATTCGCCGACGTGTGCGCGTGCACGGTTTTCGCAGCCGCATGTCCACAAAAGACGGACGCGAGGTGTTAAAGCGCCGCCGTCTGCGCGGCCGCTATCAATTAGCCCCAAAAGCGAATAATCACACGAAGCGCGTCCACTGGTAAGCCGCAGTTTTTGTCATTAGAAGCATCCGGGTATCTTTGAGGAAACCGCTAATTTCGCTGAAGAGTTCACAGGATATCCAGTCGGTAAGGCAAAACGGGAATTCATATTCAAATGCATGGCTGGTGTTGATTGTCGCACGTAACGAATTGGAAGCAACGCGAGCGGCTTTCATCGCGAGCAAAACGGTGGGAGGCGCAGTGCAGCGTAATCGCTGCAGACGCCTCCTTCGCGCGCGGCTGAGCCGCTGCTCAGACGAACTGCGGAAAGGTTTTGACATCCTGTTAATCGCGCGAAAGCGCCTTTTGGATGCAAAACCGGTTGAGATTGATCAGGCAGTTCACGGTTTACTGGTGAAAGCCGGGTTAATCAACAGAGTAGAAGATGGTTGATCAACCTGTAAAGCCAAATGAGCATGAGCATGCAGATCCCAGAATCAGGGACCTGCCGTTTCGGCTGCAGAATATTCCCCGTTTTGTCGTGCTGCTGCTCATCCGGGCGTATCAGCATATCGTCTCACCGGCGCTTCCGCCCGGTACCTGCTGCTTCTATCCCACTTGTTCTCACTACGGCTACCAGGCTGTTTACAAATACGGGGCCCTTAAGGGCTCCTGGATGGCAATTAAGCGGATCGTCAGATGCAATCCCTTTAATGAAGGCGGATACGATCCTGTTCCCTGATTTTGGAGAGGCATGAAAAAACCATTGTATAAAATTATCTTGCTCTTTTTGTTCTCAGCTGTTTTGCTGGCTGGCTGCGCGATGGGTCCGCGCGCGGAAAGCGCGCCAGGCTTGAGCGCTGATGAAAGTGCCGTCTATGTTTCTTACATGCAGCACGTCTACAAAGTGGACGCGAAAATTGGTACCGAATTGTGGCGCTTCCCGGCTGCCGGAACTGTTCAGGTCGTGTTTTACGCGCCGCCTCTGCTGAATGAAGGCAGTGTTTTTGTGGGAGACCTTGCGAATAAATTCCACAAGCTCGATTCCGCCAATGGCTCTGAAATCTGGAACTTTTCTGAAGGAAAAGGTTGGTTTCAGGCCAGGGCCGCGATGGACGGAGTGCTGGTTATCGCACCAAGTAGCGACCGCAGCGTTTACGCCCTCAACGCGGATGGTTCCCTCAAGTGGAAATACAGCAGCGAGTTTGGATTTTTGGCCGAACCTCTGTTGCTGGAAGACGCTGTGATTATGGCCGGCCTTGACCATTACCTCGTCGCGCTGAATAAGGAAACCGGAGAGCTGCTCTGGAAAACAGAACTGAAGGGCGCCTTGATAGCCGCGCCGGCTTTTGACCCGGCAACAGGTAACCTTTTTGTCGGCTCGCTTGGAAACGAATTGGTGAGCATCAACAGCAAAGACGGAAGCCTGAACTGGACTTTTGGTCAGAACGGCGAAATCACCGCGATTTATGCCACGCCGTTGATCGTGGGGGACAGCCTTATGTTTGCGGATGAAAGCGGGAAAATATTCTCGCTTAACCGCGCGACAGGCTCCGTGGAGTGGACTCTGGACGCGGGCAGCGAAATAATCGCCGGCATCCTTCCATTGGAAGATTCTTTTGTGATTGCCCTGGAAAAAGGCGAACTGCGGGCTTACAAGCTTGCCGACCGCTCGCCGCTGTGGACGAGAACAATCAATGGAAAACTTTACACCACGCCGGTGGTAAGCTCCGATAAAATTGTAGTGGCAGTAACCAGGGGTGACGCGCTGCTGCAGGCCTACGACCTGGCCGGCAATCCGGTCTGGTCATTCACCCCCGCGAGATAAGGAGAACGATTCCCATGTGGGACACGCTGATTATTCAACCTTTTACCAATGTTCTGCTGGCTATCACGATGGTGGTGAAAAACTTTGGTGTTGCCATCATCTTGTTTACGCTGTTGATTAAACTGATAACCTATCCTCTCACTGCCAAACAGCTGAAGCAAACCGCTGCGATGCAAAAGCTTCAGAGCGACCCGCGGTACAAGAAAATGATGGAAAAATACCGCGACAACAAGGAAAAACTCGCTGAAGAACAGATGAAGCTCTACAAGGAGACTGGCGTCAGTCCGTTTGGCTCCTGTCTTCCCACACTCATACAATTGCCAATCATTATCGGTCTGTACCAAAGCATCATCAAAGCTATGGCAGCGACGCCGCTGGAGATTTTCCGCCTGGAACGTTTAATTTATCCTTTCCTTGACGCGACAAAAATACTCCCAATTCAGAGCCGATTCCTTTGGATGGATCTGGGTCAGCCGGAACGATTGCCTATTCTGGGTATTCAAATTCCCGTTCTGGCAATTATCGTTGTGGCAACCACCTGGCTGCAAAGCAAGGCGATGGAACCGCCCACCACCGGCGCGGGCGATCAGGCTGCCGCGATGACCAAGAGTTTGAATATCTACATGCCCATTTTGATGGGCTGGATGGCCTATTCGCTGGCATCAGGCCTGGCTCTGTATTTCCTGGTCAGTAATGTTGCGACTGTCGTTCAATACTCAGCCCAAGGTCGTGCCAACTGGTCAAGGTTGTTTCCGTGGATAAAGA
>Ga0116172_10004753_pt1 | contig 10963 bp, 10 predicted proteins | sample AD_UKC083_MetaG_FD_89799 | JGI IMG/M metagenome (GOLD analysis project Ga0116172, IMG submission 89799) | Active sludge microbial communities of municipal wastewater-treating anaerobic digesters from USA - AD_UKC083_MetaG | ecosystem: Engineered > Bioreactor > Anaerobic > Digestate | place: USA...
AGCCCAGCCCGAGGGCGACCGCAATCGGGATGTTAAGGAGCATAAGGCCCAAGAACGAACCGAAAAGCAGAGCAGCCATCGTCCTATACCTCCTTCTTCCTGAGGATTAGGACTATGTGCTGTATTGACCTCAGGGTCATGAGGAATGCGCCGACCGGCACCGCCGCGTAGGCGAAATAGATCGGTATGGCGAGGGCGGGCGAAGTCTGGGCCGTCGCCATCTGGTTTGCCATAATCTGCCTCGCCAATATGACGACAAGGACGTTGAACAAAATGATTATCAGGTACTTGAGGATATCGAGGAATGGGCGCCAGCTCTTGGGGAGGGCGGTTACGAGCGCCTCGACTCCCAGGTGAGATCCCCTCTTAAGCCCCGCCGAGGCTCCTATGTAGGCCAGCCAAACCATCATGTACCTGGCTGCCTCCTCGCCCCAGGTTATAGGGTAGAAGAAAACGTAGCGCGTGACAGTCGATACGAAGACAAGGACGCTCATGGCGCTTAGAAGCACGACCAGCGCCCACTCCTCAAAGCGATCAAGAAACCGCATCTGGATACCTCCTCGATTAGCGGCCCCGGCCCTTTCATTTAGGGCCGGGGCCCTGCATTCATGCCCTGTACCAGGGACTTTAGCTTACTTGCCGCGCAGCTGCTTGATGAGATCTGCGCCGATTTCCGCCTCGAACTGCTTGTAGACAGGCTCGCAAGCCGCTTCGAACGCCGCAAGGTCCGGCCTTGTCACCTGCATTCCGTTGGACTCCAGGAGCTTCACAAGGGATGCTTCGAGGTCAATGCAGTACTGGCGCTCCCAGTCGCGGGCTTCCACCGCTGCCTTCTCGATGGCCTTCTGCTGGTCGGCTGTCAGCGAGTTGAAGAACTTCTGGTTGATCAGCAGGGCCGCCGGCGAGTAGAAGTGGCCGGTGAGGGCAAGGTACTTCTGGACTTCATAGAACTTGGAGGTCGCGATGATCACGAGCGGGTTCTCCTGGCCGTCGACCGTCTTCTGCTGCAGGGCGGTGAACAGCTCGCCGAAGGGCATCGCGACGGGGGCCGCGCCCAGCTGCTTGAAGGTGGCGATGTGGACCTTGTTCTCGATGAGCCTTATCTTGAGGCCGGCCACGTCGGCGGGCTTCATGATGGCCCTCTTGGAGTTTGTGAGCATGCGGAAGCCGTTCTCCCAGAAGCCGAGGGTCTTTATGCCTTTGGGGGTAAGAGACGCCGCCATGTCGGCGCCTACTGCACCGTCCAGGGCCTTGTATGCCACCTGACGGTCCTTGACAATGAAGGGCAGGTCGAATACGAGGAACTTGCTGGAGAAGTTCGCCAGAGGGGCCGTCGAGACGAGCGTCGCCTCAAGCGTGCCGAGCATCACGCCCTCGATGGCGTCGCGCTCGCTGCCCAGCTGGGAGCTGTGGAAGATCTGGATTTCGACGGTGTCGCCGGTGTAGTTCTTCACCAGTTCGGCGAACTTCTCAAGGCCTTTGTGGTAATGGGAATCCGGGGCCAGGGTATGGTTCAGGCGCACGACCTTCTTTGCGGGGGCGCCGAATGCCGTCCCTGCCACCATAAGTATCGCCATCGCGACTACTAGGGCTAAGAAAATGGTCCTCTTCATTCTTGATTTCCTCCTCGTATGTTATTGGGGTTCGCAAGCAATTACTGTTATGTAGACATCGCTTACAGGGCGTACAAGCCTTGCGGGGCTCACCTCCGTCGCTTGTCGTAAGCAGCAACCAATGCGTCTATCCTACGAAATTCATCCTGCCTGCATACTCCGCGGCGACTAGAATCGCCTCCTCCATGCTAACGGAGCTGGCTATGCCCTTGCCGGCTATGTCGAAGGCGGTCCCATGGTCGACCGACGACCTGAGGAAAGGAAGCCCGCATGTGACGCTGACGGTGCGTTCGAAGTCAAGCGTCTTGGAGGCTATGTGGCCCTGGTCGTGGTACAGCGAGAGCACGGCGTCGTAACGGCCGTTCTTTGCCAGGTGGAATACAGAGTCGGCGGGGACGGGGCCTACTATTTTGAAGCCGCGCGCCTTGGCCTCTGCCACAGCGGGCTCTATCTCGCGGACTTCCTCGTCTCCGAAGAGGCCGTGTTCGCCGGAATGCGGGTTGAGGCCGGCCACCGCAAGCAATGGGTCTTTCACTCCGAGCACCACCAGCGCTTCCGTGCAGCGCTTGATGTAGTCCAGGAGCCTCTCCTTGGTAATAAGCTGGACGGCGCGGGCCAGCGACACGTGGCGGGTGAGGAAGAATATCCTCATGCCGTGCACCTGGAACATGGTGAGAGGGTCGGCCCCAGTAAGGTCCCCGTACATCTCCGTATGGCCTATGAAGGGTACGCCCGCGGCCTTGATGGATTCCTTGTTGATGGGGCTTGTGGCTACCGCCGCGATCTTCCTGTCCAGCGCCAGATGTATCGATTTCTCTATGTACTCGAATGAAGCCTTCCCTGCCATGGCCTGTATCTGCCCCATCTTCAGCCCGCCGTGGTCGACGTTCGCAAGGTCCAGGACGTCAATGGTCCCGTGCCTGTAGACGCCCTCCGAGGGGTCCTTGACCACATTCACACCGTAGTCCATCTTGAATATCGCGGCGGATTTCCTCACACATCCGGCGTCTCCTATGATGAGGGGCTTGCATACATCATAGATCTTGCCGTTTGCCAGGGACTTGACCACTATCTCAGGTCCTATCCCTGCTGGGTCTCCCATGGTTATTCCGATTACGGGGCGCTCCATTCACTTCTCCTCCATTCTTCTGAACAGGTGCCTGACGCAGGCTAACGCGGCGTCGGCGTCTCCGACCATGCCGCCCTTGGTTACTATGTCGAGCCCGGCGTTCGGGCCACCTACAAGCCTTCCGTATGTGGCCAGCGGCATCACTTCTTCGACAAGCTCGATGCCCGAGGCGCCGCACGCCCTGCATATGGCCGCGATGACGTCCCCGCCTGTGCCGTATACCCCGACTTTTCCGCCCCTGAGGTCCGCCAGGGCCTCCACCCCTATCCCTGCAAGGCCGTCAGCGATCCTCTCCGTGAGCACCGCCTGATCAGTCCCGAGCTTCCCTGCAAGCTCGCCTATGTCGAGTATGTCGGCGTCGGCCGATATCGTGTGGAAGCAGATGACCTTGGTATCGGCATCCGCCTGCCTCATGTGGCTTATGGCCTTAACGGCCTCGCCTTCGGCCTGCCCTCCGCCCAAAGCCAGCTTGCCGGCGTCCACGCGCACGAAGTGGCACTTCATGCCCTGCCCCAGCTGTTCCAGCTGTTTCCTGGTCTGGGCCGTCACGCTGCCGGCGACCACGATGACCTTGGACGGGCTCGGCTCATTCTTCTCCTTCGGGAAAAGCGCCGCCGCAAGGGCCGCCCCGAAGGGCCCGGGGTCGCACGACACCACAGGAATGCCGCTTAAGGCTGTGCCCTTTGCGAGCTTCTCCAGGTCCTCGTCGCTAACGCTGTCGGCAGCTACTATCCTCACCCCATCCGAATAGAGGGCCTTAAGGGCCTCGGATACCGCCTGGCTTCCTTTGATGACGGTCTCAAGCGGCAGAGAACCCACCTTGTTCCCGCTCTGTTGCGAAAGGATCCTCGGCAAAGACGAATCCCTGACGGGGCTGGTCGGGTCCTTGGATACGCCAGTAAGCTCCAACGGCACGCCGTTTACCATGTGATATCCGCCGATCGTCGCCCTGCCGCTCGTTGGGAAGGCGGGCGCCACAATCGCGGCCGGGTCCTTTCCGGTGCTCCTCAACGCGTCGAGAAGGGCGTCTATCTCGGCACCCAGGTTGCCCCTCAGAGTGCTGTCTATCCTCTTCTCGAAGTGGGTGACGCCGGACGCCATCAGGTCCTTCGCCGCCTTATAGACCCTGCTGTAGGCCTCTTGCCTGGCTAACGCCCTGCTTTCGGTGCTTACTACTATGACGTCGGCGCCATCGGGAAGTTCTGCTGCCGTGTCGCCAAGGAACGTTATGGCTTTGAAGCCCCTCTTTCCGAAGAGGATCCCGGTGGCGTTTCCGCCGGTGAGGTCGTCCGCTATGACTGCCATCCTGGGCATCGCGCTCGCCTCCTTATACCAGCACGAGGTCCACGCCCTGTGAGAGGAGCGCTTCCCTCTTTTCGTTGGAAAGCCCCGAATCGGTGATGACGGATGTGAACTGGCTCAGGCGCCTGACCTCCATGAGGGAGCCCTTGCCGAACTTGCTGCTGTCGGCCACCAGGTGCGTGCTGCCGGCGGCCTCGCACAGGAGGGATTTGATGCTGGCCTTCTCCGGGTTTGGAGCCATGAGGCCCTTCTCCATGTCGATGGCATGGGCTCCGATGAAGGCCCTGTCGACCTTTATCGCGCGGATGAAGCCTTCGGCGTAGCTTCCGATCATGGAATATACGCCCTGCTGGACCGTGCCCCCCGTACCGATGAGGGTCATCCCCTCGCAGTCGCTGAGCTCGTATAGTATGTAAATGTCGTTCGTGACGACGGTAAGGCCCTGCACCGGCCTGTTCTTCAGGTATGCCGCTATGAAATAGGTGGTCGACCCGGCATCGAGTATGATGCTCTCGCCGGGTTTAATAAGCGATGCGGCCTTTTCGGCGATCGCCTTCTTCTGCCTGAGGAACTCCGACCTCTTGAGGCTGTACGGCGTCTCACCTAGTATCCTCTCGTTGGACACGGCGCCGCCGTGCATGCGCCTTAGGAGGTTCGCGCACTCGAGGTAACCGAGGTCTCGGCGTATGGTCATCTCCGATACGTTCAGCAGGGCCGCAAGCTCAGGGACCTGCGCGCTTCCCCGCTGCCGTAGGAAATCGATTATCCGGTGCCTGCGTTCCTCTGCGAGCATCCTAAAGCCTCCGTTGGAGCATTAGTTGGATGTTCGAATTTGTATGTTTGTTTGGAAATGTTCGATTGCATTTCCATTATACACGAAAAACGGGAAGTCAACACCGTGATTCTGAGCGGATTTTGCAGGTCCGGACGCCATGGAAGCTGCTCTTGATTTGCATGGATAGCTGGATTTCCGGCGGGCCGGGCGACGGCGCCGTCCGAGAGGGTCGCTGGCATCCGGCGATGCGCAAAGGAATCTCAGAGGTGCGGTAGAATAACTTCGCGAGGTGATTATTATGTCGGTCAAACGATTGATTGCGGCGCTCGTCGCGCTTGTTATAATTGCTTCGCTTTCGGGCTGCATTTCAAAGGTATGGGTCTACGATTTCGTGGAAGAGGGCAGCATAACAAGAGGAGATGAAAAATGGCGGCCGCGCAACATAAATTACTACTTCAGCAACGGGCTGGTGCTCGATGAAAACGAAATAAGCGGCCCTCACAGCTACAGCGGCGACTTCACGGTCTCCGTTGATTTCTATCTGGTCACATCTGCGTCTGACACTTCTTACATAGAGTTCCTCCTGACTGCATCGGAAGACGATGTATTCAACGGAGTGATAGGCGGGATGTTCCTTGAGGGCATAGGTTCGCCCGGTTCTACGTTCAACCTTTTCTATTACACCCCTGCCTCGGGCGCAAAATACCCAGGCAGCGTACCCATCGCATCCGAGCTGGACGAAGTCGGAAGTAACACAATGGCAATGAAGAAAGTAGGCGACGTTCTAAAGTTCTACATCAACGGAACCCTAGTCCCTCTCAGCCTGGAAATCGCAGAAGATGACGGGGCTTCATTGTGCCCTATGCTCGGATGCTACTACACCGTCTCAGACAATACCGTTTTCGAGAAGGTGACAATAAAGTACAAAGGAGACCAGATCCTGATAGACTGAGCACTTGACGTTCATTTGCAGACAATCGGCATGGGCCGGCACAGCCCGGCACAATCGCAGGCCGGCTGGAATCGAAGTGCCGCCATAACAGGGCAGGGCTGCTTTGTCGCCCGCTCCAGCGAAACCTCTCTTCGACTGTGCCGGTTGCAGGATATCATATTTCATGTGTTGAACCATTAACCAGGGAGGGGTTGCCGATGAGGACCATCAGATTTGCTGCCATATGCTTGACGATTTTGGCGATGCTGGGCGCAGCCGGCTGCCAGAAGTCCTATTACTTCAACTTCACGGTCGAGAGGGACCTTTTGAGGAGCGACGGCAACTGGATCACCTGGAACGACCAATACGAACTTTCCGCCAAGGGGCTGCTGATGAACGACTGCTTCATCATGGCTCCGCATTTCTATGAAGGCGATGTAGAGGTCATCTTGAGGTTCGGTCTTGACGTAGAGCCCGGAAGCTCCGGCGCAGATATTGATTTCAGCCTGTATTCCCCCACAGAGACGGACAGTGAATGCGGCATAACGATATCTTTCCGGAAGCTGGGCACCGCCGAAGAAGCATATTACATATCGCATTACGGAGACATGCAAGCGGACCTGCTGGTGCCGTTCAGCGCGCCCATACCAGGCCTGCTCAACGGGCAGATAAATGTGATCAGGATCGTCAGGAAGCTGGGCAGGTTCTACTTCTACATGAACGATGAGCCTGTCGCGACGAATCTCGACGCCACATATTATACGTCGGACCTTGGCTGCCTTACGATGCTGTGCCATCAGGATCCGATGGAGGAACAAGTGCTCATAAAGGACGTGAAGATCATCTACGAGGGTGAGCGGTTCCTCTGGGGGGACTTATGAGTACGTGGCTCATAAAGTGCCCCGCTGTCCGATCGAGCATCGATTTACATGATCGGCCCATATAGATGAATAGGTCCGTTGATAAAGACAGAGCCGACGGGAGATGCCTTGCGCTTCCCCGTCGGCTCTGCTGCGTCTAGATCAGGATATCGTGCCCGAATGCTCCGGCCATCGGCTAAGGCCCCTTAACCTGGCGTAAGGATGACGTCGTCCGAATAAGGCAGAGAGCTTCTTAGGCGCTGCCTTCTTCGTTCTATTGGACTACATGAACTCAATCAATCGCTTATCTGGATCCTCCCCAATGTCCATATGCCCGGCGGTTACGCCGATTAGTATATATGCTGAACCATCGTACCGTCGTATTTGACTGTAACCGTCATGAAATGCACCAATCCGCCCGTACCGGTATATGCGTACATCGCGGGGATGAAGTAATCTATCGCATACACCGGCGGGTAGTCGTCGATATAGAAATCGGCGACAGGCTTGGTATTAAGGCTCATCTTTATATAGTTGCCTTTCTTCGATATCACGAAAAGATTGACGCCGGTCCTGTTCAGGCTCAGATCGGGTTCAGATACCACATGCTGGACATCGTCTCCCTTGATAAGCACTTCCGCATGCTCCCAATCAGGATCCCCTATGTCAGTGATATGGAGCTCTATCATGTTGTGCCTGTAACCGTTGTTCCCGTCGCTCACGTTCATCCTGAGATGATTGATTATTCTATCATTGTTGGTATCCAGCAGGAAAGTGTAGACGACCGAGAAATCCCCCCTGAATTCGTAAGGCGCTTCGACCCAGTAACCGTTGATGCGAAGCCCTTCAGGCTCAAATGCGCATGTCCCCGGAGAGTACCATTCCACCTGGTTCCATCCTGTGGTATTCGTCTTCAGGACGAAATTCGCAGTCCAGGTCTTGCCGCACCCTGTCGCTTGTAACGCGAGCGCAAAAACGACAATCGCCAAAATTATGCGATTCAGTTTCATCAAATCACCCCCCTGCTTGATTATTCTATATATGTATATATAATCCTCTATATATTTCGAATCTGATACAATATTTCGTAAAAAGGGTATCCCCTCATGTTCGTATACTTCTTACGCAGTCACTAGGGTCATTCATCACGGACCTTGTTTCACGATGCAGGGAATCGGCCGGGGAGGACAGCTCGGGCGGGCTTAAGTGCAGCCCAAAAAGCGGAAGGGCCATCTAGGAAGCCTTGTGCATTCTTACGGATTATCGTACAATTTCCTTTTTCGATATCCGGTATGGAGCAGCTCGTGCGACCTGTGCCCGAGCGGCCTGCCGAGGTATTCCTCATAGAGCTTTATGACCTGGGGGTTCTCGTGCGACTTCCTCAAGGCCATCCCGCTGTCTTCCTTGTAAAGCCCCTTGGCGCGCGCCATACGCTTCTTGAGGGTCACTCCTATAGGTTGACCTCCCCCTCCTACGCACCCTCCCGGACAGGTCATTATCTCGATGAAGTGATAATCGGCCTCGCCCGAGCGGACCTTGTCCATCAGTTTCCTTGCGTTGGCTAGCCCGTGCGCCACCGCCACCCTCACCGAAAGGTCCCCGATCTGCACATCGGCCTCCTTTATGCCTTCCATGCCGCGGACCGACTTGAAATCGAGCTTCGGAGGCGGGCTTTTCGTGATGAGCTCGTAGGCGGTGCGCAGCGCTGCCTCCATGACGCCGCCCGTCGCACCGAAGATGGTGCCCGCGCCGGTATAGGTACCTATCAGCGGGTCCGCTTCCGAATCCCTCTCATGCACGAAGTCGATGCCTGCCTGCCTTATCATGGACGCAAGCTCCCTCGTCGTCAGGACGTAGTCGACGTCCTGGTAGCCGCTGGATCTCATCTCGGGGCGAACGCATTCGAACTTCTTTGCGGTGCACGGCATCACCGATACCGACACTATGCTTGCGGGGTCCAGCCCCTCCTTCTCGGCGTAATAGGTCTTGGCGAGCGCCCCGAACATCTGCTGGGGCGATTTGCAGGTCGAAAGGTGCGGCAGCAGGTCGGGGTAGAAGTGCTCGCAGTACTTTATCCAGCCCGGGGAACAGGATGTGATCATGGGAAGCACGCCGCCGTTCGTGATTCGGTCAATTAGCTCGCTGCCCTCTTCCACTATGGTCAGGTCAGCGGTGAAGTTCGTATCGAACACCTTGTCGAAGCCGAGCTGCCTTAACGCGGCATACATCTTGCCGCCGACCAGCGCCCCGGGCTCCATGCCGAACTCCTCCCCCAATGCGACCCTGACGGCCGGGGCCTCCTGGACCACGACATGCTTCGCAGGGTCCTCAAGGGCCGCCCATACCTCGTCTATGCTGCTGTGTTCCTTTATGGCGCCGACCGGGCAGGCAAGTATGCACTGCCCGCAGTTTACGCACTCGACCTTTGCGATGTTCTCCTCGAATGCCGTGCTCACCTTCTCCGCGTGGCCTCTTTGAGAGAAGTCCACGGCCTTTATGCCCTGCACCTCGGCACAGGTCCTACCCCGCGCCCGCACAGGATGCAGAGGTTAGGGTCCCTTTCTATCGACGGCGATGTGTCGTCCACCCTGAAATCCGGCTTGGATCCGTGGAACCTCACTTTCTCCACCCCGAACTCGTATGCGAGCCTCTGAAGGTCGCATTTCTGGTTCCGCACGCAGGACAGGCAGTCATAGGGGTGGTTTGCCAGCAGAAGCTCCAGGTTCAGCTTCCTTGCCCTCCTGACCCTGTCCGTGTTCGTCTTCACCACCATGCCTTCGGTGGCCAGCCTTGAACACGCAGGGGTGAGGCGCGGCTCCTTCTCCACTTCGACCATGCAGATCCTGCAGCCTCCGTATTCCGAAAGCCCCTCGAAGTGGCAGAGAGTCGGTATAATCACATGGACCTGCCCTGCCGCTTCGAGCAAGGTGGTGCCTTCCTTGACGAATGCTTCCTTGTTATCTATCGTCACATGGACCATGTTTCCCACCCCCTTGGCCGGCGCCTGGCCAGAACTCACCTTCGAACAGGTCAATCGCGCTTATTACGGGGTTGAGAGCCGACTGGCCGAGCCCACAGTTGGAAGTGTCATACATGACAGCGTGAAGCTCCCTCAGCAGCCCGATGTCCCCGGGGCCGCCCTCTTTGCGAGAGAGGCGGTCCAATATCTCGTACGCCCTGTGGGTGCCCTCCCGGCACGGCGTGCACTTGCCGCACGATTCGTCGGCGAAGAACTTGACGCAGTTCTTCGCGGCGTCGACCATGCTGACCGTATCGTTCAGGACGATGACCGCCCCAGTGCCCGGCAGGCTGCCGACATCGACGAGCGAAGGCACGTCTATGGATACGTCGAGGTGCCTGATGAACCTGGTGGAGACGCCGCCCGGCAGCGCGGCCTTGAACCTTCCGATGACCCCTCCGCACTGGCTGTTTATGAGCTCCGCGAGGGTGGTGCCCGTGTCGACCTCGTAAAGCCCCGGCCTCTTTACGAACCCGCTCACGCACATAAGCTTGGTGCCGGGCGAATGCGGGTCTCCGATCCTTCCGTACCATTCCCCTCCCTTCAGGATGATCGTCGGTATGTTGGCCAGCGTCTCCACGTTGTTTATGAGGGTCGGTTTCCCCCTGAGGCCGGAGTCCGTAGGGTAGGGGGGCTTGAGCCTGGGGCAGCCGCGGTATCCCTCGACCGATTCCAGCAGCGCCGTCTCCTCCCCGCAGATATAGGCCCCGGCGCCCGTGCATGTGCGGACCCTGAAGGAGAACCCGGAGCCAAGGATGTCTTCGCCTAGGAATCCTGCAGCCTCCGCTTCAGCTATGGCCCTCGCCAGCACCTTCTGGGCATGCGGATACTCCCCCCTCGTGTAGATGAAGCCCTCCGCGGCCCCTATGGCGTATCCGGCGATGGCCAGTCCCTCAAGGAGGCGGTGCGGGTCCTTCTCGAGCATCGCCTTGTCCTTGAATGTGCCCGGCTCGCCCTCGTCGGCGTTCGCGACGACGTATTTAGGCGAATCGTGCGATTTGCTCGCGAATTCCCACTTGAGCCACGTCGGGTAGGCGGCGCCTCCCCTTCCGAGCATACTGGATGCCTCCACCTCGGATATGACTTCGCGAGGCCCGATGGATAGGGCCTTTTTAAGGGCCTTGTAATCTCCGTAGGCCGCAATGTACTCCGAACCGGGCTTGCCGAAGTTCCTGGTAAGTATCCTCATGGGACCACCTTCGATCCAATGCCGCCGGGAGCCTGTTTCCCGCACCTTGCGTACTTCGGCATGACGCCGAGCCTTGCCGCCCTCGCCACGTCCCTAGCCCTTCCGGGCGTAAGGTCCCCGTACGCCTCGTCATTCACCATGACAG
>Ga0116172_10004755_pt1 | contig 10959 bp, 9 predicted proteins | sample AD_UKC083_MetaG_FD_89799 | JGI IMG/M metagenome (GOLD analysis project Ga0116172, IMG submission 89799) | Active sludge microbial communities of municipal wastewater-treating anaerobic digesters from USA - AD_UKC083_MetaG | ecosystem: Engineered > Bioreactor > Anaerobic > Digestate | place: USA...
AATTTTCCTTACATTATTTTCTTTCTATGGCTAAAACAAAGGTCTAATTTGTCGGGAAAAACTCTAAATGCTGTTCCATGGTCATGAATTCTACCATCAGAATATTGTCCCATCCTGATATCAATATAAATAACTCCTTTCATTAATAATTGAACAAAATTAGTAAAATCAAAACCACTAAGTAACCAGGCTTCATTAAACCAAAATTCTTCATCGGCACCTTTTCCTCTGGCATCAGCTTTTACATATAACAATTTTGGTAGTTTTCTTTCAAAAGAAGTCATTAATATTTTCCTTATCCCAGTAACTAACAATTTCTTTTCGGGAAGTTATAAGATTTATCCTATTTTCCTGGATTTCAAGCTTAAAACCAAACTCCCCTTTTAATTGATTAAAGTCCACAGCATTTACTGTAGTTTCTAAGCGTTTACCTCCTTTAGAGGATTGGTAGCCATAATTTTCTAATAAAAATGAATTTACTTTGGGTGGAAGAGGTGATTTTGTAAATAAAGTAAGCATACTGGTAGCATTTTTTCTTGCTGATTTCAATTCAATCATAGCGGCATTAGGACCTGGTATATTATTTTCTGTGATACCTAAAAGATCTTCTAATGTTTTTCCAATACCTGAAGTTCCAGCTCTATGCGTTTTAATCCAACCCATTTCCTTAATTTTTTTCAATTTTTGGATTAATTCTTTATAACCAATCATCAGGGAGACCTCCAAAAATCAAGTACATATTCAAAGGTGGTGCTAAGAGTAATAAAGTTATTGGGCCATCCATAAATTCCTACCTTATTAACTAAATTTCTCTTATCCCAAATAATTATATTTCTAAGCTGATAACCAATTTTTTCCATTCCTTCTATAATGAAACTATGTGTAGGATAACGACAATTATTTTCCCATAAATCATTAACATTAATCACACAATGAGCTTTTGGTTTTAAGAGTGGCAATATTCCTTTATAAATTTCTACAAGGGCTTCAATATATTCATTCATTTTCATTGTTCCAAGGTCTCGGGGATTGTCAGAATATTGTTGAATTTTTTTATAGTGTTTATTTTCTCTAAGGTCACTACGAAAACTTTTATTCAACCTTTTGTGGTTTAACATATTGGCATAGGGAGGTGAAGTAACGCATAAAGAAACAGTTTCTATATTCAAATAATTAGGAATATTTAGAGCATCATCACAGATTGCAAGCTGATTAGTAACCTCACCAAAATCAATTTGTAATTGATTTAATCTTTCATCAATAAAATCAATATATTCTTTATTAAGGTCAAATCCTAGGGCATTTCTTTCTAAATCTTGAGCTGCAATTAAAGTGGTTCCAATACCCACAAAAGGATCAAGCACTAATTCTCCTTTATGAGTAAAAAGTTCTATGCACTTTTTGGGTAGAGCAATTGGAAATACAGCGGGATGGATATCTTTATCCCTAATATCTCTTCCTTCATAATATAATTCCCAAATAGCAACTTGTCCCTTAATCCATTCTTTTGGGGTAAGACAATTTATATGATTATCGGGGCAATTACAAGTTTTCTTAAACCCGATGTTTAATTTTTTATCACAATCTGTTTCTACTCTTAAAGTTTTCGTCTCCATATTTTTTTATTCCTCTTAAATAAATTTTGTTCAAAATCTCCAACCACACAAAGTGAGAAGTAATATACGCTTTTTTTATCTTTGCGCTTTCTTCTATCTCTTTTGGAGTATATTACTTATCACTACTATGGTAAAAACACTAAAAAAATATATTTATTATACAATGGATATATTCTGTCAAGCATAATTTTCTCGGTAAAAAGCTCTCTCAGATATCAAAGATTACACAGACCAAAATAAAATTTTGGTAATGAATTTCTGTAATCCAATTTAAAAATACTTTGTAATAAGCTACCGGCGTCATTAGTCATTATTGCCAAACAAGTTTTTATATAGTTTTCATATTGAAAATGCATAATATGATAATATTTGCCTTAGCCTTTTTTCCTTATTGCCTCTCCATAATTTATAGTATTCCAAATAAAAAATTTATTTTGAGTTAACATAACTTAGCTTGTAATTGGCAAGACCTTTACCTGTTTTTAGACAGTGCATTATTTCCTGCCAAGTTGCATCTTTTATGCAACATTAACACTTCTTTAACGATTCCTTAACAAAGTTAAGGCAGTGTTACAGGATCGTTACGGCAGTGTTAAGGGATCGTTAAATAAGTGATTAAGCAACAGGCAGTTATACTAAGTCCACAAAGTAATTTAATAAATCAAGATAAGGAACGGGGCATAGCTTCTGTCTTGTAATTTCATACAGGAAAAAGCTACCACTATTACATATCTACGAACTACGGAATTATCGGGTAAAGTATCTATTGCCAGCTCAATTTTTTCTAATATCTGAGCAACAAGACATTACTTTCATTGTCCTATAGCATCCCTCCTGATTTTTTTATCACAGGACAATAAAATTATTATTTATGGCTTAACGATAAAAATCTTATATAATAAGTGACTTTCAATGAATGAATAATATAATATAATTTTTTTTTATATAAATCATTTCTGGTTGCCTCTTAACCGATTTTTAACTTCCAAATAACCCTTTTCGGAATCAGAATATTAGATTTGGAATGGGGGTTGTATATCTTTTCTTCCGAGGGGCTTAGGCACCACTCGCTATTATTTTATTGTCTTAAAGGGATTTAAGGTATTTCAACCCTCTAAACCTTCTCAACCTTATTTTCTTTATGAATTTTTTCTTTTATGTATTTTCAATATGGAATGTATATTAGGACACCTCATTTATCCAGTTCCTTGCAAGCCACCTGTTCTCCACTTGTCTTCTTCCTATCCTCCTCTACTAGTTAATGACGAGTTGAGGACGAGAGGAGGTGAAGATGAAGAAGGGATGTTAGCAAGGATGATCTTCTATTCCATATATTTTAAAAGAGTTGTGAGCAAACGCACACCAGCTCCCGTTGCACCGTAGTTATAAATTCCGGATTCTTTATCCTTGAAGGCAGTTCCGGCAATATCAATATGCAACCAGGGCTTATTTTGCACAAATTCTTGCAGGAATAGACCCGCAGTTATAGTGCCTGCAGAGGGACCTCCGGAATTTTTCAAATCAGCTATTTCGGACTTGATTAATTCTTTATATTCCTCAAAAGCAGGAAGTTGCCAAATATTTTCACCGGTAAAGGCGGCGGCATTTTTCAGCTGTTCCAACCAGGATTCGTTATTGGTAAGCACGGCAGCAATCTGTGTTCCCAAAGCAGTAACCGCTGCTCCTGTTAAAGTTGCGATATCAATGATGCGTTCACAATGTTCTTTTTCCAGGGCATAATTGATAGCATCACAAAGAGTTAGTCGACCTTCAGCATCGGTATTGACTACTTCAATGGTTTTTCCACTCATTGAAGTAATAATATCTCCGGTGTGAAATGCATCTCCTGAAATCATATTTTCACAGGCAGCGATGATGCCTATTACATTAAGTTTCAATTTCAGAGAAGCAATAGCACACATAGTTCCGATAACAGCGGCTGCGCCTCCCATATCATCTTTCATATTTAACATTCCCTGTGCACTTTTAATACAATAACCACCGCTGTCAAAAGTGATACCTTTACCCACTAAAGCAATGGTTTCCTGATGGTGTTCAGGATTTCCCAAATGGCGCATAATAATAAGTTTTGGCTCATGAGTTGACCCGCGTCCCACGGCTAAAAAGGCATCCATTTTTATACGTTTAAGCTTATCCAGGGAATGAACATCAATTGAAAAACCGTATTGCAGAGCTGCCTGTTTAGCTGTTTCCGCAAGGTTTTCGGGGTTAATAACATTGGCGGGTTCATTTACTAAATTTCTGGCAAAATTAGTTGTTTCAGCATAAATGCGTCCTTCTACGATACCGCGGTTTAAATGGCGGGTATTTTTAGAGAGGAGCATATAATGTAAAGCTTCTATTTCGCTTGCGTTTTTAGCTGAGCTTAAGTATTTGTTAAATTGATAGGTAACCAGCAAAGCTGTCTCGGAAAGCAAATGACCAAAAGCTACATCGTTAATAGGGCAATCAAATCCTTGAAACAGGTAGATTTGTTTTGCTTTTAATTTTCCTGCCAAACGAATTGCAGAAGCTAAAAGATTACGGACTTTATTATTATTGAGTTCGTTTTTATTGCCGGCACCTAATAAAATAATGTTTTGGCGTTGGGTTCCATTTACGAGGGCAAAATTTTTTATATCCCCGTAAGCGAACTTGAAATCTTCGCTCTTGCAATAGACCTGAGCTGCTTGGGCAATGTTTTGCGGTAGTAATTCTACCTTGTCCAATGCCCCATTTTCTTCCTGGAAAATAATGCTGCAATCCATATCTACCGGGGCTTTTCGGATGATGTCAATCTTCATTATGATCTCCTTATTGTTATTTATAAGATATTAAAAATCTTCAGTTAAGCTTAAGTAATACATTGGTTTGGAAATATTGGAGAGGTCGGTAAGCCAGGCAATATCCAATTTTAACACAAAATAACCCAGATTGATGCGCGGTCCGAAGCCATAGCCAAATTTTATATCATTCAATTTACCGTCTATCACTCCTCTAAAGTCAGAATTTTTATCCCAGGCAGCTCCTATATCAGCAAAAATGCTTCCGCGAATATTGCGTAATTGTAAAGGTACCGGAAAAGCAATAGAGATATAATCAAAAAAAGGAAAACGCAGCTCTGCAGAGCCCAAAACCATTCTTTCTCCGTCTATATCTTCATTTAATGCACGCACACCATATAAACCGTCAAGAGTAAATCGCTGAGGTGATTCACCGGTACTTATTCCTGCATTCAAACGAAAAGCCAGAGAGTATCTTTTTTCAAAAAAGTTGTAACAACGCAGGTCAAAGTAATTGGTAAAATAATTCAACTCATTTTTAGCAAAGCTTTTCCGAATGAGATAATAATAACGCCAACCAACCATAGGTCCTGTAGAGCCAAAAAGAGCATTATCAAAAACAAAAGCTAAACCAGGCGCAATAACTGTATCCGTATCTTTGGAGATATTCATTTGCCAGTTTTCAGTGGGCACATCTACCGGTGCCAAATAATCCCATTCCTGTTTTACATAATATAACTGGCTGTCAAATTCCATACGCGTAAACCGACTGAAAGGATAACGATAAATAAAAAGCATCCCCAATTCGCGTTCTCGCAGACGAAAATAATCATCCTGACCGATAAGGTAGCGTCTATAAAGCGTTTCATCATAGAAGTTGTAGACCCCTATTCCGTAATCAGCACGGTGCTTTAGATTCATAAAAGAAAGAAAAAGATTGCTGTTCTCAATTTTTCCTGAAATTCCTAAACTAATGCCTATTCCATAATTACCCAGAAGATCACTTAATGTGAGGTCTAAAGCTCCCACGGTTCCTGCGTAAGATGAATAAGCCAATCCGCCCCAGATGCTATCTAAAGCAAATCTGGTTTTATATTTTTCAATTTTAGGAGTAGCACTAATACTATCCGGTTTATCATCCCAGGAATAATCCTGAAAAAATTGTAATGAATCGCTATTGTCGGGTTCACTATTAGAAATGTATGGACGACGAGGATTTTGTTGCGGAGCTTGTGGTTTTGGAGGACTCTGTGCTTTAGTTCTTTTCCCGTAAAAATCAAGACGGGAAAGGTCTATGGACTGTAAAAGGTCATCAGTTCTTTCAAAACTTTGGGGCTGGTTACTTTCTTCATAAACCAGATTTTTCAGGGGATTATCATCAAAATATATATCCCAGGCACCATCAAAGTAGTTGCTTATAACGAAATAATTATCATCAAAACTGATATCGCCGTTCATAATTCCCGCTATACATTTTGTTAGTTCAGCCCGCTGGCCCGTTACCCAATCCAGAATTTCATAATTGGCAAGGTTATGTTTATAGGAAAGAAAAACAAGCTTAGAACCATTTTCTGCCCAAATTGGACTGAAACAATCGTAGTTATCAAAGGTTCTTTCAACTATTTCCCCGGTCTCAATATTGAAAGTGAAAATATCTCGTGTCAGGTCTGAAAACATACCATAACGAATTTCCTGTTTCATATATTTGTGTTCACTATCATAGGCAATATATTTTCCGTCGGGTGAAAAACGGGGATGAGCATCGTCATAACTGTCATTAGTCAGTTGAGTTAAATTTCCTGTTTCAATCTCGTAAAGATAGAGATCGGACTGCATATTTTTTTGACCTGCCAAAACCAGAAACAAACCATCGGGAGAAACATCCGCTTCATAAATTGCCTGCATTTCGGGTATGCTGATCGTCTGCACTATTTTTTTATTGTTCACATTCAGGATTTGTATTTTATCACCGGTAGCAGTTTTGGCAGAAAAGGCAATTCTTTGATTATCGGGAAACCAGGAAAGAGCTGAACGCAAATAGTAAAATTCTTCTGCTTTACTACTTTTCTCACCCTTAAAAATCAATTGTGGTTGAGCTAATCCTTGAGTTCCAGCCAGCCAAATACTGTATCTTCCACCTGTGTTAGAATAATATACATAGCGTGAACCATTGGGCGAAAAACGGGGTGCCAAATTGAAGTAGGAACCATCTTTGTTATGAAATGTTCGCTGTTCAAAATTCTCCATAGGGATATCGTGACTGTTTATCAGAGGATAATAATCTCTCTTTAACTGATAATGCCAGCGGGATTCCAGGTCTTCAAAATCCATTCCGAAAACCTTTTTCGTAGCTTCATCAAGATTGAATGAGGAATGAATAGCAAAAAAATACTCAGGAACTTTTTCTCTACCCCAGGTTTCTGCTATAAAAGTTAAAAAACTTTCCCCTAAACGGTATGCCAGATAGCCATCAGCATTGATCAATCTGCCGATGCTGTTATTTATTACCATATCTAAGAGATACATATTATTATAGTCATCTTCGCCACCAATGGAAAGATATTCCGGAAGTCCTTCCGAAAACCAAAAAGGAAAAGAAGTAGGTCTAAGCATTGAACTGGAATTTATAAACCGGTTATCCATCGCATTAATGTAAGCATGTGTAAGTTCATGTGCTAAAAGTTCTTCTAGAGAAGCATAACTACCTTCAAAAGGAATTACAACCCGGTTATGTAAACTTTCTGTAAAACCGCCAACGCCTTCAGTTAAAAGATAATAAGTAATATTGGTGGTTAAAAATTCTTGCTTTGTACTGTAAAAAATAATAGGAATACGGGTTAATATAGGAACTCTGAATTCCGCTTTGATGTAATAATATATATCCTCAGCCATTAAAGCTGCAACGCGTCCAAATTGATCTTCCCCTGCGGGAAAATAAATATCAAAATGCATTGTTTGAATGGTAGAGAAATCCTGAGGAGCAATATTAATTTTATTTTGACCGAAACTGTAAGCAAAACCGGAGCTACATAATACAAAAAGGATTATCAGACAATAGAGTGGTTTATTCATTACCTTTCCTAAAATATACTGAATTTGATGTATTTTTGGGGATTTTCTTGAATATCTTTGATGAGGGCATTGAGGTTATCGGTTGCAGTGTTGATTTTTTCATACAACTGTTTATCCTTCAGAAGTAAACCGGCAGTGCCTTCGTTTTCAGTAAGAGCTTTAGCAGAACGATTCAAATTGGCAGAAAGAATTTTTAACGAGTCCAAAGTAGCAGAAAGTTTTTCTATAGCTATGTTTCCTTCTGTTAAAGTATTTTTCAGGGGTTCTTTATTTTCGGATATAACTTCCTGCAGAGAAGAAGTTAAACGCTCAATTTTATTCACTGTAAAAACAAGTTCTTGTTTTAATTCTTTAGCTACATTGCTCATATCGGTTACTGTGCCATCAGCACTTTCCACTAATTTTCGGGAACTTTGCAGTAAGCCATCAGGAGAATTAAGTAATGTAACCGTTTCTTTCAATTCATCCAAGCCCTCAGATGCTTTACTAATCAATTCCATCATTCCTTCCGGTGAAGTTCCCTGCTGTAATTTTTTTATATTTAAGGGATTGTTTCCCTTTCCCGGAATGATGTTTAATGCCTTTCCCCCCATCAATGAACTATCCGAAACCAAAAATTTAGTTCCTTCTGTTAAAATTATATCACTTCTGATGCTGGCAGTTGTGATCACCTTATCTTTGTGGGCAGTTATGTTTTTAACTCTGCCAACTTCCATTCCGCGATACATAATTTTATCGCCAATCTCCAAACCCATAACATCAGGAAAGGCAATTTTCAGTTCATAATGCGAACGGACTGCTAACCGACCACTAAGCCAAAAATAGCTGAAAATCAGGATCAAACAAATAACAACTGTCCAGATACCTGTTTTTATTTGCACGCTACGCAGGTTAGGATAAAATTTTTTCATTACTTTTCAGGTCTTCAGCTGTTTCTTTTCTGCAGCAGGGAAGAGAACATTATTCAGAATTAAACGATAACCGGGTGAATTTTTATGCAATTCTAATATAGTTTCCGGATCACCAACTTTATGCTGATAGTCCTCCGGATCGTGACCGCCGTAAAAAGTGAAAGTCCCTTTGCCGATATTGCCATGAATGTATTTAACTTCATTCTGACCTGGAACTTCAGCTAAAATAATAACGCTTTTCTTTACTTTATCTTTGAAAAAGGAAGTGGTCTGCCCCAAAAAACCATTTATAACATTAGTATGACATTGTGTAAGCATTGTGGGAACAGGATCATACTTGGCACTGAAATCAAAAAGCTGAAAATAATCTGCTTCGGGACCTCTTAATAGAGAATAGTCACTGGCATCTATATCAGAAAACTCATATTCATAAGGATTGGGGCGCAAAGTAAAATTCTCAAAGGCAAAAGTGCGGGAAAAATCCAATTTACTTTGATATTGAGGGTCTATGCCATCACCGTCAATAGCAGCATCTACAATATCTACATCCTTTGCTGCTAAAGCAATATCGTAAGTATCTGTAGCTGCACACATAGCGAACATAAAACCGCCGTTTATTACATAGTTGCGTATTTTTTCCGCTACTGCATGCTTCAATTGCCAAACCTTTGCAAAACCGTGTTTAGCTGCCATTGCTTCATTTACGCGCACATCATTCTGATACCAACTGGTATTTCTATAGGAACCATAGAACTTGCCATACTGACCTGTAAAATCCTCATGGTGTAAATGTAGCCAATCATATTCCGGAAGCTTGCCTGCTAAAACTTCATCATCCCAAACCCGATCATATCCAATTTCGGCATATTCCAAAGCCATAGTAACTGCATCATCCCAGGGAAGGGCATTTGGAGGTATATAAACCGCTATTTTAGGTTCTTTTTCCAGAGCAATACTTTCCATATTGTTTGCCTGAATTTCTGTTAAAATCGCCGCTACAGCTGAAGAAGAAACATTTTCATAACGCACACCGCGAATGTTACAAAGAGCTATTAAACTCTCGGAATCAGGAAAAAGAAAACTTCCGCCCCGATAGTTTAAAAGCCATCTGCCAACAAGATGTTCTTTCAAGCCGGCAAAGGCAATGCCATAAGCTTTTAAATGGTTGGTCTGCGTATTATCCATCGGAATTAAAATATCGGCAGATAGAGGCAAGATAGTAAAACCGCTAATTACTATGATGCATAGCAATATGCCTGATTTCCTTTTTCCTCCAACAGAAGCCAAAGCTCTTTTAAACAAGGATTCATCCTCCATAAATAAGTTCCTGCTTTTATAAAGCCAATTTTATGTCTTAAAACGCATCTATGTCATCTGCTGTCAAGATAAATCTCACAAACAACGAAAACAAATCAATAATGGTCTTAAAACCGGTAATTTTCTCTTCCTGAATAAAACAGAGGAAAAAATTCTCTTCTCTTAAACAGTTTATCCCTCATTTCACTATACCATTTTCCTCATAATTTCTCTACTTCTTTTAACGGAACAGATATATCAACCACGGAATATAGAATAGGGCAATAAAAATAGATATAGAAACTATAGTGGCAGCAAACTCTCTATCCATATTTTCCAGATTGGAAAAAATAAGAGTATTAAAACCGATAGGTAAAGCAGAACAAACGGTTACAACAGTTCTGGTTATACCTTCAAAGCCAAAAAGAGCAGATAGGGCAATACCTATTCCCAAACCAACACCCATTCTGATGAAAATAGCAATTGCCGCCTTTCCAATGTTACAGCGTTTGGGGTTAAAATAAAGTCCCAAAGCAATCATCATTAAAGGCACCATTGGTTGCCCCATAAAATTGAGAAAATTCAAAGCCACAGGAGGAATCGGGACTGTAGTTAATTTCCAGGAGAAGGCAATTACCATAGCCCAAAGAGGAGGTAGACGCAAAAACTTTTTCCACTCAATTTCAGCTGTTTTGTTATTATCTCCATATTTTATGGCATTGTAATAGGTGAAAGTAAAAATCATAAAGGTATTACCAATATCAAATAGTGATGCTCTGGCAAGGCCTTCATTACCAAAAGCAGCAAAGAAAAAAGGCAAAGCATAAGCAGTATTCATAATCATTGTTCCTACCAGAAAACTGCCGAAAGTGGTTTTTTCCATTTTCAAGTGTTTTCCGATAGTGTAAGAGATGATATACATCAGAAAGACAATTATAATAGCAGTAAAAGGAATTAAAGCCATATCCGCTTTTAGCTGAATATTGGAAATGGCAATAATGGTTAAACACGGTAAACAAACATTAAGCACAACCCTCAAAAGAACGGGTGCATCTTCTTGAGACAGCAGCTTTAGAAGTTTGAGGACAATGCCTATAAAAAAAGCCAGAATAAGAGGAATTATCTTTTCAATAAAGGGATTCATTATGTAGGAGGAAAATAGAAAGTGCGAAATAGAAGGTTTAATTGTTCTTCCAGGTCCTGGTTATGCAGCTTATCTCTTTCAGTAATTTCTTTTCTTTTTTGCCAGGAAGGGTCTTTTGCCAGTGTTTCTTTTAGTTG
>Ga0116172_10004756_pt1 | contig 10958 bp, 6 predicted proteins | sample AD_UKC083_MetaG_FD_89799 | JGI IMG/M metagenome (GOLD analysis project Ga0116172, IMG submission 89799) | Active sludge microbial communities of municipal wastewater-treating anaerobic digesters from USA - AD_UKC083_MetaG | ecosystem: Engineered > Bioreactor > Anaerobic > Digestate | place: USA...
CACCCCTGCATCCCGTATGGCCGCGGGGGAGGGCCTCCGCCATTACGGCCGATCCGCCTAAGTCTTTGTCAGAAAAGTATTTAATAAATCATAAATTATGCCGTGGTTGTGACCTGAGTCAATCGCCATGGGGAGGTCATGGCGTAGTATTTGCAGGTGCTGTACAGGAGTGGGGAGAAATGTGCCGGGAGGTAGCATCATGAATTATCTGGACGAGCTTCAGTTGTCAGACCTGCAGCAGGAAGTAGAGCAGCAAAGACCCGACCTTTCCTTCTTTGAGACCTACTACCCCAAGCTGAGCCGCAGTCCGGAAATCCAGAAAATCTACAGTCTCATCGACAAGATCGCCCGCAGCAACGCCACGGTGCTGATCCAGGGTGAGACCGGAACGGGCAAGGAGCTGATTGCGGGTGCGATTCAGGCCCAGAGTCTGCGCAGCCGTGAGCCCTATGTGACGGTGAACTGCGCCGCCCTGCCGGAGCATCTGCTCGAGAGCGAGCTCTTCGGCCATGAACGCGGGGCCTTCACCGGAGCGGTTTCGAGCCATGTCGGCAAGTTCGAACAGGCCGACGGCGGCACCCTTTTTCTGGATGAAATCGGAGACATGCATCCCTCCACCCAGGCGAAGATCCTGCGGGTTCTGCAGGAACAGGCCTTTGTCAGGGTGGGAGGACAGCGCACGATCAATGTTGATGTCCGTATCATTGCCGCCACCAACAGGGATCTGTGGGAGGAGATGGAATCAGGAAGGTTTCGCACCGACCTCTATTACCGCCTCAATGTGGTCACTCTGCACGTGCCCCCGCTGCGGGAACGCAGCGAGGATATCCTCATCCTGGCCGACTATTTCCGTCACAAATTCGCAGCGGAGATCAAGAAACAGGTGGGCGATTTCGACGATGAAACCCGGCTGCTTCTGGCCAACCACTCCTGGCCGGGGAATATCCGCGAACTGCGCAACCTGATCGAGCGGGCCGTGCTGGTGGTCAATCCCAACCACACCGTCACGGCCAAGGATCTGGCGATGACCGGCAAGGATTATTTCGCCGCCGGCGGACGCGACCGGCGCCGCGACGAGAAGCGCGGCCCCAGCCTCTTCACCCTCAACCTTGAGGAGCTGGAACGCACGGCCATCACTATCGCTCTGCAGCGCAGCCGCTGGGTGCAGAAGGAGGCCGCCGCACTGCTCGGCATCTCGCCGCGCGCCCTGAACTACAAAATAACCCAGTACAAAATATCGCACGCGAGCTGGCGCAAGAATTCGGCCTGACCCTGCCGGCTTTTAGCCCGCCCGCTCAACGCCAATCCGGCGGAGCCCCTGCTGCTCCGCTCTCATCCTTGTATCATAACGGCATGACCATCCCTATGAACTGGAAATTCCTTGTTTTTGTCACCCTTCTGGGCGCCGCGCTGGCCGCTGCAGGGGACAACTCGATCTCGATCACCTGGTCCCGCAACACCGAGCCGGACCTGCTCGGCTACCGCCTCCATTTCGGCACCCGCCCCGGCGCCTACACGGCCTCCCGGGATCTAGGCGACGTCACCACCTACACCCTCACCGGACTGGCCGCCGATACCACCTTCTATATCGCCCTCACCGCCCTCGATCACTGGGGCAACGAGAGCGGCTATTCCAATGAGGTCGAGGCCGCCCCCGAAGGCGGCGGAGGAGGGGGCGGCAACCCGGCCGTGCCGCGCCGGTTCGAACTCGAGAGCGCCTACCCCAATCCCCTCCGCCACGGCAGCGCCGCCACCCTGCGCTTCGCCCTGCCCGAAGCGCGCGAGGAGGTCACCCTGGCCGTCTACAACACCCTCGGCCAGCGGGTACGCACTATCTCCTCTGGCCCGGCCGCTGCCGGCTACCATATACGCACATGGGACGGCCGCGACCAGACCGGCCTTCCCCTCGCCGCCGGGGTCTACTACATCCGCTTCCAGACCGGCGTCAAGATCCTCACCACCCCGATCACCATTTTCCGCTAATCCGGGGCCGGACGGCTGTCCGGCCTCCCTGATTTCCAACCTGTAATTCTCTCCCACATTCTCGAAATGTTATCTCCCCCGCCCCGGGATTAGTCATATCTAACGGAAATAAAAACAATACCCCCGGCCCCTGTTTTCTTTGGCACGTCCTTTGAATAGCTTCTTTTCGACAATCATGGCAACCTCGAATATGCTACCAGGGAGAAGATCGGAATGAAGCGTGTTGTGAATGTGTGGACCGGGACAGCGCTGCTGTTGCTAACTCTAATTAACAATGCAAGTTGGGCCGTCGACGTCAAATTGAAATGGCAGGCCAATACCGAGGGCGATCTGGCCGGATACCGTATCCATTACGGGACCGCCAGCTCCTCCCTGAATCAGACCATCGATGCCGGAAATGTAACCGCCTATACTGTCACCGGCCTGGAGGCGAACCGGGGCTACTATTTCGCGCTCTCGGCCTACGATGCCAGCAGCAATGCAAGCGGGCACACCTCCGAGATCTACGGCGTGGCGGGTGATGCCCAGGCCCCGACCCTGGTGGCGGCGGCCGCAGTCAGCCCCACCGAGCTGCGCGTCGCCTTTAGCGAAGCCCTCGAGAAAAAGAGCGCCGAGACCCCCGCCAACTATACCATCTCCCCGGCGGTGAATGTCACCGGCGCCCTCCTCCAGAGCGACGGCAAGAGCGTGCTCCTGACCACCGCCGCCCATGCCGCCGGCGCGGCCTACACCCTCACCGTCAAGGGGGTCAAGGATCTGGGCATCCCCCGCAACAGCCTGGCCGCCGGCAGCACCCTCACCTACACCGCCCCCGGCGGGGCCGCCGACAGCGATGCCGAGCCGCCCACCATCACCCTGGCGCGGCTCACCTCGGCGACCAGCCTCTCGGTCTATTTCAGCGAGCCTCTCGATGAGGCCTCGGCCGTCGCCCTCGGCAACTATTTCATCAGCAATTCGGTCACCGTCAAGTCGGCCGCCCTCACCGCGGCGGGGAATGTCGTCCAGCTCACCACCAGCCCCCACAGCGCCGGCCAGAACTATATCCTCACCGTCAACAACGTCTGCGACCGTTCGGCGCGCAAAAATCCCCTCCTCCCCAACAGCTATTACGCCTATGCCTATGACCCGGGCGACCAGATCGGCCCGATGATCACCCTGGTCAATGCCAAAGATGCGGACCAGCTCGAGATCCTCTTCAATGAGCCGCTCGACGAGGCCAGCGCCGAGACCGTCGCCAACTATACGATCCAGGGCGACATCCAGGTCCTCGCCGCCGAACTCGATCCTTCCGGCCAGATCGTCTATCTGCGCACGAGCCTGCACAGCCCCGACCGCCTCTACCTGCTCAATGTCCGCAATGTCTGCGACGCCAGCGCGCACAAAAATCCGGTCGCCGGCGGCACCGCCTTCGGCTACGTCTTCAAGCCGGTCGACCACATCGGCCCGATGATCAGCCGGGTGGTGGTCAAGGACGCCACCCATCTCCAGGTCATTTTCAGCGAGGAGCTGGAGCGCACGAGCGCGGAGAACCGCGACAACTATCGCATCAGCGACGGCGTGGTGGTGATGAACGCCGCCCTCGATCTGGAGGGCAAAAGCGTGGAGCTGGAGACGACCCCCCATCTCTCCGGCCGCGTCTACATCCTGGTCATCAACCGGGTGACGGATGGTTCGACGGTCGCCAATGAGATCCTGCCCAACAGCTCCTATGCCTACGTTCACGGCAACGATGATCTCGCCGCCGGCCCGACCATTGTGCGCGCCGCTGCCCGCAGCGCCACCCAGCTGGTGATCGAGTTCAGCAAGCCCCTCGAAAAGAACAGCGCCGAAAAGACGGCCAATTACCAGCTCAACCGCGGCGCGGCCGTCACCGCCGCCCTTCTCAATGCGGACAACACTTCTGTGACCCTGACTACCACTCCCCATGAGGCGGGCAAGGTCTATATCCTTACGGTCAATGATGTCAGCGACGCCACCGTCTACCGGCGCACCGTGCCGGCGAACAGCGCCTACAGCTACCTCTACGAGGGCAGCGACACGGTCGGCCCGGTGGTCTCGCTGGTTCAGGTCAACAGCACCACCAGCCTCGATGTCATGTTCAACGAGCAGGTGGAGAAGAGCGGGGCGGAGAACCTCGCCAACTATACGATCAGCGGCAATGTCACGGTGCTTGCAGCCCGGCTGGACGGCTCCCAGCGCATCGTCCATCTCACCACCACCGCCCATGAGCCGCAAAAGCTCTATGTGCTGCGCATCAGCGCGATCCGGGATGCCAGCGCGGAGGCCAATCCGATCGCCCCCAACACCAGCTACTCCTATCTCTACGAGCCGGCGGACGCCCTGCCGCCCACCATCGCCATGGTGCGGGTGGTCGACCTCCAGCATCTCGAGGTCAGCTTCAGTGAGGAGGTCGAGGCGGCCACGGCGGGCAGCCTTTCCAGCTACGCCCTGAGCAGCGGCAAGGTTCTCAGCGTCAAGGCGGGCGGTTCAGGCCATCAGTACATCCTCGAGGTCGAACCTCTGACGAGCGGACGCATCCTGCTGCTCATGGTCAACGGGGTGCGCGACGGGGCGGGCAACACCATCGCCGCCAACAGCTCCTACGCCTTCAGCTTCGGCCAGATCGCCGCTGAGCCTTTGCCGGTGGTGACCGGAGTGACGGCCCTGAGCGAGACCCAGCTTCAGGCCACCTTCAGCGTGCCGCTCGACAAGGCCTCGGCGGAAAGGACGGCCAACTATCAGATCCAGGGGGTGACGGTGCTCTCGGCCAAGCTCGACGCCGCCAAAAACAAGGTCTGGCTGACCACCTCCCCCCATGCCCTCAACCGCATCTATGTGGTCTTGTTCAGCAACATCGGCCGCAGCGACCGGCCCGACCTGATCGTCGAGGCCAACAGCCCCTGTTTCTACATGGTGTCGAAATCGGCGGCTGCCGCCCCCGGAGTGCAGCGCATTGTCGCGGCCGGCGAGATGCTGGTCGAGGTCTGGTTCAATCAGCCGGTGGAGCGCTACAGCGCCGAAGCCCGCCGCAGCTATCATATCTCCGATGATGTGGCGGTGCTCGGGGCCGAACTCGATGCCGGCCTCAACAAGGTCACCCTCACCACCTCGCGCCATCGCGCCGGGCAGGCCTACACCCTGACCGTCTCCGGGGTCAGCGGTGCGGAGAGCGGCGCAGTGATGAGCGGGACGGTGCTGGCCTACACCTTCGTCCCTTCGCTGCAGGTCGCGCTGGCCGGCAGTGCGGAGGCGAATCTCTCCTTCGTCGCGGTGGGCTCCCCTTACTACGTCGACCGCAACTATGTCATCACCTCGGCCCCCGAGGATCTCATCCACGCCAGGATGATCATGACCGCCAACAGCGACAAGGGCAGCAGCTCCACCGGGTTCATGCAGGTGACGGTGAGCCAGGCCACGGTGGTCTATGTCGCCTATGATGCCAGCGCCCAGTCGGTGCCGGCCTGGCTCTCCTCGCGCTATACCAAAACCGGGCTCAGCCTGGGTGTCTCCGAGAGCGGCGAAAAACTCAACCTCTGGGCAGCCTATTTCACCGCCGGCAACATCACCCTGGGCGGCAACAACGCCGCCGGCGCGCGCGGGGCCAAATGTATGTATGTGGTGCTGCTGCAGGAGCCGGCCTTTGCCCGCACTCTCAGCAGCGGCGAACTGGAGGGATTGAAGGAGATGAGCACGCAGCGGCCGACCACCATCACCCTGCTGCCCAACTATCCCAATCCCTTCAATCCGCGCACCTCGATCCGTTTCGAGCTGCCCTATGACAAGGAGGTGCGCCTGGTGGTCTACGACATTCTCGGCCGCCATGTCCGCACCCTCTACGAGTCCACCGCCTCGGCCGGGGTCCACGCCCTGATCTGGGACGGGGTAAATGACGACCAGATCCCGGTTGCGGCAGGGGTCTATATCTATCGGCTGGAAGTTTGGGAGAATGCGCAGCGCAACGGCGTCACCTATCGCAATAACTACGTCACCATCACGCGAAAGATGACCTATCTGAAATAAAGCAAAGACCAGCTTGCCAGCACGGAAGCGCCGGGTGCATCGGGAGGGAGCACACGGCGCTTTTTATTTGCCCCTCGCTCTAACCCGGTTATTCATTCAAAAAGCGACCCTCATCACAGGGTGCTCTCCGCAGCGGTGTTACCATTTCCCCTCGCTCCGACCCGGTTATTCATTCAAAAAGCGACCCTCATCACAGGGTGCTCTCCGCAGCGGTGTTACTTTGAAAGTAGTGATTATTGTTGACTTGAGGGCTAATTTTGACTATATTTTACATATTCTGTCCAAAAATTTGACACCATCGGCGCGGGATGTCCACTGCGCGGGGCGTGGGTGTGGTCATACAGACTGAAAGAATGGGGAGCAACCCGGTGAAAACGCATACAGCCTGTTGGGTAGCAGCAGTGGCCATGGCCTTGATCATTATGGCGGGAGGCGCAGCGGCCCAGTCCGCCGGCGTCCAGGCCGAGCAAGCCTCCGCCCCGGCCCTCACGCAGGGATCGGGCCAGGCCGCGCAAGTCGTTGGCGGTGCTGCCCCGGGCATGGCGCCCGGCAGCGCTCCGGAGGCCCCCGGAGCAGTCAGCCCCGCGCCTCAGGGGGAGCTGGCCCTCTTCGGCCGCCATTTTTTCGCCGCCGCCCAGGAGCCGGCCGGAGCCGGCAGCGCGGGGGATGATTACACCCTCGGCGCCGGCGACCGTCTCGCCATCCATCTCGGCGGCAAGGCCCAGGAGCATTTTGAGACCATCGTCACCGCCGACGGCAAGATCTATCTACCCACCGCCGGCGTCCTCAGCGTCCAGGGCATGACCATGGCCCAGGCGCGCCAGCTGCTCGACCTCCGTCTGCGCCGCCTCTACAGCGGCTATACCCTCGACCTGGTGCTGCTCGCCCCCAAGATGGTGCGCGTGGCCGTGACCGGCGATGTCAAGCAGCCCGGCAACTATACCCTCTCCGCCCTCAACAGCGTCCTCGATGCGGTCTCGATCGCCCAGGGCCCGACCGAACACGGCTCCCTGCGCGACATCCAGGTCTACCGCGGCGAGAATCTGGCCGCCAGCATCGACCTCTACACCCACCTCCTCAAGCCCGGCCAATCCTCCGACGTCCTCCTCCAGAGCGGCGACAAGATCTTCGTCCCCCCAGGCCGGCTGCGCGTCGAGATCACCGGTGAAGTCTTCCGTCCCGCCATCTATGAACTGGCGCCCGGCAGACCGGAGGACCTCGGCGGCCTGATCGCGCTCGCCGGCGGTTTTACCGGCCTCGCCTTTCGCAGCAAGATCGAACACAGCCGCATGCTGCCGGACGGCTCGCGCCGGATCAGCTATTACAATCTCGCGGCTGACTCCGCTGCCGGACCCGAACTCGCCGACGGGGACCGGATTTGCGTCTATTCGGTCAAGGAGCAGACCCCGCGCCAGACTGTCACCATCAACGGGGAGGTGAACCGCCCCGGCAGCTATGAGTGGGAGGCCGGCATGCGCGTCAGCGACCTCATCCTCAAGGCCGGCAGCCTCACGCGCAGCGCCTGGCTGCTCAAGGCCGAGGTGGCTGAGGTCGATCCCAACCGGCCGCCGCGCCTCCGGGAGATCCCGCTCGAACGGCTGATGCAGGGGCGCGGGGATTCGCTTGACCTCGTGCTCGGCGCCGACGACCAGCTTTTCATCCGCCGCATCCCCGACTGGCAGGTCGGCCCCCTGGTCGAGGTGCGAGGCGAGGTGACCTTCCCCGGCTATTATCCCATTGTCGACGACTCCACACGCCTCAGCGAGATCATGAAGAATTGCGGCGGATTCAGCCCCGACGCCCTCATCAGCGACGCCAAGCTCATCCGCAGGCGCCAGCCCATGCCCGAAGACCGCGAATATGAACGGCTGCGGGCGATGCCCCGCGACCAGATGAGCGACGGCGAATATGAGTATCTGGTCATGAAGCAGAACAGCAGCGACGCCGACCGTATTGTCGTCGATTTCCGCCGGCTCCTGCAGCTCAACGACCGCAGCCAGGACGTCGCCCTGCGCGACGGCGACCAGATTCTCGTCCCCAAAACCCCGCGCGTGGTGCAGATCAGCGGCTGCGTCGCCCGGCCCGGGGGCGTGCTCTACAAACCGGAAGCCGACTACAAGTACTACATCGCCCAGGCCGGTGGATTGAGCTGGGACGCCGACGGCCGCCGCGCCAAGGTAATCAAGGCTTCCGGCGAGATCAAGGACGATGAGGATGTCGATGATCTCGCTCCGGGCGACCGCATCTGGGTGCCGCGCAAACCCGACCGCAATTACTGGCAGATCTTCCGCGACACCATCCTTGTCGCCGGACAGATCGCCACTGTTTTCCTCGTGATCCAGAACGCCACAGAGTAAGCCATGGCCGATAACCAAGACAAAGTGATAGAGATCCATCTCCTCGATTACCTGCTGGTGATCACCCGCTGGCGCTGGCGCATCCTGCGCAACATCCTCGTCGCCGCTGTGGGCATCTTTTTGCTCTCCTTTCTCATGCCGAAAAAATATATCGCGGTGACCACTCTGCTGCCGCCGCCCGAGCAGGAGGGGAGCGCCATGGCCAGCCTGCTCTCCGAAGTCAAGGTGCCCGGCGTCGCCCTGCCCGGCAAGGTCACCTCGGCGGATATCTTTCTCGAAATGCTGCGCAGCCGCTCGGTGGGGGAACGGGTGCTGCAGCGCCGTTTTCTCTCCCGGGGTGACAGCACGACCCTGCTCGAGATCCTCGACTGCAAGACCATCGAGGGCGGCCTGATCAAAATGAGCAAGCGCGCCTCATTTGTGCTCTCGAAAAAGATGGTCATGACCATCAGCGTCGAGATGGGCGAGCCGCAGCTGGCCGCCGCAGTCGCCAACGCCTACGTCGAGGAGCTCGACCGCGTCAACCGGGAGAAGAGCGTCTCGCGTGCCAAGAATTCCCGCCTCTACATCGAGTCGCAGCTGGCCGAGACCCAGGCGCGACTCGGCGATGCCACCCGGTTGCTGGCCGAATACCAGCGCGGCCACCGCGCCGTCTCGCTCGAGGAGCAAGTCAAGGCCTCGATCCTGCAGAGCGGCGAGGTCAAGGGGCAGATCATCGCCAAAGAGATCGAACTCAACGTCATGCTGCAAAGCATGAAGCCGGAAAATCCCCTGGTGGTGCGCGCCCGCCAGGAGCTGACCGAGCTGCGCCGCAAGTATGACGACCTGCAGATCGGCTCGGGCGACCGCCAGCAGGAGGAGATATTCATGCCCGTGGCCAGGGTGCCGGAGGTGGGCATCCAGATGGCGGAGCTGATGCGTGAGGCCAAGGTGCAGGAGACGGTCTGGCAGCTGCTCAACTCGCAGTATTATCAGACCCGGATCGAGGAGGCGCGCGACACCCCCACCGTGCAGGTCCTCGATGCCGCTGTGCCTCCACTCTTTAAAAGCTCACCCAAGCGCAAGATGCTGGCCGTGGTGCTTGGCCTTTTGGCCGGCATCGCCACCATTTTTTACGCCTTTGTGCAGGAATATGCCGGACGCCTCGACCAACGGCCCGCCGAAAAGGCCAGGTGGCAGGAGTTCTTCGGCGCACTGCGCAGCGATCGGGAAAACATTTCCACCTGGCTGCGCAAGCGCCGGCGCTGAGGCCGGATCACAAGGGGGCCCTGCAAGCGAACAATCCCGGACCGGATCCCATCCCGGAGAACCTTTGGATTTTACAGACAAACAAGGGAGCAGAATATGCACTTCATTGCACCTTCCGCGCAGATCGGCGAGGGGACGGAGGTCGGCCATTTTTCCGTCATCGAGGAGGAGGTCGTCATCGGCCGCAACTGCCGGATCGGCCATAATGTGGTCATCCATGCGGGCTCGGTCATCGGAGACAATGTGCGGGTGGATGCCTGCACGGTGATCGGCAAGCAGCCCCTGCGCTCCAAACGCAGCATATTCAAGGACGAAAAGGGGCTGCCGCCGGCCCGGATCGGCGCGGAGTGCATGTTCGGCGCCCAGGTGGTCATCTACGCCGGCTGCGAACTCGGGACGCACGTGCTGGTGGCCGACGGCGCGGCGGTGCGCGAGAACGTCGTCGTCGGGGAGTACACCATTGTCGGCCGCAACGCGACAGTGGAGAATTTCTGCAAGATCGGCAAAAAGTGCAAGCTGGAGACCAACTGCTATATCACCGCCTACTCCGAGGTCGGGGATTACTGCTTCATCGCTCCGGGGGTCTGCACGACCAACGATAATTACCTCGGCCGCACCGAGGAGCGCTTCAAGCATTTCAAGGGGGTGACGGTGCGGCGCGGCGGACGCATCGGCGGCCACGCGGTGATCCTCCCCGGCAAGGTCATTGGCGAGGATGCCGTGGTCGCGGCCGGCGCGGTGGTCAGCAAGGATGTTCCGGCGCGGACGATCGTGGTCGGCAATCCAGCCCGACCCCTGCGCGCGGTGCCCGATGAGCAACTGCTCGACCAGCAGGGCTGGGAGTAGCATCCGGCCATGTCCCTGAAAATCCTTACTGTCGTCGGGGCGCGTCCCCAGTTCATCAAGGCCGCACCGGTCTCCCGCGCCCTGCGCAGGGAGCATAACGAATTTTTACTGCACACCGGTCAGCACTATGACCGCAACATGTCGCAGCTTTTTTTCGAGGAGCTGGAGATCCCCGCGCCCGACCTCAATCTCGAGATCGGTTCCGGCCCCCACGGCGAGCAGACCGCCCAGATGCTGGTCGGGATCGAGCGGGTGCTGCAGGAGCAGAAACCCGACCGGGTGCTGGTTTATGGCGATACCAACTCGACCCTGGCGGGAGCCCTGGCCGCCGCCAAGCTCAACATTCCGGTCGACCACATCGAGGCCGGTTTGCGCAGTTTCAACATGACCATGCCCGAGGAAGTCAACCGCATCCTCACCGACCGCATCTCAGCGCTGCTCTTCTGTCCGACGGCAGCGGCCGTGGCCCATCTCCGGCGCGAGGGCATCACGCAAGGGGTGCAC
>Ga0116172_10004758_pt1 | contig 10956 bp, 7 predicted proteins | sample AD_UKC083_MetaG_FD_89799 | JGI IMG/M metagenome (GOLD analysis project Ga0116172, IMG submission 89799) | Active sludge microbial communities of municipal wastewater-treating anaerobic digesters from USA - AD_UKC083_MetaG | ecosystem: Engineered > Bioreactor > Anaerobic > Digestate | place: USA...
ACTTGATTCGGGATCTTTTCATGAGTACGACCTCTTTGTGGAACATGCGGGGAAAGATTTTGACATGGACAAGAAATATTTTCCCGGCGATGGTGTAGTTACCGGAACAGGAACCATCAACGGATTCCCGATATGTATCTATGCCCAGGATTTTACTGTTGCCGGCGGTTCGCTGGGCTATATGCACGCCAAAAAAATTACGAAAATCATGGATCACGCCATGAAGCTTAAAGTGCCCTGCATAGGTATCAACGACAGCGGCGGAGCGCGTATCCAGGAAGGTGTGAATTCGCTGGCCGGTTATGGCGAAATTTTTTTCCGAAATACGCAGGCTTCGGGTGTCATTCCGCAAATTTCCGTCATCCTGGGGCCCTGTGCCGGCGGGGCGGTTTATTCTCCTGCGCTCACTGACTTTGTTTTTGTGGTGGACAAAATTTCAAAAATGTTTATCACAGGCCCCGAAGTCATCAAAACGGTACTGGGCGAAGAAATTTCGATGGAAGACCTGGGCGGGGCAGCTGTACACTCTGAAATTACCGGCAACGCTCATTTTTTTGCCACCAGCGAAAACGAATGTTTCGACCAGATAAAAAAACTTATGTCATTCATTCCCTGGAACAACACTAAAAAAGCCGATCCTTTCCCGATAAAAAAACCTAAAAATAAAGTCTTTAAACTGACTGAAATTTTCCCTACTGACTCAAAGAAACCTTACGATGTGCGCCTTGTCATCAAAGCTATTTGTGATGACTCTGACTTTTTTGAAGTTCACGAACGTTTTGCAGCAAACATCGTGGTAGGTTTTGCCAGGATGAATGGACAATCGGTAGGTTTTGTCGCCAACCAGCCTATGGTGCTTGCCGGAGTGCTTGATGTGGACTCTTCGGATAAAGCAGCCCGTTTTATCCGTTTCTGTGATGCATTTAATATCCCGCTGGTAACCCTGGTTGACCTGCCGGGTTATCTTCCGGGCATCGACCAAGAACACGCCGGCGTGATACGCCACGGCGCAAAAGTACTTTACGCTTACAGCGAAGCCACCGTCCCCAAGATTACGGTGATACTCCGCAAGGCTTACGGCGGAGGATATATCGCCATGTGTTCAAACCACCTGAAAGCCGACTTTGTGCTGGCATGGCCTACGGCTGAAATAGCCGTCATGGGGCCCGAAGGAGCCGCCAATATTATTTTCCGTAACGAAATTCAAAACGCTCCGAATCCCGAAGAGGCACGAAAGAAAAAAATTGAAGAATATAAGGAAAAATTCGCCAACCCCTATGTTGCAGCGGCCTTCGGATATGTTGATGCCGTTATTGAACCGCTCAAGACCAGGGAATTTATACTGCATGCCCTGGAAATATCGGCCCAGAAAAAAGAAGACCGGCCGGTAAAAAAACACGGTATCCCACCATTCTAATCCATTGAGATGAAAAATTCAAAGAAAAGCGAGCCCAATTTTCGGAAACTTACCGTTCTGGGAGAAGAATATACCACCTTATACACCCGGAAATATGAAAATCGCAAACCACATAAACCCGCCGACCACAAAAAATTGTACTCTTTTATCCCCGGAAAAATTAAAGATGTTTTTGTGGAAAAAGGAGTTGCAGTTAGCCCCGGCGATAAACTACTGATACTGGAAGCCATGAAAATGGATAATGAAATAATTGCCCCGGTGGCCGGTACCGTTAAAAAGGTTTATGTTGTTTCAGGGCAAATGGTAGCTAAGAATGAGTTACTGATAGAAATCTCCTGAAGTTTCTGTCCCATGTTATTTTCTAAGTTGGCCACTGACTTATTCCATCCGGAAAATAAGTAATGTCTTCTCCGTAAGCACATAAACCCGTTCATTATTCCAAAGGGTTTGCAGGGGCTCTTCATCACAGGGGATGTCCAAGGCAGATTCTTCAAAAGTTTTCAGATCGAACATTTTCAGTTTACGACCTTCCGAAAAAATAACACGGGGTGGAAACACCTGAAAGGTCTTGAGATTTTTTAAGGGCACCTGCCGCAGATAAGTACCGTAGCGGTCGAACAGGAAAATACCCTGTTGCGGGTCATTCAGGTAGAGCACATTGTCGGCCTCTGTCATAAATACAGGGTTTACTTCAATCCCCGTAATATCGGCAATATTGCCACTGTTTTGGCTGGCTCTTAAATACTTGTCGAAGCGGACTACCTGATTGGTCAACGGGTCGAAAAGCCAGAAACCGTTATCGTACGATCCCGCAACCAGTTGGGCATTGGGATATCCAAGATCGGACAACAAAATGAAATCTTTTTTCAGGGTAAGTTTATTGTCGAGGTATTTTATTTTCCCAAAATCAGCATTCAGAATCATGATCTTCAAGGGATCGTTTACATCCATCTGGGAAATTTTCCCGTCACTAAATTCGGTGTAAGTATATTGCAACAAGCCATCCTTGTCGAATTTCTTCAGCGTACTTTCATTAATCAGGTATATATAGCCAAGGTTGTCGGCGGCGAGGTAGCTCCCGCTTGTTTCCACGGTTGAAATTCGTACTAATTTTTCTTTCTGGGCATAACTTTCACTTATAAAAAACACGGCTATCATTGAAAACAAACAAACAACCTTTTTCATTTTTTGATCAGTTTCAATATTTCCGAAACATAAGTACGTTCATTGGCAAGCCTGGGGACTTTGTGTTGTCCGCCCAATTTATTTTTACTTTTCAGCCATTGATAAAAAGTGCCACCCGGGGCTACATGAATAATTGGCTTGTTTAATATCATATCATGATACCTTTTTGCTTCGTAATCGGAATTGGCCGACTTGAGAGCATTATCAAAAACTTCACCAAAGTATTCGATATTGGCTGGAGGTATTTCAAACTCAATAATCCATTCGTGAGCGCCGTTGTTTTTGTCTCCAAAATATACCGGGGCCGCCGTATAATCTGAAATTACCGCCCCGGTTTTTTTACAGGCAATGTCTAGAGCCTTGTCCGCGTTGTCCACCATCAGTTCTTCACCAAAGGCATTAATAAAATTCTTTGTCCTGCCGGTAATCCTGAAACGGTAAGGATCCAGGGAGGTAAACATGATAGTGTCGCCTATCAGATAACGCCACAACCCGGCATTGGTAGAAATTATCAATGCATAGTTTTTTCCTGTTTCCACTTCGGCCAGGGTTTTGGTGGTAGGATGCTCCTTCCCGAAATCTTCCATAGGCAGAAACTCATAATAAATACCATAGTCGAGCATCAATAGCATATCGTCGGCTAAACTGCGGTCCTGTATGCCAAAAAAACCTTCGGAGGCGTTGTAGGTTTCCAGGTATTTCATTTTTGCAGAAGGAATGATTTTTTTGAATTGTTCCTTATAGGGAACGAAACTGATGCCTCCGTGTACAAATAATTCCAGGTTTTCCCACACCTCGTTGATATTGCTTTTTCCAGTGATATCCAGTATCTTCTTCAGCAAAAGCAATGTCCACGATGGAACGCCCGAAATACTGGTAACATTTTCTTCAGCGGTAACACGGGCAATTTTGTCAAGTTTCTCTTCCCACTCATTCATCAGGGCGATGGGCAGGTCGGGTGTGCGGATAATCTGCGACCAAAAGGGCATGTTCTGTATCAATATCGCGGAAAGGTCGCCATAAACAGCATCATTGTCAAATTCGCTGGCCACATGACTCCCGCCCAGCGTAATTCCTTTTCCCGAAAATAATAGAGTTTCCGGATTATTGTTGCAATAAAAGGTAAGCACGTCCTTGCCTCCTTTAAAATGGCAGTCTTCAATAGCATCCTCGCTCATCGGGATGAATTTGCTTTTGTCGGAAGTCGTACCCGAAGATTTGGCAAACCACTTTATTTCCTGTGGCCATAAAATGTTTTGCTCTCCTTTGCGCAGGCGGTCGATGAAAGGCCTGAGATCATCATAAGTATTGATAGGTACCCGTTCGGTAAACTGTTCCCTTGTTTCAATGGTTTTGTAATCGTACCGTGTGCCCCACTCCGTTTTTTTTGCCGACGACACCAGCCATTGCAGACAATCATGCTGCATTTCATTGGGGTATTTGATGAACAACTCAATCTGATGGATGCGTTGTTTCATAATCCACGATATCACAGAATTTAATAAGGCCATAACACGTCATTCTTGATACATCAAAATTAGTATTTATGTTGGAATTATGCTTAAAAAATACCGTCAATAAATGAAAAAATGAAATTTGTATTACTTTTGCACCATGGCAAACAACGAAGAATTATTCAAGAAAATTATTTCGCACGCAAAAGAGTACGGTTTTGTTTTTCCGTCGAGCGAAATTTACGATGGCCTTAGCGCTGTGTACGATTACGGCCAGTATGGCACCGAATTAAAAAACAATATCCGTTCGTATTGGTGGAAATGGATGGTGCAATTCAACGAAAACATCGTCGGAATCGACTCGGCAATATTTATGCACCCCACGGTATGGAAGGCTTCGGGACATGTTGATGCATTCAATGATCCGATGATTGACAACAAAGATTCCAAAAAACGCTACCGTGCTGATGTACTTGTTGAAGATCACATCGCAAAAATTGAAGATAAAATTGAAAAAGAAGTTACAAAAGCAAAACAACGTTTTGGTGAGAGCTTCGATGAAAAACTTTACAGGGAAACCAATCCCCGCGTGACCGATTATCAGAAAAAAATTGACGATATCAAAGGCCGGTTTTATTCCATGCTTGATAAAAGTGATTTTGCCGGAATCAAAACCCTGATAGAAGAGTTGGGTATTGTTTGCCCGGTTTCGGGATCTAAAAACTGGACCGATGTCAGGCAGTTCAACCTGATGTTTTCCACGCAGATGGGGTCAGTAAGCGAAGATTCGGGCACACTGTATTTAAGGCCGGAAACCGCACAGGGAATTTTCGTGAACTTTCTTAATGTGATGAAAAGCGGCCGTATGAAAGTCCCCTTCGGCATTGCACAAACCGGCAAGGCGTTCCGCAACGAAATTGTTGCCCGTCAGTTTATTTTCCGCATGCGAGAATTTGAACAGATGGAAATGCAGTTTTTTGTGCGCCCCGGCGAAGAACTCAAGTGGTACGAATACTGGAAGGAGGAACGCATGAAATGGCATTTATCGTTGGGCATCCCGACCTCCAAATACCGTTTTCACAAACACGAGAAATTAGCTCACTATGCCAATGCCGCCAGTGACATAGAATTCGAATTTCCTATCGGGTTCAAGGAACTGGAAGGAATACATTCGCGCACAGATTTCGACCTGAATGCCCATCAGAAATTTTCCGGAAAAAAACTGCAGTATTTCGATCCGGAAACCAATGAAAGTTACACGCCTTATGTTGTTGAAACCTCCATTGGCCTGGACCGCATGTTCCTGGCCGTGCTCAGCAGCGCGTATAAGGAAGAAACCCTTGAAGACGGCTCCGTTAGGGAAGTGCTGAATATCCCGCCCATACTTGCCCCCATCAAGATTGCCGTTCTTCCGTTAGTCAAAAAAGACGGTTTGCCCGAAAAAGCCCGCCAGATAATGGATGTCCTCAAACCTTCATTCATGTGCCAGTATGATGAAAAAGACGCCATCGGCAGGAGGTACCGCCGCCAGGATGCCATTGGCACGCCGTTCGGCATAACCATTGACCACGAAACGCTGCAAAATGATACCGTTACGGTTCGCTATCGAGATACCATGTTGCAGGAACGGATTCCTTTTGGAAACCTTCTGAATTATATGCAGGATAAGTTTTCGGTAAAAAATTCGTAATTTTTTACGGTACTATTTTCCTTCGCTTCGTTTGGCCTGATAAGGCTGAACCAATCTGAATCCCACACAATCCGAAGGCTTACCATTCCACTTTTCGCTGTTCCGGATTTGTAAAAACCAGGCGGGGCTTGCCCAACTGCCACCTTTGGTTTTTGTTGGCAAATCAATCATTTCTGCCGCATTTCCGCATATATCGTACAAGCCGGTTTTATTTGGCTTAAAGTATGAAACCGGATACGGGCCATCGTTAACCAGCCAGTTGGAATCAGGGATGGGCTGTGTAAATTCACTGTTTTGATTGTTGATTATGCTCAGCCAACGTTCCTCATTTGACAAGGTATCCGAAATAGAATTTTTAACATTTTTTGATGACCAGTATTTTGCCAAAAAGCACCCGTTACTGTTTCTCAGATATTTCCCTTCCCATGCAAAATGATTGGTGGTGTCTGTGTTTCCTCCTCGTGCCATCAATTCCCATTCTGCTTCGGTAGGCAGCCTGAATTCAGCCTTGCTTTCATTCATCTTTGTCATCCACCGGGCAAATATGGTGGCCGCTTCGTGGCTGATCCCCACAATGGGCTCCAAAGCAAATTTTTTTAACTGCAGTTCCTTCAAATTGTTTTCCGTGATGAACTTTCGTTGAAAAGGAAGCGTCAGGTAATAATCATCTATGTCGGTTTTCGGTTTTTCCGGGCCCGTCTCATACGTCATTTTTATCGGCCAGTCTTTGTCATCGGGAATACACTTTTGCAAATCTTCATCAAGGTTGTTTTCAATCAGGTAATTCAAAAACAGCATCCATGTGAAATTCGTGACCTCTGTTGATTGCGCGTAAAAAGGGTTTCGCTTTAAAACTGTATCTTTTGAAGGCTCTGCTGCCGGCAGTATAAACATAAAACCCGAAGGTATTTCCGGATAAAACGAATTGTTATTCGCTTCCGGTTTGATCTTGGAATAATCAATATTGGGGAGGTCCCTGCCAAGAATTTTTATTTTTTTAAGAACCTGATCTTCATTTTTCAACTTAACCCGCATCACGTATCTGAATCCGATGGTGGAGTGGGCTTCATCGGGATTTACATAAGCTTTGGCAAACATTGCCTGCGAAAGCCAATGTGTCCGGTCAGTTTGCCTGCTGTCGAACCAATTAGCGCCTCTGACCAACTTTCCGTATTTATCATTACACATCTGATCAAAGTATTTTTCAGTAGCAAGCAGCAGGTTATTTTGTAGTGTTGGTTTTTCCTGCATTTTTGTCCGGATCCTTGAAATATAAGGCTCCCAATCTGCCTGATAATCTTCTTTAATCCATTCTGAAACATTGGCATCCAGATTTTTCAGCATCGTAGTATTCGTCGGAAAGGTTGTCAGCACATAACCAACAGGCTCCGCCTGAAAATAGTCCCGGGCCGATGTATTGCTGTAAATTCCTATTTCCTCTCTGTAATCCAGGTCGTCAACATGTTTGACGGCAAGGTTGCACAAATGATTATCATGTATCTCGCCAATTGCCATCTCGTCAAGCACGTATTTCGAAGCTTGTTCCCATTCATAATCGCAGGGTAAATCAAATTCCACCTCATAAGGAATGTTTTGCGCATCCATCCTCGATTGCCAGATCCATGTCAGCCAATCCACGTAAGCCAGGGCCTGCCAGTAGGTCACGCCCACAACAGGGTAAGTATTATAGGCGGGATGCGCAAAATAATAGTCATTCATTGGTTGATTATACGAATCCGGAAAATCCGTGGTCCATGAATCCAGTTTCGGGTACACATTCACAGCGTTTTTTCCGAACCTTTTTATTACTTCTTTGTTCGGCTTATGAAACGTATACATAAATGCTTGCCTGAAAACATTATTAGTGTCTTTTATAAGTGGATTCAAGTCTTTATATCCATTCTGATTTTTTACCCAGTTTAAAAATTCCTGATATTCGATATTGCTTATTTCGGCGTTACTAACATAAAAGGGCTTCAGGTAATCAAAATTATTTCCGGATTTGATAAAAGTATTGATATCCACAGTAGTATCAGTGTAATCATAATAGTATTTCAGCGCATCAGGAAGTTGTATGCCTGCGGCAGTTTTATATGAATCTTTGGGCCGTGATGCAACTTTTTCGGACAATGAAATATAGGTCATGTTTTCAAAGCCCTTTTTAAAGGGTTTGCCAGAATATAAAGGCAGAAACACCCAGGCAGAATCCTTTCTTCTATAGCTTTTGCCTGGAAAATTTGTTGCATAAACCCGGCATAAATAACCTCCCATTTCGTATTTTTCGGGATAAATCTTTACCGGTGTTACATCATCGGGGAAAAAATCATCCGGGTTTTCATCATCATTCCATGGGACATAACTTCCCCTCGTATACCCGAATTTAGGCATGTTGACATTGGGCTTATAACTGCCGTGGTTATTGGAATCCTTTATTCCCGTTTTATGTTCATGAATTTTCGTGTCATCCAAAAAGCCGGTTATGGCCATAGTGCTTTTATCATTTTTTTCTTCTTCCTGTTTTGAAACCGTATCGGCCATAACAACCGGGAGGTATAGCCGGGCTGGCTCTTTATTAAATGATTGCTTGTTGAATGTTTTGTATGATAAAAATCCCAACATGGCAACGCTTATTGAAATAAGAAAGAATTTATTCAAAAATATGCTGGAGAATTTTATTAACTGAAAAGACCTGGACATTCTTTCTTCCATTTTTCTTGAAATTGAAATTTCAATTGGGGCTGAATAAACGAAATTTGCAGTCATATCTATGCTTTTTTGAATTTCCTGATTGGTGTTATATTCTTTTAAAATCGTTTTTAACATCAGATTATCAAAATCATCTATCACCATATTTGTATGAGTTTTAAGCATGATCCACCTCCTCTTTTATGGTAATGTTTTCGGTAATTTTTTTCTTGAGCCGGGCATAATAAACCTTTAATTGTTCTTCAGGTTTATTAATGTATTTTGCAATTTCAGCATACGGCATTTGTTGGGCCTTTAACAGTAACAGCATACGCTCCCAGTCTTTTAATTTTGCCAGCTCTTCTTTTAGAGATTTCATTTGACAGGATTCTGTTTCTTCTGGCTCCACCGTATCTTCATAATTTGGAAGTAGCTGCAAGTCCTCGCCTGAAATTATTTGAACTTTGTTTTTACTGTCTCTGTAATGATTTCTCAGGCTGTTCAGGAATGAAAGCAGCACAAAGGATCCGAATTTTTTCTCATTTTCAAAGTCGCACGAATCGATTTTACTTATTATTTTTCCGAACGTGGTATAAATCAGGTCCCAGGCTGCATCTTCATCGGTTTTCCAGTTTTTTATTGCATAATTATAAAGTTTTTTGCCATAACGATTATAAAGAGCCTCCAGCCCTTTATCCTTATTCTTTTTTATAATTATGTACGTAGATTTAAACATGATCAGTTCAACAGTTTCACCGACTTTTTATTACGTTCCAGTTGCTCATTGATATAACACAATTAGGTAACAACAAAACTATGTTTTTAAAAAACACATCTATAATCGTCATTGAATTAAATTTTGACATTTACAAAACCTTACTATTTTTTGAATTCGTAACTTTGCAATAAAAATATTTTGAAAAAATTCTTTGCAGCAGTTGCGATTATTTTTGTGGCTATAGGGTTTTCATTTGCCCAACACAGCGTTTCATACACCATCACGGGCTTGAAAAACAGCCGGGTTTTTCTTATGGCAGTTCATGGGAGCCGTTATGATGCGGTGGACTCCTGCAACTCGGTAAACGGCCTTATCCAATTTAAAAACCTTACCAGCCTGCCTGTTGGTGTTTACCGTATTTCTTTTGCCGACAGCCTGTTTACAGATATAATTCTGAACAATGAAGAGGTGGTTATGACCAACAAGCTGAGCAACCTGGCCGAAAGCATACAAATAACATCCTCTGAAGAAAATAAAATCTATTATGAATACTGGCACATGTCTGCTATTATCAATGACTCTATTCAGTTCATTACGGAACTGGGGGATGCCATTTACAAATCGAATAACTATGAAAGAACACCCGATCTGGACAGTATGGCTTTAAAAGTCTATCTTCTTTCGGAAAAACTTAATAAATATACATACCAGCTTATTTCAAAAAGCCAGGGATTATTTGTGAATAAACTGTTGAAAGCTTATGCAACGCCCGATTGGCAGGCATATAAGAAATCAACCGGCGCAAAAATTTATAAAAACAGGTACGCGTTTTTAAAAGAACATTTTTTTGATAATATTGATTTTTCAGATTCCACTTTACTGAATTCTGAAGTGTTTTATGTGCTGTGTACCGATTATGTGACAAAATACGCTGACCCGCCAACAGATTCAAGTTACATAGCTGCCATCGATTATGTTTTAACCAAGGCTCAGCCGTATCAACCGGTTTATAGATACATCCTCAATTTATTTGTTAATACCTTCGATGACACTGAATGGGAAGAAACATTCATTCACCTGGTGGATAATTACCTGCTAAAAAACACCTGCACACCGGATGAGCACGATAAAAACATGTCGGAACGGGCTGCTGTATTAAAAAAACTCAAACCGGGCAATAAGGCTCCCGAGATGATCTTAAACGATATTAACGGGAATCCCATTAGCCTGTATGCTACTAAATCAAAAGTTACCCTGCTGATGTTCTGGTCGTCGGAATGTGAACATTGCGAAAAAGTGATGCCCCAAATTCTTAATATCTATGCATTAAATAAACCGTTAGGTCTTGAAGTTTTTGCTGTTTCGGCCGACACGGATAAAAATTCGTGGATCAACGCGGTGAAAAAAAGTGAAATGAGTTGGATCAATGTTTCTGATAATAAAGGGTTTCAGAGTCCGGCCATCATTGCTTATAATGCTTACAGCACACCAACTTTTTTCATTCTTGATTCGGAAAAAAATATCATTGCTCATCCTTATTCTCCAAAAGATTTGGCTGAAGGACTCCGGAAGGCATTGGAAAAATAAATACTGATTTTATACCGATTGGAAAAATCATATAGTCCAAACTTCGCTTCACTCGTTTGCCCTATTTATTTTAACCATCGGCATAACCAAATGAGAAATATCAATACGTCCTATTGGACTAATTGATATTTCAATTTGGTATTATTCAAATTCACGATTTGTGAAAGTTTCAAACCCGCAGGAGTTAAGTTATTTTCTATAAACGCGTGCAATCTTATCC
>Ga0116172_10004760_pt1 | contig 10955 bp, 6 predicted proteins | sample AD_UKC083_MetaG_FD_89799 | JGI IMG/M metagenome (GOLD analysis project Ga0116172, IMG submission 89799) | Active sludge microbial communities of municipal wastewater-treating anaerobic digesters from USA - AD_UKC083_MetaG | ecosystem: Engineered > Bioreactor > Anaerobic > Digestate | place: USA...
AGAGAAAACGCCATGCAAAAAGATGCCCCCTCACAGCAGAAAAAAGACGCTATAAACTTACAGGTGCATTATGAGACGCGGGTGAAACGTGAATTACCAAAGGCCCCCTGGGTGTTGCGTGTCACTGACCACGGAGACAAACAGGGGCCAGTGTTCATTATCAAGGAAAATATTACCCGGGCAGCGTGAAGATGCAGGTGATCTTGTAGCGCCACGGAGCGTTCTCAAAGAGAGAGGCCTTCTTTACGGACCTCATCTTGTGCGGTGTCTGCCTATCCTGCGCACCATTCTTACCAGGGTCCAAGATCATGCCGGGATCCCATTGGAGCTCCATCAATTCATCGCAGGCACCAGGATTGCATTCCGCGACAATCTTCCTTTGGACGAAGAGGCGGGGTGGAAGATAGCACTGATCTTCAAGCTGCAGGAGAGGATAAACGAGATAGACCGTGTGGAACTGCTCGCCCGCAGAATCGACCGGTTCACCAGGGAGGAGGCAGGCTACTGGTATTCCCGGATCACCTCGTTTGGACCGGATGCGAACCGCTGGGCCATGTCGGGCATGCGGATCATGCTCGCCGGTCAACCCAAGGACAAGGCCGTCGATACGATGCTTGAACAGCTCAGGCTCAGTTTTAAATAGTGAAAAGGACCTTTATACTGTGACGGAGAAGAATGATCTGAGGTTCATCGAGGCAGGTTTTCCATGCCACCAGGTTGGGGCAGAGACACAGAGAGAACGTGGCGCGAGCTCTGCACTCCCACCCTTGTACTACTTACATGTCTGGTGGGCACGTAGGCCGCTTACTCCCAGCAGGGCAGCCATATTGGCATCGCTGCTTCCGGCTGGGACTGACCCTGAGTGGTTTCTCAGGCAGCTTGGCATTGAGAAGCAGGTGGTCCAGATCAATGGCCAGCAGTGGACGCTTACGGGCAAGATCCTGGATGAGGTCAAGACTCAGGGTGATCGCCGGTTTTTGATTGTGGACGAGAAGGTTCTCAAACTCCTTGCCAAGGAGAATGAGCGCAGGGCACAGAATCGTCTTACAATTGAAGAGTTGAAGGCAAAAGATCCTTCCCTGGCGACAGATCCGGTTCTTGTAAGATGGGAGCAGGAATCAAAACCTATCCCGGGGCCATACCCGAAAACAGGAGATAGTATTCCTGTTCAGATGGTTGCTGCTGATCCGGCATGGTTCAAAGATCTCTTAGGCATAGCAGCGATTAATAAAATTCGTGTTGATAACTTATATGGCTATGATCGTGCCTTCATAAATAAACCTGAGGAGAACATCACTAAGAAAAGAGTATTGGATCCAACTGCAGGTGGAGGGTCTATTCCTTTTGAGGCAATAAGGTTAGGTCATAATATAATAGCCAATGAATTGAATCCTGTTGCAACAGTAATTCTACATGCAACATTAGAATACCCTAATGTATACGGATCAAATCTATCAGCCGATATTTCTTATTGGGGAAATAGATTGCAGAATGTAATAGAACATAAATTGGATTCATTTTTTCCGAGGATTCATAAATTGCCCCTCTTTGAAAAACAAGAATTGTTAAGGTATCTTGATAATAATCAGAACATTGTTGATCAATATGACAAAGAGCATACGACGACATACCTTTACTGCCGCCAAGTAACTTGCGCGCACTGCAATGGTGAAGCGCCTCTCTTGAACACATTTTGGCTCAGTAAGGAAGATAACAAGCAATGGGGTATTAGGATAGTAACGGATGGAAAGTCTCAGTATGGCAAGGTTCGCTTCGAGACCTACCGGGCGAGAAATGGGAGAGGGCCCAATGGCGAGGATCCGAACATCTCCACGGTGAGCGACGGCGTAGGCACATGCATCCATTGCAAACAGGCCATCGATGCAGAGGAGATCAAGCGACAGGCTCGCGGAGAGAGTGAATATGGGACTTGGCAGGACAAGCTTTATTGTGTCGTTGCGATACGATTGCAACCTAAACTCGATAAGAATGGGAAACCAGAGCGATTCAAGAGTGGTGAGAAGAAGGGAGAGATAAAAACCGAGAAAGTGCGATTCTTCCGACCTCCCAATGAAGCTGACCTTAAGGCCTTAAAAGACGCTGAACTTCGCCTGGCCGAGAATTGGGCCCGATGGGATGGTGAAGGGATAATACCGACCGAATCAATCCCAGAGGGACATAAAACAAAAGAACCCCTTCGTGTTGGGATCAATCGCTGGTGTGACATGTTCACCCCTCGACAGCTTCTCGGACATCTCTACCTTGTGGAAGAACTCAACCGCCTCAAACCGTTGATACTAACTGAGTTGGGAAAAGAAAAAGGTAGGGCAGTGGTAACCTACCTGCAGTTCGCCATCGATAAAGGGCTGGATTACAACAGCAGGCAAACAAGGTGGGAATATACCAGGGGTGTTATCAAAGGAACATTTGGTCGGCACGATTATTCTCTGAAATGGACCTTTGGTGAAATGATTTTCACTGGCCCCAATTCAGGCGCAGCCTGGGGGTTGAGCCAAATCATAGATGCATATCAGGGTATGGCAGGGCTTCTCCAAGGTTCGTCTGGATTAGGAACAAAGATAAATATCACGAACGGCACGGCAGCTCATATGCCACAGATCGATGCAAACTCCATCGACCTCATCTGCATGGATCCACCATACTATAACAATGTCCAGTACGCAGAGCTCTCTGATTATTTCTACGTATGGCAGAAGCGGACACTCGCCGATCTCTATGACTACTTCACCAGGCGTCTGACTAACAAGGTTGATGAAGCGGTGGCGAATCCTGATCGAGACGGAGGCGACGCCCCTGCAAAGATAGCCTATCAAAAGATGATGGCTGACATCTTCTCGGAATGCCAGCGGGTCCTCAAGACCGATGGCATCATGACGCTCATGTTCACACACAAGAGCCAGGATGCCTGGGAAGCGCTCACACGATCACTCATCGAGAACAACTGGATCATAACCTCCTCGTTCCCTGTGGAATCAGAGACCCAGCAAGGTATTCATACCAAGGATACTGCTTCTGCCATCAGCTCCATCTTCCTCACTTGCCGCAAACGCATGACAGAGACAGCAGAGCCCGCTGTCTGGGCTGGATTCGGCAGCACCGGCATCCAGCAGAGCATCCGCAGGGCTGTCTCCGAAGGGCTGGAGGAATTCGCCCAGCTCAAACTCAATGCCGTGGACGAGATGGTAGCAAGCTATGGCAGGGCCCTGCGCGTCCTCTCCGAGCACTGGCCGGTGCTCGACGGTGACGAGCTCGTTTCGCCGGTTAGGGCAATGAACGAGGCCAGCCGAGTCGTAGCAGAGCACCACATCCATCGCATCACGGCAGGCAGGTTGAAGGTGGAGGAACTGTCCCCTGAGGCAGCCATGGCGCTCACACTCTTTGGAATCTACAGACTGGCCGAATTCCCCTACGACGATGCCCTCAACCTTTCCAAGTCATTAAACATAGCACTCGAATCCCGCACTGGGGGCTATGTGGCCGATGGCCGGTTCATCGGCATCAATACAGAGGCCAGGTCCGGCAGGAGGACCCGCACCGCATCGGCAGAGGAAAGGGGGTTCCATGCGCCACTCGTACGCAAGGGCAGCAAGCTCCGCCTTGCACGGCCTGAGGATCGCAACGAGAGGCGGATGGAGAATCCCCAGACTGAATGGGACATCCTCCAGGGAGTCCTCCTTGCGTACCGCGACGGCGATATCCCAGTGGCTCGGGCATACCTCAATCGCCACGCAGGTGCCCGCACAGGCATGGTCCGGGACCTGTTGCAAGTGTGGGCGAACGAGGTCAGCGATGAACAGCTGCAGAAGGAAGCACAGCTCGTTCTCTTCGGATTGAGGTGAGGAGCAACGGTACATGTGCGAAGGCAAAAACAAGCCCTCGAGCCTGAAGGAGTATCCATGGCAATACTCCTATAAGACCTCTTCCCTCAACGCCTCGGGAAAGCCCGTCGATATCCTCCATGATTTCTATATCCCCGCCCTGCGTCGGGCAACCAGGTATGACCGGGTGGCAGGATATTTCCGGTCATCCTCCCTGGCCGCTGCATCGCAAGGTTTCTCGGTATTCACCGCCCATGGCGGTCAGATGCGTCTCGTCATGGGCGCAGACCTCGACGCCGACGATGTGGCTGCCATCATAGCTGGTGACACCCAGAGGCTGGATGCAAGGCTCTCTGAGGAGCTGGATGCGCGGGAATCATGGCCTGAGGACGTTACGAGGGGCGTGGATCTTTTGGCATGGATGATAGCCCAGGGTTATCTCGAGGCAAAGGTTGCATTTCGGATTCACAAGGAGACCGGTGAACCAATAACCTTCACGGATATTGAAGATGGGTATGTACACGAGAAATGGGCAGTCTTTTCCGATGATGAAGGTAACAAGATATACATCACGGGCTCTTTAAATGAATCGAAGAACGCCTTGGTACACAATGCAGAGAACATTGATGTCCATTGTAACTGGTGGGGGGAACTCGAAAACAAACGTGTCGTAGATGCTGAAGAGGCTTTCGAGGTCATCTGGAGAAATGAGAACCCATACCTGAGGGTAATGAACCTGCCCGAGGCAGTGAAGAAGAAACTGGTCAAGATGGGCCAGGCAACGAAAAAGCCGACAGAGATAGATGGAACATCTTTCTGGCACCCAGAGGTGGAACCACCTTCGGCACTGGAACGGCTTAAATTTGCCCTTATAAAAGACGGCCCTCGATTACCTAGCGGACGCTATGTGGGAATGGAAACAGCACCAGTTACCCCATGGCCACACCAGGAGATAGTGGCCAGGAGGATGGTAGAAACCTGGCCATACAGCTATCTCCTGTGCGACGAGGTCGGCCTGGGAAAGACTATCGAGGCAGGCCTTGCTATCAGGTCGCTCTTTCTCTCAGGACTCGTGAAAAGGGTTTTAGTGGCCCCTCCAGCCAGTTTAACCAAGCAGTGGCATCGTGAGATGGCATCGAAATTCTTCCTCCCCTTTGCCAGAGCATTAAGTGGGCAGCATGTGCAACACGAATATATTTTCCCCTATGAAGACACCTGTCCATCAGAGAGTATATATGATCCAGGACTTTGCATAGTTTCCACAGGATTGCTGCAGAGAAAGGAGCGGCAGAACGACCTCAAGGCTGCAGAGAAGTTTGATATAGCACTGATCGATGAGGCTCATTATGCCCGAAGGAAGAATCCGACCGGGATCGATGTACTTAGGATGGATCCTCGTTATGGGAACCTCTATCAATCTATTCGGGACAATCTCAGGAATAGGGCTGCTGCACTATGGCTTGCAACTGCCACACCGATGCAGCTCGATTGGATAGAGGTGTATGACCTGCTCCGGCTCACGAACAGGGTGAGCCAGTTCCAGAATGATCCAAGACTGATGGGCACATACTATGATGCCCTTGGAACGCTGGTTCATGGGAATGATATCAATAATCAGCAATGGGACTTTCTCCGAAGATCGATTCTCGCTCTTGAGCGGCATGATCCATTTCTCAAAAGATATCTGAATACAGCTGTCATAGATGGAAGGATACGTCTCGCGGTAGAGCAGTGGCTCGAAAAAAACAGGGTCCCAAGAGGTATAGATAGGCGAAATATCCAGCGCCTTATCTTTGCCGCTTCTCCCCTCTCCCGCGTCATGCTGCGGCATACCAGGTCATTGCTCGAGATATATCGGAAAAAAGGCCAGCTTCAGGCAAATCTTGCAAAGAGAAAGATCCTGCCGGTTCCACGTATCGTGTTCACGGATTTAGAGAGGAGGGCCTACGACGAACTTGAATCGTACTGCCAAGATCTCACCCAAAACATCCTGAAACATGCAAAGGGCAAGTACGCCAAGAACCTTGGATTCCTGCTGAGTTTCCTGAGGCTACGATTTGCATCCAGCCTGTTTGCAATCCGGGAAACTATCAAGAGAAGGCTTGCAAAGGTGATTGCAGCTATAGAGCATGTTAAGGACATCGAGGAACCTGACTTTGATATGCTGGAGTTGGAGAGTAGTGAAGTCGAGGACGAGGAAGTTGATGAGAAGGCCATAGAGGCATTCTTGAAGGATCGCACACTTGAAGATCTGAGGTGGGAGCGGGACTGTCTCATCAAGATGCAGGGCACCCTTCAGGATCTTACAGAGACACCTTCAAAAATGAAAGAACTGCTCACAGTCCTGAACAAGAGGAGGGAGAGTGGTTCGCGGATACGGCAAACTGTAATCTTCACACGCTTCTACGATACCTTATCGGATATTGTAAAAAGACTCAGGCATGTTGACGCCAACATGCTGATCGGGACCTATAGCGGAAGCGGTGGGCAGTATGTAGATCCACGGACTAAGCAGTTGAGAGGGGTGGATCGTGACGAAATCAAACATCGTTTCCTTAGGGGCGAGATCGATGTGCTCGTCTGTACCGATGCCGCTGCAGAAGGGTTGAATCTCCAGTCAGCGAATCTCCTAATCAATTTTGATCTTCCATGGAATCCCATGAAAGTAGAACAGAGAATTGGGAGAATAGACCGTATAGGGCAGAAACACGATACCATCTATGTGCTGAATCTCTGTTATATCGATTCAGCAGAGCACGTTGTCTATGATCGACTTCTTCATCGGCTCCTGCAGGCAAATGCCATTGTAGGTACCCAGCAGTTCTCCATGCTTCCGGTTACCCCTGAAGAATTCAGCGAGCTCGCGTCGGGGAACCTCAAACTTGATGTATTGGAAGCCAGGGCAAAGGAAAGAATAGCTTTGCACAAGAAGCGCACGGAGAGCATGGAGATCCCTGCCGAGCAGTTATATGATATCTATGTCCGCCTTGCATCATCAGAGAACAAACATCAATCTCCAGTGGTCCTGAAAGATATTTGGCAAGTACTGACTGAATCGAAATATCTCAGGGACCTGGGATGCTTGGTATCAGGTGATACCGACAAGCCTTTCATGGCCCTGAGCGGGCTTGATGGGGTCACTGAAGGGACCATGATGACTACTGACCGTTCCCTCTATGACCAAGGTATGCCTGATTCTCCAAAACCACTGCACTTTGCGACCTATGGAGATCCATGTTTTGATGCACTCTTGGATCACATGGATCATTTCGCCTTACCACCGTGCTTTTTGCGTTTTGTAGAGCATGTTGCCGAACTCGATGTCGACGTGGTTGCTTATGTTGTTTCATGTATCAACGAGTCTGGGAACCGGGAACTTAGGTTGGTAAAATCTCTTGCAGACCTGAATGGTATTCAGATTGATGAAGCATTTGAAATTTCAGATTCAGACATTTCGCCATTGAGAAGGGAACTACACCAACTTGTACGAACCGAGTTCGATCCGACAAAAGTAGTTCACCGTTTGGAGGATATGAACACAAAAGCTGCCTTAGATCATGAACTGTATATCCTGTTATCAGCAAACTCTCTGTTAACACCTATGACAAGAGGAGCAGATAGCAATTTCTGGGAAGCTATAAAGAATCTTGAACTCATCGTAAGAGAGCATGAAATGCTGGATATTCCAGAGTTGCCGATTGATACCCTACAAAAGATCTCACATGGGCTTTTGTTCGATATTAAGATCCCACAAATTGGTTCCTTGTGTGTAGTAAAGACACCTATCATCTTTGTCCAATCCGCCATAGACGCGGCTTGTCGCATTGCAGACGGGATGAAGAAGAAGAAATCAGAGCTGACTACCCAAGAAGTTCAGAAAAGAATTCAAAGAGCTTATAAGTAATGTGAATAAGCTGCATGGAGACGTTATCAGTCAATGATAGATCTGCAATATAATATGAGCGAAAGGGCTTAAATGAAGACACCAGAAGATTATTTTGGCAGGGAAATCAAAGCTAATATAAAGGCATTACCTGTAACCATATGTAATGCAGATACTGATGAGAAAACAGTATATTGCCAGAGATTTGAACCTCTTAAGCTTGGGAGCAAAGAGCACGCTCAATTTCATGATGCTGGTGCCATGGCTTACGAAATATACATAATCTGTTCAAATAATATTATTGAAGATATTAACCATAGAATTGAACAAACACCATGTGCTCACCATTCTTATGCACCTCATGGAGCACCCGCATGGATGTTCCCGGAAGGTGCTATGTTTGATATTGAATGGGGAGATATAATTTTACCTGTACGCAGAAGAATGCTTGCATTACTTGATGCTTTTATTGCTGCACCTAAGAAGACAACAAATCGAATTAAGAAACAGAAGATGTAAGAAGTAATAACAATATCCTGTGACATGGCGAGACAAATCTTGTGACAAAGCATGGTGTTTGATGGTACTCGACTGCGGATGGAACTCAATAGGATACCACTCTAGCGCGGGGATCATGTGTCTGTGAAGCAGGTGGTAGAGGACTTTGCAAGATACATCTACCTTCCGAGGCTCAAGGACAGCTCTGTGCTCATCGAGGTGCAATGTGGCGGTGGCCCTTGAGATTCAGGCCAGAATACCTGATGGTGCGCAGGAAGGTTTGGTCAAAACTATTACAGTAAACTGCAATACCCTGCGATTCACAAGCTATGGGTTTGAGAAGGAATGATGTGAGATCGTATCCATATTTTGAAGGGCTAAATCCCATATGCCTCGTCATTTAGAGCTCAGTATATCAGGGATTTTAAAAGGATCATTATCTGTCTCATGCCCTGATCCTATCTCTGAATATTTTCTTGATCGTGGAGCCACTGTAATACATAATGCTGGTCGATTTAGGACAAGATTTAATGAGGTAAGTAATTGCATTCAAGATATAACAGACCTACTTTATGAGGCATGCCAGAAACGATACGATCGTGTTTTAGTCTCTCTTGATAATGACCAGTACAAAGATGCTATAGTACATAAATTAGATCTTCTACAAAGGCTACCTGGCATCCGAATCAAATTACTCCACAACAGAAACAATGACGTAATACAGGCGACATATCATTCCTATTTGAAACGCCTCGTTTATTTCGGCAGCAATCCAACCTCGCTAACTGCCATCGAACAAGACTTATTCGTAATGACTGATGAAGAAATAGATGAAATGATTGATGACGCGTGCAGCCAAGCAAGCGATGGGCAGACTATTCCAAAATTTGTATCGATGGATTTTGTAGAAGCGGCGATCCATGGGATCAATATCCCCAGTTGGGTGGCACCTTTTGTAGATGAAGAGATAAGTCAAAAAGAGAAACCCGATGTGGACATTTCAATTGAGCCATGGATGGAAGAGTTGAGCAAGATTTTCAAACCCTTCAAGAGCAATACTAGTATTAAAAGAAAGAGATCTCAAAAGAAGCAGCGCTGAGGGAGAGGTGATAGTGAGAGATCGGTTCTGTCCTGTAAAATTAAAAAGATAGATATTCATCATATCTGAGCCAATCCATAACAATATAAACATGCATGGCTGCATCTAGGCGTATACCAACCAATGTCCCAAATAGCGTCCCTGCAGTGTCCGGCAGGTTTCTTTAGTTTCTGATAATGAGCTACAATGGAATCATCTCTTTTCGGGTGTAGTTCAGAGTACCACTTCATATCAACACAACGAAGCCGATGGTAGTTCTTCATCTTGCATATGGACATCTGCATCCCAAGCGATGTGGCTATGGCATCAACTTCTTGAGCGAATAAAAACATTTTATCGCTGCTGATTTTATTAGGTACTATCCGGGAATTCCCATATGGGATATAGAACGTGAGTATAGCTCGTGTTATCCCTTTCTTTGATATTGGCGTTGCAATCGATTCGAACATCTCAATGGAAAAGTTGCTCATTCCTTCATAGGACAGTATCGGAGCATAACACCACAGAATACGACGGGGATCACCAACGTATTCTACTAGCTCCCCCAGCCTATTCAGGAGTAAACTATGGTTTGGTACTTTTGGTTCTAGTTCTGTCCCACCGAAGCCGGTAATTGTCAGATTTATACAGACCTGATCACACCTTTTCGCCACATCGCTGAGTCCTTGATGGTCGAGGAGGGGGCTGAAATCTTTCGTTGAAAGCAAAAGGGTATGAACTCTTTCTGGTTCCAATCCTCTCGTAGTCGGAAGCTGACCAGTAAGGGCAGCAAGAAGACGATCGGGATCACAGGCAAGCATATCAGTTCTTCGGCTTGCGCTGACTACATATTTCCTTCTTGCTTTATCAGCCATCGACCTTCGGTTTACGATACTTCACATATTCACACATTATCTGAGGACGATGGCGTATAGGTGTTTCCAAAGATTCAAACGCCTTCTGAATAAACTTCTCCTCAATTTCATATCCGATAAAATGACGACCAAGGGCCTTCGCAGCTCGAGCCGTAGTTCCGATACCCATGAATGGATCAAGGACTGTCTCTCCAGGTAAGGAAAAGAGTTGTATCAAACGGCTTGGGATCTCAAGAGGAAAAGGGCATGGATGGTCTGGGTTGTTCCCTTTGTACGGAGGTGGGACATGCCAAATATTGTTGGCGGTCTCCCGAACAAAGTAATCATCTACCTCAACTCTATATCTCTTTTCCCCAAACCGTCCCAGGTTCTTTGCAAAGGATTTTGATGGTCTTTTCCGGAAGACCAGGAGATATTCTGTCCGGATGTTGGGCGTGAAATTGCCTGGATATGGCCTCTGTATGAAATTCCTCGCCCTTGTTCTTCCACCTGACACCTTATGCCAGACGATCTCAAAGCAGAATGAAAAACCTATCTTCTCAAGTATGCCCACAGCATGAAAAGGTATAGGATATGCCTTGCTGCCTTTTGCCATTGTAGCCAGATTTACAATGCAATACCTGCCTAGCCTGAGAACTCGGAAGCATTCACGATGCCACCGATCAAGATCTTCGAGAAAAGCCTCATAGGGAGGCTCTTGTCGCCACAGGTAATCATCGCCTCTATTGAAGGCAGCGTAATCAATAAAAGTCCAATAAGGAGGCCCTGATATAATGAGATCT
>Ga0116172_10004770_pt1 | contig 10937 bp, 7 predicted proteins | sample AD_UKC083_MetaG_FD_89799 | JGI IMG/M metagenome (GOLD analysis project Ga0116172, IMG submission 89799) | Active sludge microbial communities of municipal wastewater-treating anaerobic digesters from USA - AD_UKC083_MetaG | ecosystem: Engineered > Bioreactor > Anaerobic > Digestate | place: USA...
ACTTTGATTTCAGCACTTACACTACTTCTGAAGAAATAGTACTGTCGCTCGATTCATTGATTAATGCTGCCGGCAACATCGATATGAATGAATATTTTTATCTACGCGCAGAGCTGACGACAGACAGGCAATATGGAATTTTCAGTTCATTGCATGGAAAAACGAATGAGGTTTTCCGCTCGTTCACCAATCCGGTGTGGATAGTCAGACCTGACTCTGCGTCAGGTTTTTCAGAGGATGAAGCATGGCAGTTGAACGTTTATCCCATGCCGTTTCACGATCAGTTTTTTATTGAAACAGATTACACAGGTTCAACTGATTTGCATATCATTCTCACTGATGTTACAGGAAAAACAGTGATGGAAGAAAGAAGGGCGGGTGCCGGACGATCGAAAATGGTTTTCAGCCCTGTTTTGCAGAATGGAGTGTATTTCCTGACTATAACAGACGGAAGCAAATCAAAGACATTGAAATTGCTGAAAGAATAAATATTTGTACGGAAAATAAAATACAACAAAATGCCTAAGCCAAAGAAGCCCGTAACGAAACAGCCCCCGAAAACGAAGCCTACAGCCGAACCTGCGAAACCTTTCTCGCAGAATTTCCGCTTGCAGGCACTGGTGATTTTTATGTTTGCTTTTGCCTTGTATGCAAATACGCTCGGACACCAGTATGCGCTCGATGATGACCTGATGATCCGCGACAACAAATTCACCAAACAGGGATTTTCCGGCATCGGAAAAATTCTCACAACTGATGCATTAGCCGGTGTTTTCGGTGAACAGAATTTATTGCAGGGTGGCCGCTACAGACCACTTTCGCAGGTGTGTTTTGCTGTTGAATATGAATTATTCGGATTGAATCCTTTCATCGGACACTTCATCAATGTGCTGCTCTATGGTTTGCTGTGCGTGTTGCTGTTTCATGTGCTGCGAAAGATTTTCAAAAATTACACATCGTCAAAATGGTACTTTGGTCTGCCGTTTCTGGTGACAGCGCTGTTTGCTGTTCATCCGCTGCACACCGAAGTGGTTGCCAACATCAAGGGCCGCGACGAAATCATGAGTCTGCTCGGATCGCTCGGCGCACTCTGGTTCGCGCTTAAATACTGCGAAAACCGAAAGCCATTGGATCTGTTGTGGGGTGCAGTTATTTTCATTCTTGCCTTGCTATCGAAAGAAAATGCAGCCACTTTTATTGCTGTAATTCCGCTCACCATGTACTTTTTCAGCGAAGCAAAACGGAAGGATTATGTTATCATTACTGCAGTTCTTATTGCTGCATTTGCCGTTTATGCGCTGATTCGCTACAATGCTTTGGGCTTCTTTATGAACAGCTATGAAGAAACCGAATTATTCAACAATCCTTTTGCAGAGGCCAGTGTTTCGCAGAAATATGCAACGATTGTTTATACATGGCTGCGCTATCTTGGGCTGATTGTTTTTGCTCATCCGCTCACGCATGATTATTACCCCTATCAGGTTCCATTGATGGATTGGAGCGACTTTAGGGTGATTTTATCATTGATCATTTTTGCCGCACTCGCAACTATTGCTGTTTTGAAATTCAGAAAAAAATCGCTTGTTTCTTTTGCAATACTTTTCTTTGCAGTTACTTTTTCCATTCAGTCAAATTTGCTGCTGAACATTGGCACATTCATGAATGAGCGTTTCATGTTTGTTTCGCTCATTGGTTTCTGCATTGTTGTTGCCATGTTTTTTCGTCGCTTATCCGGAGATGATCAATCAGGTAAACCTGTGTGGGCTCAGGTCGCAGTTTATCTTTTTGTGTTTCTGATAATCACATTTTCTTCTGTGACAATCAATCGCAACAAAGCATGGAAAAACTCTGAAACGCTGGTGCTGACTGATGTGAAAACATCGGTCAACAGTGCCCGCTGTAATTATATTGCCGGTTTCACATTACTCGAAAAAGCGCGCAAGGAGCAGGATACGGCTGAAAAGAAACAATATTATACTGACGCTGCATTGTATCTCGAACGCGGACTGAACATATACGGAAAAAACACCAGTGCCCTTGGAAATCTGGGCGAAGTGTATATTGCTTTGGGGAGACTCGAAGAAGCGCAAACGATGTACATGCGTTTGCTGGAGCAGATTCCAGACGCTCGGGTAGCGATTGCCAATCTGCGTGTGATTTCCAATCTGTATGTCAGGGATGGAAAGTATAATGAGGCCATTCAATTGTTGAAAACGTTGGCTAAGCAAACTGTTATTGATCCAGCCGATTACAATTCTATCGGAGAGATTTTTGGCCGCAATCTGAATCAGCTTGACAGTGCTGAATTGTATTTTGAAAAGTCGCTTGAAAGATTTTCGGGATATGCCCCGGCGCTTGAAAACATGGGCCTGGTGCAGGGAATGCGCGGCAATTACCAGAAATCGCTGGAATATTTTTTACTGGCATATCCGCTCGATTCAACCAATGCCGATTTGTTGCGCAATCTGAGCAGCACCTACCGGAATCTTGGAAATGCCGCCAAGGCGGAAGAGATGCAGTCAAAGGCGGATAAAACTGATCGTTTATAGCACTGCTTTACTGCTGATGTCTTTTTGAGAATACCTGTTGATTGTTATGCGATTAATCGTCTTATACCATTGTGAAATATATTTTATGCCGATGTGTTTAAGTATAGATTGATGGACGATGCCAGAGGTTTACCTGACAAGCAGGCAGGCATCGCATGTCTTTAGAAAACGGTAAAAAAAATCACGACCTCAGTGAGGTCGAATGTAAACGGATTCCTGTGCAAAACAGCTTGAAAAACATTCGACTCCGCTGGAGTCGTGTTTTACGATTAATTTTTTCTACAGACATGCGACTCCTCCGGAGTCATCCAAATCTATGGACTATTGTATATGTCCTTTTGGTATTAACTTGCAATGGATTTAAAAATATTTGTAAATATTTCGTTGAATAATTGCCTGAAAACGAGAGGCTTAGTTTGGCAAAAAAGGTAAAAACAGCACATCTGTTATTAAATTTAAGTATTTAGGCTTAAAAAGTCCTATTTTTGCACATTAAAATTATTATTAAATGAACAAAACTATCTGTTTCTTTGTTTTGGGGATCATGACAACCTGTTTTATGCAGGCGCAGTCGCTTTCCCCAACAGTGATTGCATCTTCCGGGGGGTATTTAAGCAACAGTTCCGGGTCTTTATCCGCCACTATTGCTGAAATGACCATGATTGAAACTTTCCATGCTACGGCCAGTATTCTGACTCAGGGCTTTCAGCAGCCTGATGATGCCACCTCATCGATTGATGAGCCAACACTGGCTGAAGTTTCCATTTACCCCAACCCTACCAACGGACAATTCAGTCTGACCATAAATGCCTCAGCAAATGGATCAGCCACAGTCCGTATTTATGATCTGCTTGGCCAAACCGTAAAACAACAGGAAATCTCAATCAGCAAAGGAGTGAATCGGCTGATGTTTGATATCCGCGGCTGCAGTGCGGGTATTTACATGCTGTATTACCGCGATCAGACCGGCAGTAAGACAATCAAGTTCAACGTGACAAACAATTAAAAACCAGAAAAAATGAAAACAAAATTCAACGCAATATTTTTCGCATTCATCATGCTTTTTGCCATTGGTCAAACCATGGCTCAGTCTCCCGATGCATTCAACTATCAGGCAGTAGCCCGCGATGCTTCAGGTAACATTCTTGCCAATCAGGCACTGGGAATCAGAGTTTCGCTGCACAATGGCTCTGCATCAGGAACCGTCGATTACAGTGAATTATTTACACCTACCACCAATGAGTTTGGATTGTTCACTCTTTCAATCGGAACAGGTACTGTAATAAGCGGTCAGTTCGACACCCTTCATTGGGATGTTGCACAATACTGGCTGCAGGTTGAAATGGATCCAGCTGGTGGTGTTGCATATACCGATATGGGCTCCAGCCAGCTGCTGAGCGTGCCTTATGCAATGTATGCTTCAAAAGGTGTCTGGGAAAAAGAAGGTACCAGTGCTGTTTATTTGGATGGCCGCGTAGGAATTGGCACTACAACTCCAACAGCACCGCTTGATGTAGTTCGGGACAATGACATGACAAACAGCCAGATTTGGGTTAAACAACTTGGTACAGGCGATGCATCGATTGGGTTTAATACTCCTTCCGGATCATGGGCTATTGCCAACGATCAGGATGATTTTGGCAAACTGAAAATTGGCAATAGCGCATTTGCAAGCTCAAGTCCGCAAATGACTTTTGATCAAACTGGACATATTGGAATAGGGACAACAAATCCCTCTCCGATGAGTAAATTTCACGTTGCATCGACCAACCGCTATGCTGGTTATTTTACATCAGACAGCACTTCCTATTTAACGCATGTTTTACATGCAGAATATACAGCAACAAGCTCCGATGGGGTAGGTGTTTACGGTAAAGCTACTCCGTCCGATTATTATGGATATGGCGGATATTTTATTGGTGGCTATAAAGGAGTCAGGGCCGAGTGTAACGGAGCTTCCGCATCGTATACATATATGGGAGTACATGGGTCCGCTTCAAACACAGCCGCAGGTGCTGCCTATGGTGTTTATGGCGCCGCAACAGCTGCAACAGGGACCCCATACGGAGTTTATTGCAGCGGTAATGGAGGCTACACCGGTACATGGCTTGCTGTATCTGATGCTAAATTCAAAAAAGACGTAACCAATTACAGTGGTGCTCTCGAAAACATTATGAAGCTGCGTACTGTAAGCTACAACATGAAAACCGAAGAATATCCCTTTATGGGCTTCTCGTCAGGTTTGCAAATTGGCTTCATTGCACAGGAAGTGAAAGAAATTTTCCCGACTCTGGTTGAAAAAGGCGCACACCCTGGTGCTGAAAAAGAAGATGCTGTAGTTGAATATATGGGAATGAATTATATCGGGATGGTTCCGGTTTTGGTTGCAGGTATGCAGGAACAGCAGCAGCAAATCGAATTGCTGAAACAACAAATTGAATTATTGAAACAGGAAGTTGAATTATTGAAAAAGTAAATAAGATTTTCTGATTAAAAAGGGAGGAGTTCTGCTTCTCCTTTTTTTATGTCCTTTACTGGCCATTCAAACACTTCGGGGGTATTGACTTTGGTTAAATCAACTGAAAAAATCCCTTTGCAGGATTGCTTGCATTTGTTAATTCTGTTTTTACGGAATATTTATATTTACAATTCTCTCGTCATGCATATTTGATGCACAGCAAATATTGCGATCCGCATTATTATTTCCCGGAAAACTTCACAAACAAACGTATTTCAAATTTTGTTAATGTCATTCTGAAATCCGCATGAAGGCTGGATTACAGCATTCCAATATTGTATTTTCTCTTCATAATTTTCATTCCATGAAATACAGGTTTTTATGCACTTTGTTTATTGGTGTCTTTTGTACAACTTTTGTACATTCGCAATCTCTCACGCCAATTGTTATTGCTTCTTCCGGCGGATATTATTTTGTATCCGGCACCGGCTCTGTTTCGGCCACTGTGGCCGAAATGACCATGATTCAGACTTTTGAGTCAGCAGACGGTTTTATAACGCAGGGTTTTCAACAGCCAGCCGAAACGTATCTGGCCATCGAAGAAAACACTGAGGGCTTTGATGTTTTTCCTAACCCGACCAGCGGTAAATTCACCATTACCGTTGATGCAAATGAGAGCGGTTCCGTTCGGATCAGGTTGTACAACCTGCTTGGTTTGATCGTGTATTCTGAAATTCTGGAAGCCGCTAATGGTGTCAATTTGTTCGATTTTGACATCAGTGGATTTGATGTAGGTGTTTATCTGCTCGAGTTCACTTTCACCAATTCATCCGGCAAATCAGAGACCGGGACCGTAAAAATCAATCTCATTAATGACTAAAAATTACAATCATGAAAACGTCAGTAAAATTTTTAATTGCATTTCTTTTCATACTGTTGTCTGTCGTTGCCATAGCGCAATCACCACAGGCATTCAATTATCAGGCAGTTGCCAGAAATGCAGCAGGAAACGTTTTGCCCGATCAGGCAGTAGGAGTCAGGGTTTCACTTCATCAGGGGTCTGAAGCAGGCGACGTTGTTTATTCCGAAACAATTGCTACAACCACCAACGAATTCGGCCTTTTCACTTTAGCCATCGGCACAGGAACCGTTGTCAGCGGCGATTTCAGCACCATCAACTGGAGTGACTATCAGTACTGGCTGCAGGTTGAAGCAGATCTCGACGGAGGGACAACTTACACCAACATGGGTACAAGTCAACTGTTGAGCGTACCCTATGCGATGTATGCATCAAAATCAGTCTGGGAAAAAAACGGAGCAAGTGCAGTGTATATGGATGGCGGCGTAGGGATTGGCACGGTATCTCCAACTGCTACGCTCGATGTTGTGAGAAATAACACGATGACAAACAGCCAGATTTGGGTTAAACAACTTGGCACAGGCGATGCTTCGATTGGGTTTAATACTCCTTCCGGATCATGGGCTATTGCCAACGATCAGGATGATTTTGGCAAACTGAAAATTGGCAATAACGCATTTGCAAGCAGTAGCCCTCAAATGACTTTTGATCAGAATGGCCATATTGGCATGGGCACGACTAACCCTTCATCACAAAGCAAACTGAATGTTGCTTCACACAACCGCTATGCAGGATATTTTTCAACAGACAGTTTGAGCAATTTTGCGCACGCAGTTCATGGAGAATACCTGGGAGGGGGTAATACTGATGCTGTTGGTGTTTATGGTAAAGCAACTCCGGCCGATTATTTTGGCTATGGCGGATATTTTGTTGGCGGCTACAGAGGTGTTTATGCGGAAAGTATAGGTACATCAACTGGCTATTATTACGGCGTGCGTGGCTATGCTTCAACAAGCGGAACTGGCACCGCTTATGGAGTGTATGGCTCAGCTGCAGCAGGAACAGGCACTCCTTACGGTGTTTATTGCAGTGGAAGCGGCGCCTATACTGGCACCTGGACCGATGTGTCGGATGCAAAATTCAAAAGCAATGTGGCCGATTACAATGAAAGCGCACTTCAAAAAATCATGTTGCTGCGACCGGTCACTTTCACCATGAAAACCGCTGAATATCCATTTATGGGATTCGAGTCAGGAACACAGATCGGCTTTATTGCACAGGAAGTAAAAACGGTGTTTCCATCATTGGTCGAAAGTGAGGTACATCCTGGTGAAACACACGATGATCCGGGTATCGAATACGAAGGAATGAACTACATCGGATTGATCCCGATTCTTGTCAAAGCCATTCAGGAACAACAGCTCGAAATTGAATTGCTGAAACAGGAAATTGAGTTATTGAAAAAGTAGTAGTGGTATTTCCCAAAAATGACAAATAAAAAAAGAGGAAACATTGCTGTTTCCTCTTTTTGCGGTCCGGACGGGGCCCATGTTAATAGTCTGTTTCCCGCACCAGAACTTGATATTTTTCTGCATCTAAAGTCAGTCCAGCTGGAAATCCAACCGCTGAAAAAACCTGTGCATATTTGGTCAAAGAACTGAAGATTTTACAAATGTACAAAAAGAATTTTTTATTTGTAATTCAAGCGATTTAAAAAATAAAAAAAGTCTTTGTTCTAAAAATTTTCGTTGCAGATTCTATGACTACTCCACCACCACTCTCCCATACACATTCCGATAGCTATCGGAACCGCTCTCCGTGCGCACTTCCAGCACATAGCTCCCAGCCTCGACACCACTTACATTCAATGTATTATCCCTGTTCTCCCGCTCCAGCAGCAGTTTTCCGGTGAGGTCGTATAAGCTTTTGGCATTGCAGGGTATATATTTTCCGCAGTCTTGTAAAAGTGAACATTCAATGATTGTATTAAAAACTCCATCATCTGAAAAAATTCAGGCTATGGAATAAATTTGTTTGGTCAAAAAGCCCTCACTGCACGCACATAATATGTGCCGCTCTTACTGTCGAGGTACTGACTCCCGCCGTACTGACTGCCGTCGAAGAAATTCTGAACCCACGCGTCTCCAGCCTCGTAGCCGGCACACTCGCTCGAACTCCAATAATAATTTGCGATAAAACTGCCAAAGGACTGCGTGTGGAGATTTAAATACATCAGATTTAATTCATCCCTACCCGGTAAATACCAGTCGCTGTAAGTGCTCAAAACCAAGTCGTAGCAAAGTTTGGCAGCTATACCAGTCGTGGTGCAACCGGACACGATGGCATTGGTGTTGGCCGCACCAGTATTTAGGGCCGTAGAAGTGCCGCCTAAGGCAGTACCATTGCAGCCCCATTCGGCTGTTCCCTGGTCGCTATCGGCGCACACCAGGCCGTGGCCGGCGCCATCGTTGTAGAACACCAGACCGCCGGCGTAGGTAGAGCCAAACACATAGCCAGAGTTGAAGCTTATTTCGTTGCCATAACCCGAGCCGGCCACATTGGAGGCATAAGCCCGCACATAATAAGTGGTGTTGGGCGAAAGACTGGTCATTACATCCGTAAACGATGTCGTAAAGCTGTTTGCAGTAGTGGGGTTCGCACTCGTACTCCAACACAAGCCCTGGGCGGTGATTGTGCTGCCACCGTTATTGGTTACCGTTCCACCAGCTTTGGCTGAGTTGCCTTTTACATCCGAATAGTTTGAAGTTGTAACTGTAGGCAGCGCAACAGTGGTAAAACTTATTTCATTGCCATAAGAAGTACCCACAGCATTTGTTGCATAAGCGCGCACATAATAGGTTGTTCCAAGGCTAAGGCCGGTAATAGGTGAAGTGAAAGATCCGCTACCGGTTCCATTACTGGTAAAGCTATTGGCCAGCGTTGGGCTTGGGTTGGTGCTCCAGCAAACGCCACGTGCGGTTACCGGCGAACCTCCGTCATACGTTACATTTCCACCGCTGCTGGCCGAAATTCCTGTAATCGAACTGCTGGTCGCTGTTGTAAGCTGCGGTGCAGAATTTTGTGTTGTAAAACTCATATCGCTGCTGTAAACCACATTCACGGCATTCTGTGCTTTAATTCTGAAATGATAGGTGGTAGCCGATTGCAGTCCGGTCAGATTGTAGCTTACAGCAACATCAGCGGCGCCTGTTACCGGGCTTTGGGTGGCCGGGGCTGTGTTTCCGTACAGCGACGTGGTTCCCCATTCAAACACTACTGAGGTCATCAGGTTGTGGGCATTCACTGTGCTGTTGAGTGTTGCTGTGAAAGACTGAACATCGCTTGCACCCAGTGTTGTGGCCGTTGGTGCCAGCAAGGCGCCTCCGGCTGCCGAAGGCAGTTTTACATAACCGCCATTGGTAAGATATAGTGTATCATTGCTGATGCTGAGTGTTTGCAATTCATTTGTCGCACTTACATCGTCGGCCGAAATGGTATTTCCCGCAATCGCAATGCCGCTGCCGGCAGTATAGGTTGTGCCGGTGGGCAGGATAACGCTGCCGCCGCTGTTTGAAAGACTAAGTGTAGAGCCGCTCAGCGAAATCGTTTGCAATTCGTTGGTGTCACTCAAATCGCCGCTGTTGCTGATGGTGTTGCCCGAAATGGATATTCCGGTTCCTGCGGTATAGCTAGTTCCAGCCACAGCCGATGGCTCAAACTTTCCGCTCGAAGCGTTGTAAACCAGCACATCGCCATCCACAGCACCGGTGGCATCAATGAACACAACCGACTCTGCTGCAAAAGCATAGGGCACAGTCACAAATTCAATGGTTCCCAACGTGAGATTGAAAGTGAAAGTATTGGTCGGGTCGTAATCAATTTTCAGAAATTTGCTGCCCGTTGTCCAGTCAATGCTCTGAAAGGTACCGATGGTGGTGAAATTCGGATTTACACCAATCTGAAACGAGAAGGAGCCGTAGGCATTGGTCTGCAGGGCGCGCAGTTCCTGATAAGAGATGGCGCCACCTGCCGCGCTGTCAACCACCGAAAGTCGTATCTGAAGGTTGGTGTTGATCATTGGGTTTCCGCTCCCGTCGCGGGCAATCGCCTGAAAATTGATGGCCTGCGGAACTTGTGCATACAAAGTGGAAAGTGAAAAGTGGAAAGTGAACAGAATCAAAATTAAAAACGATTTTGTGTAGATTGTTTTCATATGAATGATTTTATTGTTTTACAAACTGAATATTGGAGAATGTTTTTCCCGAGGCTGTAATGCCGTTCAGAAAATAATTTCCGGTGGGCAGCTGACTTACACGCAAGGTGTAAACACTGTTTGCCGGGATTGCATTGTATTGTAGCGTCAACCGGCCTGTTGCATCAAATATGCTGAAAGCAATGGTTTCATCAGCGATTCCGTCAATCCGGAGAATCAAGAAATCGTTTACCGGATTCGGAAAAACAAGGACTGATGCATCATTTGCTACAGCGATTCCTGTGGTTGTCATGCCGCCACTGTTGCTGGTGTCGCTCTGTGTGCCGGCATCCAGCGACATTCCGCCTGAAGAGATAGAGAAAACAAAAATTTCCCCGATAGTCGCGTTCAGCGTGTCACTGCTGATGCCGCCAGAGGAAATGGCTACCCTGTCGAGGTTCTGCCCGATTCCTGCGAAGGATAGCAGGATGAATGAAATGATGATAAGTTTTTTCATATTGATTTTTTATTCAATAATCAATGATTTTCTGATAATTCCGATCTCCGCACTCACACTGACTTCCAGCAAATAACTCCCCGCAGCAATACCACCCAACTCCAACGTATTATCCCTGTTCTCCCGCTCCAGCAGCAGCTTTCCGGCGAGATCGTATAAGCGAATGGTGCCGCCGCTTTCAATACCGCTGATGGTAATTTGGTTGGTGGCGGGGTTGGGGTAGATGGTAAAACCGGTTGCAGAAGCTTCGGCAATGCCAACTGTAGCGCTGTTCACATAATTGGAGCGAACGATGTAATCTGTTTTGGTGCCGCTACAAGCTGGTGTGTAGAAACCGACAAAATACTTTACAAAAAGCGTTG
>Ga0116172_10004781_pt1 | contig 10917 bp, 13 predicted proteins | sample AD_UKC083_MetaG_FD_89799 | JGI IMG/M metagenome (GOLD analysis project Ga0116172, IMG submission 89799) | Active sludge microbial communities of municipal wastewater-treating anaerobic digesters from USA - AD_UKC083_MetaG | ecosystem: Engineered > Bioreactor > Anaerobic > Digestate | place: USA...
CCCACAATTTTTCTTTTGAGTGGTTTTTCTGGGGGTAGATATTTGCCACTTTTTGAGTTAGCTAGTAATTATTTTTTTAATCATAATTTTAATGTTTTAAAGTTTAACTTTTGTGCCGATCCTGATGATCCAGAACAAGCAGAGAACGCCTTGGCGTTGAAGGATATGACTTTTTCAGTTTATTTATCAGAGTTAAAAAATATTATTGATAAGATTATCGATCCGAACCAAAAAATAATTTTGATCGGTCATAGTTTTGGCTCAGTTATATCCATCTTATTTCTTGATAAATACAAAAAATATAAAAAACAAACAGAATTAATTTTATGGGATCAAAGTCATTTACCTTGGGATAAAAAAGAAATGGAAAATGATTTTGAGTTTGATGCCCAACAAAAAATATACAATGAAAAAAAGGGGGGATTATCGTTGAATAAAATATTTTTCAAGGAATTAATCACAGTTGATACTTTAAATATTTTTCAATCATTAAATAAAAAAACCTGTATTGTGGCGGCCGAAAATAGTGCTGACCAAGATGCTCAAAAATATTTTGATAAAACAGACAACAAAAAGAATTCGGAATTACATATAATCAAGAAGGCTGGCCATCTTTTTGAAACTAAAGAATCTCAAAAAGAATTGTTCCAAATCACTCTTGATTTTATTACTGACGTGAGGCAAGAAAAATAAAAAAATAAGTTCTCATTTCCGAGCCGAGGAATACAAATTTTTGGAGGAAAGTGGTGTATTATACATATGAAAATGTCTCTCTTATGAATTATCTTAAAAGAAGAGTAGGAGCTCTTGGTTGTAATTTTTTTGAAGGAGCCGCAGAAGGAGTTGAATTTTTAAGAAAAAGTCATAATAACTTATAATTATAATGAGGGAATATGTTTAACTACGAAATAAAGACGAAAATATCTAATTTAGATGAAATAATCCAAGTGATAAAAAATCAAGGAGCTAAAAGAGAGGGCTTCTTGAAACAAAAGGATTATTACCTAAAAGTTGGTAGGTACAAAAAGAAGATCAGAGAAATAAATAACGAAGCAATAGAAATTATTTCTTATACAAGGAATGAAAAGATGGGGAGGAAGGATTCTGAATACAAGATCATAAAATTAACTCCAAAACAAAAAGAAATTTTACTTATTCAAAATAACCCTGTTTGTTTTGTTGAAAAAACTAGAGAACTTTGGATTTACAAAAATACCAGGATTCACTTTGATAAAGTCGTGGGTCTTGGTGATTTTATAGAGCTGGAGACAGTGGTTAACCAAAAACCCAAAAGGCAAAGTTTGAGGGAATTTAAAGAAGTAGTTAAATTACTGAAACTAGATACCAAAAAGGCCATACCTTTTTCTTATTCGGATCTAGTTTTAAATAAGAGTTAATTTTCAACAAAAGACTAAATGAAACTTTCTTTTGAATACTCGCCTCAGTTAGAAATTGAACGAGTCAAATATACGGTTGGTCGTCTGGACTGGTATTTGGATAATAAATACAGTTTAAGCTCTTTATCTTTTCCCAAAAAGTTAGATCTTGAAAACTTAAGGAATTTGTCTGGAGCAGAAATTGAGGAGGCGGTGAAAAACGAATACGACGAACAGAAGTATCTTGCCACTGTTAGCTCTATCCAACAAACATTCAGCAAATACGAACCAGCGTTAAAAAAATTCATAGCAGAGCTTGGACTATCCGAAATACCAGAGATCAAAATACATTTAACCACTTACGGCATCGGGGGCAGTTATCATACCCCAAACAAAGTAGTCACAAACATAGAATGGTTTTTTGGTATTGGTTTGGTAAAAACTATTTTGCACGAAATTATCCATCTACACATTGAACCCTTGATTCAAAAATACCAAGTTGATCAATGGGGGAAAGAAACCATAGTGAACTTGCTTTTTGAAAAGACTTTTCCCGAAATTTACAAAAAACCCAACATCCCAATTAATACTGAAGAAATAGAAAAAATTTTAAACGAAAATTATCCGGATATAGAAAAAATACTCTCAAATGTTTCTACAATAAGAGCCAAAAATTTCGCTTGATTTCCTGAAAATTTGTCACCCAATCACAACAAATTTACTCATATTTCCGTACCCAACTAAAAACTCTTAATTTCTAACGTTTTTTGACATTTCCTTTTTTTATTTTGTTGTGTATAGACAACAGCTAAAAAGATGTAATAATAGGGCCAGATCTCTTGAGAATAGGTCTTGAGAGAAAATGTTCGTTAAAAGGAGGGGGACAAATGCTTCCCGCTGTAAAACCAATAACCATATGGCTAACGATCAATTGAGCCTGCAACATGTGTTGCAGATGGTGTTATGCAAGAGGAGCAAAAACAACCAACCAAGAAATGAGCTTTGAACTCGCCCAGAAGTTGGTTGATCTTGTGGTGGGGGTTGGCGCAAAAGAGATTTTGTTATTAGGAGGAGAACCAACCTTGTGGCCATGGCTTTTGGATCTAAACAAGTACTGTAAGGGTCGAATAAACACAACCCTGGTCACCAACACCGTTCTTTTCGCCAATGATATCTATTGGAATCGCTACTTAAGCCAATCCAATGATGAGATTGGAGTTTCTCTCAAGGCATCTTGCGAAAAGAAATTCAACGGAGTTAGTACTGTCACAAACTGGGAGACAACTCTTGCTGGAATCCGCCGAGCCCTCAGTCTTACACAGAGCGGGACGAGTTTCGTCTGCAGCCCTGATGACTGCGACATCATTAGCGCAGCGCAGTTAGTCAGATCCCTTGGTGGTGATAGGCTCAATCTCAACCTCTACACCCCAGTATGTGTTGGTGGTGAATGGAAATCTGACTATAGCTGGAATCAGATCAGGCAAGTGATAAACCAGATCTCAATCCAGTATTCCAAGGCTGAGAAAATACTAAAAGGAAAATTGTACCTAAACGGAAAGTTTCCATTGTGTGTTTGGCCAACAAGGTTTATCGAAGAAAGGAGGGCAAAAGGCCAAATATCAACTGGTTGCCAACTTTCAAGGAGAAGGGGTCTGATCTTCGATACAGACGGCTCAGTTCTTATGTGCAACCACCTACAAGAGTATCCGATTGGGAAATACGGCGTAGACTTCGTTTCGCCAGAAGAACTTTTAGGTTTCTTGGACGAGAAGGCAGTCAAAGAGACATACGATCAGGCCTCACGATTTCCCAGTACAAAGTGCGATGGATGTGAAGATTATGACTTTTGCACTGGGGGTTGCCCTATACTCTGGACGTATTTCAATCCAGAAGATATAATTCAACGAGAAAGGAGGTGATAAACAAATGACGAAGATCCCTGTTCCCTTCAAGACCACGGACCGCTTGCCTAAGGAATTGGCAACGGGTTCTCGCATGAGCGCCGAGTGTGCCTGCTCGGGCAAGTGCGACGACTGCTGGACCAAGGACTAAGGTGCGAGCCGCAACCAACAGATAGAGGGGATGAGTAATCTTTACCATTCCCTCTATATTTTTAAATTCTATTTTAGATAACCCTCAATTAATTTTGACTTAACCCCAAAATATGAAAATCTCTATATTTTACTCAAAAGAGAACGAAACCAATAACGTTAAAGAAATCTTTAAAGAAAAAGACTGGTATTTGGAACACAATTACCGAGTATTCTTGCCTAATAACTTAAGTTTAGAAAACCCAACTTTTGATCTAACCACAATCAGTCAATCGGTTAATGACGATTATAAAGAGCTTGATTATCAACTTATAGCTGAATTTTTAAAATCAAAAGAAAGTTGGTTGAGTTCTATTGTTGAACCAGCTCTTAAAAAAATTGACAAGACGGCTCTTGATTCCTATGAAGTCTACTTAACAAAATATGGTGTAGGTGGAGGCTATGAACTGCCAAACAAAGTTGGTCTTGATATAAAAAAGGATCATGATGGTTTAATAAAAACATTAGTACATGAAATAATTCACCTTTCAATTGAAGAGGAGATAGCCAGAAATAAAGTAGGACATTTCCACAAAGAACGAGTCGTTGATTTATTGACGCAAAAGTTATTTCCGGAAATAACCAAGACTCCCAAAAATATGCCAGAAGAAGCTAAGAAAGTAGTTGATCCAATTTTTAACGAATATTATCCGGATATAGAAAAAATTCTCTCAAACGTTTCTGCAATAAGAGGCAAGTCCTCCCCTTGATTTCCCCAAAATTGTCACCCCACCATAACAAATTTCCCCAAATTTCCTTATCTAATCAAAAGCTCTTAATTTCTAACGTTTTTTGACATTTTATTTTTTTATTTTGTTGTAGGTGGACAACAAATAGAAAGGTGTAATAATGAAACCAGATCTCTCAGGGGTGGCCTGAGGGGAATTGAAAAGAAAGAGAGGTGTTAGATGGGTATTCTAAGTTTTCTCTTTGGCGACTCGGGAGGTTCTTCCCACAATGACGATGTCAAGATCGAAGGACGTCGAAGTCAAGATCACACCCACAGCGATGGCACCAGAGGTCACGACATCTATGCCGCCCGAGTGTCCTGTCGAGACGGAGAATGCACCGAGAAAAACGCCGGGTGGGGCCACATATCAGTCAGAGAAGACGGCTCACGGACCGGCCACGTCAAGTAAGCCCAGGCACCAAACTTTTCTAGCTGACTCTTGTTCTTATAAGAACAAGAGTCAGCTAGAAACGATGCTATAATAATAAAATAATTATGAAAAAAAACTTTAACTTAGAAGAATCATATCTTGAAATTTTTCTAACAAAAACGATTTCCAAGACTGATCTTCTTGAACTTCTCACCCAAGAAAAAATAAGCTTCGGCCAGAATTTTAATTTGAAAACAGCAAATCAATTTGATATGGGAATGATTTTGATGCATGATACTCCAACCAAAAAACTTCTCCAACAAGTGGAGATATTGCGAGCAAACAAATACCAAAAAATCAAACCACTGAAAGAGATTGAGCAACTAATTTCTAATATCGAAAAATATGACCGTGAAAAATTAGCAAATATTTATCTTCAAGCTCCCTTTGATCCCTTAGCTCAAAAAATAATAGAAGAGGCTTTGAACAATAAATCTAGCCAATTGACCAAAGAAGATATTCTATTCTTTTTTCTTGAGGGATTTTTGCAGTCATAAATATTCGCACGAAAAACCTTTTTGATCTGAAAAATTAACAAACTCCCCTTAATTTCCCTAAGGTTGTTGTTAAACCACAACAAATTTACTCATATTTTCGTACCCAACCAAAAACTCTTAATTTCTAACGTTTTTTGACATTTTCTTTTTTTATTTTGTTGTACATAGACAACAGGTAAAAAGATGTAATAATAGGGTCAGATCTCTTAAGAATGGGTCTTGAGAGAAAATGTTCGTTGAAAAGGAGTATTTTCCATGGGAAAGAGCAACTCTGATAGTTCAGGAAGTTGGAAGGATGCCGGCCACTGGGGGAAAGTCTCCGTTCGAGAATCTCAATCCGATTACTACGTCGGAAAGAATGATCGAAGCGGAGACCACTGTCACATGTACAAAGAACGTGACTCCGGCAAGTCTGGTGTCGTCCATCGTGGCAGTTGCAAGGTCTGCGACGACAAGAAATCTGGCGGAAAATAGAACCCAACAGCTTACCAGACGGGACTTATAAGTCCCGTCTGATAACAAAAGGAGAAATAAGGTGATCTACCAATGCAAGGGACGTTTTTCTCAGTTAATAGAACTCACTACTGACAATGAATTTGATTTATTTCAGCTCATGGATAGAAACAGGCTTGACTACGCAAGATTAGTTAGCAACCAGAAGGTTCCCATTGACTATACTGAATTTAAAGAAACATTGAACACGTGGTTCCTGCATGGTCGTGCATATCAGTTCTTGGTTTATCCAATTCAGAGCAACCAAGAACAAGCAATAGGGACAATATTCTTCTATGGCTTAAACAAAGAACAACAGAGTGTCAAAATTTCTGTGTTTTTTGACACCAAAGAAAGAGGAAAGATTAGGACAGCGGAATCCTTAGGTCTAGCCATCTCTTTTGCCAGAACAGTGATGGCTGTTAGATGCCTGCAGTTCTCTATTTACTCAAATAACCAACACATGCTGAGACTTGCCCAAAAGGTGGCGTCACATTTTGAAGGTTTTGGCCACTCAAACCAAGGACCAAAAAAGGAGGTTCATCATTATAGTATATCTGAAGAAACCATGGATTCTATCCTCCAAAAGTTGACAAGGTTTTATAGGTGACACAGACTTGTTTTGTGTCACCTATCTTTATATAATCTAACTATGAATTACAAAAAAATCGGTTACGAGTTAGCGCACACAAAAGAAAAAGAGCAGGCAAGTGAAGTTAAAAAAACACTACTCTCTTTTATCTCCGAGCTGGAATTGGCAATTAACTTACCAGAAGAAAGATTAAGGGAAGAATTGCCTTTTGCTGAATTTATTGAGGATGCTGATTTTATTTTTGGAGTTGAAGATATGCTTCTAACCAATCAAAATAAACCCGACTTAAACGTTTCCACTAACGGTCTTTTGGCCGAACTTCTAGAGGCTTGTAGCATTGATGATGGGAAAAGGCTAGCTGATGAATTAAAAGATTCTATCTTTGCACTTCATTCGGGTCTATCAAAAGGAAAAGATAGCGTGATCAAAGAAATACAAGCCGTTCATTCTTCGCTGGACAAGATAAAAAAGTTTTTATAAACCAAACCCTTCGCTTGATTTTCCCAAAATTGTTGTGGTATGATGACAACAATTAAATGAAGTTTCCTCCTAACAATCTACTAATAAAAAGCTTGCTAGAATATGGCTTAACTGATAGGGAAGCGGTTGTTTATCTTTCTCTTTTGGAGCTGGAAGTGGCCTCCGCCAACGAAATTGCCAAAAATGCCGGTATCAAGCGAAGTTCGGCCTATGTTGTCCTGGAAGCCTTAAAAAAGAAAGGTTTGGTCGGCGTATCGGAAGATCAAAAAATCCAAGAATATGTTGCCACCTCACCAGAGGCGCTTTTGTATTCTATAGAATGGGAAGTGAGAGAAAAAGAGGCGACCAAGACCAAGATAGAAAAAATTTTGCCAGAGCTTAAGGCCCTTTCCAAGGATGTCAAAGAAAAACCCAAGGTGAAGGTGTTTGAGGGCAAACAGGGGTTGATAAATGCGTTGGAGGAAAGCTTAAAAAGCAAAGAGAAAATAATCAGGCTATTTTCTTCAGCCGAAAATGCTCTGAAGTTGAATCCCGAATATTGGCTTCTTTACGGACAGAAAAGGATAGAATTAGGCATAAAACAACTAGGCATAATGGCAGACAATCCGGCCGCCTACGAGTTATTTAAAATGGGGCCAAAAATGTTTGGGTTGATCTTCATTCCGCCCAACAAGTATCCGTTTCCAGTGGATATGATGATAACGGACAACAAATTGGGTTACTTATTGTCTGACAAAGACGATATAACAACCGTTATTATTGAAAACAAGCAAATAGCCGAAGTAATGAAAGTGTTATTTGATATGGCTTGGAAAGAATCAGAAAGAAAGGGAAAAAAGTTAAAAGCATAGGTAAATTTTGTTTTAACTTAACAACAAAATTTATATAAATTTTTACCACCCCCAAAAAACCCTTTAAAACTAAGCTTGTATGAAAAAAAGTTTAGTCAATTTTGTTGTCCATAGACAACAAAATTTATTTTTTTATACTTTAAAATAGATCCTTAGGAATGGTTCTTAAGGAAAAAACCTCAAAAAAGGAGGTCAAAATGGGTTTCTTTTCACAATTATTTGGAAGCACCAAAGATGGCGAAACCATCAAGGTGCGTCAGAGCAGAGAAGACTGCTCCAAGGTCACGGCAGATCGCTACACTCACACCGAAGGCGGGGGACACGTCCACGAAAGCTACAACTTGGACACCTCAAGTGGCCACTATGTCCAATACGGTGGGGGAGAAAACTCCGGTGAACGGAGCTACAACAGGGACAAGTGAAAAGACCAAGAAAAACCGGCTAGCAATTGTAACGAGTTGCTAGCCGGTTAACAAATCACTAAATTTTACTAAGCTTATTACTATAATCTCCATAATAATCATCTAGAACCTTTTCTTTATTTATAGCATTGGCTATTCTAGCTCCCTTGTTATTTAAATACTCGTCTAATTCACAAAATAAAAAAACAAATTTATTTAAAGGGCTACTGGTTTTCCAAACAATTTCTTTAAACTCGGGAAAAACATTCCTATTAAAAATATTTCTTGCTTTTTGTATATTATTCTGCTCTATACACGTAACAACTCTCTTAATTAGTTCGTCAAATTTAATAGTTATTTCGTCTCTCGTCATATTGACTTAATTTTAATATAATCTCCCAAAAAGAAAAGGGGGATTAATTGATTAAAAATTTGCTTCATTTTTGGAGGAAAGTGGTGTATTATTTAAATAGACACTCTCAAAATTGGTATTTTAAATAATTAGACAAACTTTATTTTTTATTGTAAAATGTCATTATGAAAAAAAATATTTTAATTGGTGTAACGGGAGGAATAGCGGCCTATAAAGCTTGTTCCTTGGTGACCAGTCTTTTAAAAGAAGGGCATGATGTAAAAGTCATAATGACAGATAGCGCCACAAAATTTGTGTCTCCCTTAACATTCCAAGCACTAACAAACCACGCCGTATATACAGATATGTGGAACATTCAAAATCCAGAAGAAGTTGAACATATATCATTAGCCAAATGGGCCGACGTGATAGTTATTGCTCCAGCAACAGCAAATACCATATCAAAAATGGTTCATGGACTTGCAGACAATCTTTTAACAACCGTAACTTTAGCTACCCCTCAAAAAACTCCGATCATTATAGCTCCTGCCATGAACACTCAGATGTGGCTCAACCCTATAACACAAGGAAACATTAAAAAATTAGAGGCCATGGAAAAGTATAGGATAATAAACCCTCGCGAAGGTAAGCTAGCTTGTAGAGATGAAGGGGCAGGGAAAATAGCCGATATTGAGACCATCTTATCTGAGATAAAAAAAGTTTTTCATGACTAAAAAACTTGCTAATAAAAGAATATTAATAACAGCTGGTCCAACCTGGGTACCGATTGACAAAGTAAGGGTCATAACAAATGTTTTTGGCGGAACCCTTGGCGCTTTGATTGCCAGTGAAGCCGCAAAAAAAGGAGCAAAAGTAACTTTGCTATTTGGACCAGGTAAAGCAAAACTACCTCAAGAGTCCAAGAATTTAGAAATTATTAAGTACAAATATTATGATGATCTCTTAAACTTGGTAAAAAAAGAGCTTGCGACAAAAAATTACGAAATAGTTATACACTCATCTGCTGTGGCAGACTACGCACCAATCCCTTCAAAAGAGGGGAAAATTAAATCAGGGAAAAAAACCTTAACGATTAAACTTAAACCAACGGCAAAAATTGTTGATTTGATAAAAAAAATTAGACCTAACGTGTTTTTGGTTAAATTTAAATTAGAAGTCGGTTTGCCAAAAAACAAACTGGTTGATATTGCTTACAAAAGCATGATTGCCTCAAGGGCCAACATGATTGTCGCCAATGAATACTCTACTGTACAAAAAGAACACCGAGCTTATATAATAGACAGCAACAAAAAAATAGTTGAGTATTTAGGAAAAGATAAAATAGCAAAAGGACTTATAAAAGAAATCTCTGGGGTTATATAAAATAAGATGGAACTCGAAAAATACTTAAAAGAAACGAGGTTTTGTGACTGCAATAATCCTCAGATATCAGAAAAAGCAAAAGAGATAACAAAAGGCTTTTCTTCGGATCAAGAAAAGGCAATAGCTGTTTTCAATTGGGTTAGAGACAACATAAAGTATCGGGTTGGCCTGTGGCAAAGAAAAGCAAGCGAAACACTCCAAGAAAAGGAAGGGACTTGCACCAATAAAACAAATCTGTTGGTAACAATGCTTAGATCCATAAACATTCCCTCCGGTTATGGTGTTTTAAAAACAAAAGGACAAGAATACTTTGGGCCAGTGGTTCCCCCCATACTCAAGAGGAAGATAAGTAAAAAGTCATCCCACGTATACAGTTTTGTTTTTTTAAATAATAAATGGATCAAATGTGATCCCTCCCTAGATTTAGAATTATCTTTGAAAACAAGTTATTTTAATCCACAAAGTGAACTGGTTGTATGGGATGGTAAAAATGATGCGTTAGAAAATCTAAAACCCGAACATATAATATATGATTCAGAAAAACTCAGCGATATAGATAGCATAATGGAAAAAAAATCTCGACATGGGACAGGAATAATAATAAAAGTGGCTAATTTATATATTAAATTTTTACGGCAAAATGAAATTAAGATAAAATCTCCTGCACAATTACAATACTTGTTTAAAAAATGGTTGAGGAGAAACAACTTTCTGTATTACATTGTTTTTTCTTTCGTATCTTTTTATAAAGATATAATTTACTCTTTTACAAATAAAGATACTTTGGATGAGAGTTTTTGGTCAAATTATATGAAAGTCTTTGATGTCATAGGAATGGCTATACCTTATCAAGAAATGACTGAAGAAGTAATCAAGGAACTAGATATAAAAAATGGCGATAGAATTTTAGATGCTGGTTCAGGAACTGGAATCCTATCAATAAGTATCAAGGAAAAGTATTCTATTGAAATGGTCGGAGCAGATAACTCTGAAACCGCATTAAAAATTCACTTATCAAAAGACCCTGAAGCAACCTTAATAAAATCCGATTTAACTAATCTTAAGTTTTCAGATAATGAGTTCGATAAATTAATTTGCATGTTGACATTACATTCGATACCTTATGAATTTAGGCCAAAGGTTATTAGCGAGTTTTATCGAGTATTAAAACCTGGAGGAAAAATAGTTTTAACAAATCCTTATAATAACTTTAATCCAAATAGAATATTTATTGAACACATAA
>Ga0116172_10004785_pt1 | contig 10909 bp, 7 predicted proteins | sample AD_UKC083_MetaG_FD_89799 | JGI IMG/M metagenome (GOLD analysis project Ga0116172, IMG submission 89799) | Active sludge microbial communities of municipal wastewater-treating anaerobic digesters from USA - AD_UKC083_MetaG | ecosystem: Engineered > Bioreactor > Anaerobic > Digestate | place: USA...
CCGTACACAGTGACGTTTCCTTTCCCAGCAATTCCAAATAGATTGCACTGCTCATTCGGACATGCTACATCTAAGAATCGAGGCTTTGGACCTCTTTTGCCCATTTTGCTACACCCCATGTAGCATATATGAATAGGTTATATAAATAACAGCCGATTGCAGATTCACGACCCGACAATGCGAGACGTCGCGAATTCCATTGCCTTCACTCAAGCATTTTAAGATTTGATAGACCTTCTCATCCGGCAAATGGCATTCAAATAATGGAGTCCCTCTTCTCTCCGAAAATGTTCTCTTACATGAGGTACACTAGAACAGGTTCTGTGTTTCTCCTTTGCCATATCTCCGAATAAATATTATATTTCCATTGGCTTTTTTTGTGATCGATGCAGTCTTCATATGGGCAGAAAAGAGTTGAAGCCCTTGATTTCATCATCTGATGGTATGGTTCATTCTTGGCCTTCTTTGCCATAATCCCATCCCTAAAATATTCCCTTCAGAGGAGATTATAACAAACTAATATTAATACTTTTAGGATATTAAGAGGCTTTCAGGACTCTACAGGTTACATTGCTAATAAAAAGATTGTATGTGTTTAGCTCCCTTGAACTGTTCGCTTGATATCGATTTCGACCAGCGAAGTGTTGCCAGCAAACAACTCGCGCCGGAATGAAAAACGATATCCTTAGCTGGAATCACTTGAGACTGGCTCTCTGGAACAGGTCACGCTAAATATCATGGAATGAGTCTATAGATACTGGTTTGGATGAGCTAAACACATACAAAAGATTTAAGTGTAATGGATGCCTAGTATCAGGTTGTAACAACAAAAGAGGATAAACGCCACAAAGCTGAATTATTGAAGATCTCAGGTTAGAATAATGATTAAGAAGTTGGCATCGATCTTACGACAAATTTTAGAAGATTTGAGTGTTGTTAGCAGATCGAAGGCACGTCCCAAAGACTGCAGCAATGCCGAAGAGAGCGTTATAATGAGGCGATAATGAAAATAACATCGAATTCAAACAACCCGCAATCTTCTGCAGCATCGATGAATCCAATTGATATCCAAGAACTGATTTTGAAGGAATTACAGGATCTAAGATCAGAAAGACAAGAACTGTCGTCAAGATTGAACGCCTTGGATGCCCTTCAAGAACTTAAGCATAATCTTGCAGGCTATGAAGTGGATAGGCCACATCTTAAAATAGGCTTCTCTAGACACACGAACACACTATATGATATCTATAAGATCCATACTATGATACTCGATCTGAATGAGAATGTCCAATCACTTGAGCAGAGAATAAATGCCATAGAGGAGGGAAAAAGGGAGGCCAATGGGAATATAACTGCGAAAAGGATTGAGAAAATAAAAAAAATATTAAAGTCCAACGGCGGATCGCGTGCATTCGCTCAGCTTCAAAGAGATCTCGGCATAAGCCCATCGCAATTTTCACGTCTTGTGAAATGCCTCGATAGACGATGTTTTGAGGTTACAAAGCGCCCCGGCGCGAAACGGGGGGAGAAGATGTTGATCCTCAAATGAGGATCGCAGATGCTCTTATATCGACACGGAAACATGTTCGACAGCGAGGCCCATGTCCTCAGCGATTACAGGCTCTTGCTCCCTTCTTTAAAGCTTCTTATGTTTGCTGTACTCGCGTATGCGAGATTTCAATATTCAGAGCAATATGTTTTGTAGGCCCTCCTTTATGTTTTTGCCGGATAATCCAATTGATCTTGGGGTCCAATCCAATTCTATTACATATTATGGATCTAAGCCTAAAGTGCGTGCGAATTATCTTTTGTGTATTCGCCAATTCCAATTTGACCATTCACGCCAATCCGATTTTGATCCACCCTTAAGCGGCTAATAGGTCTCATCAGGTATAAAGCTCACGTCACATCACCTTTGTCTGAAGCTCTTTCCGTTCATGTTTAGTATCAATGCGTGATGGGTAATCCTATCGAGAATTGCCGCCGTTAGAGTCCGATCATGAAATACCTTCACCCAATCGGAAAATGCCAGATTCGATATGATGATAGTACTCATAGTCTCGTATCGCGTGGCAAGCAACTGAAAAAGCAACTCAGCCGCTGTGAGATCAAATGTAACATACCTAAGCTCATCGATTATGAGAAGATCTATTTATCTAAACTGCTTAATATAAACAGAGCCGATTTTTGTTGCTTGCCTCAACCATCTCATTGATCAAGCTGGCTGCCGTACGAAATGCAACTCTATAATTCTCCTCACAAGCTCGGATTCCTACTGCAATTGCCAAATGAGTCTTGCCCGTTCCAGAATTGCCAATGAGAATGACATTTCTACGCTCCTTGAGGAATTCAAGTGCTTTCAAAGCAGGGATAGCCTTTCTCCCATCTTGTGGTAGATCATTCATTATTAGATCCTCAAATCTCTTCTTTGTGGGAAATCTCGCGAGCCTGAGCGATCTCATCTGGCGATTCATCCTCCTTTTATCAAATTCTGCCTGAAGCGCAGATATCAGGAATTCCTGCAGATCATCATTATCTGATGAATATTCCTGCACATAGTTGTAGACTCCGCTCAGCCTCAATTGTTTGCATAGTTCTTCAAGAGCCACGTCCACAGCTTATCCCTCCATAAAATGATCAAACACAGCGAGATCTGGCTCCGATACTTCAAAATCCCCTTTGAAGGCAAACGGCTCAACTATCGGGACTTCCGTCTGATGAAGGAAGAAACGAATGCTGTCTCATGTTGGATGGATATTCTGCTTGTTTAGGATGGCAAGAGTCGGGGAGAATGCATCAGGCGATGTCTCTCGCATCAGATCAAGAATCGGCAAAATTTTTTAGGATCATCTTGATAATAGTAGTTGAACATGTTCTGAATGAGTCCATCTGACAGAGCCAGAACCCTGGAATTTGCAGGCGCTCCAGGTTTGCGATGAAATGTCTTGATGTAATGAGTGATATCCAGAGAGTACTTCTGCTTCACGGTTATCCGTCGATGGGATGCTATGACCGCGTTTCCATCAAGAAAATCGATTTGGTCGACTAGAATCCTTAACATAATATATTTTTGACTATATATATATCTGTATGCCATGTTCCACCAATGTTGGATGTAACCTCGCCCCAGTCAAATTCAGCACGCTGACCAACACGAGGCTCCTGCAATATTAATGCATCTCGTCGTGCATTAGTGCGTTTCCATCGAGCGACTTCATTCTCTATGCTGGAATATCCTATTCTATGGCCATCTTCGACGAGAAGTTCCCAAATACGTTTGGCTGTGATGCGCTGCTTTTTGGGGCATTCTACGTATATCTACCATCGTTTTCACCCTAATGCCCACCTCTCGAAATACTTGGAGAGGGAAAGCATTCCTTCTTAGGGTGGATCAAAAACGAATTGGCGTTTCCTTAAATAGGCGGGTCGAAATTGAGTTGGTGAAAACACTTTTGAACTCTAAAAAAAGATTTGATATTTGAGTAAAATTTGAAATGTTAAATTAATGCACGATTTTTATATAATCGGCTGAGAATTGTTTCCGTAAAAATTATCGTTTTAACATTTTAGGTAAAAACAAAGTGTTATATATGAATATGATAGTAGTCAGAATTGGCGGGGCTAAGCCTCGACTAACCAATGAGGTAAAAAAATGGAGGAAATAATTGTAGAGGCCATCGGTGAAGGTGTAGTGACCAAGGGAAGTAGCAGCGCGTGCTTTTCAAGATGTGGTACCTGTGGCGGTATTGGTGGTAACTACCAATTCAACGTTGCCATGAGCCGATATTCGTACTACTGAACAACACAACCTGTTTGAGTAAACGTGCTGCATCGAAGATTGCCATATCTGATGCAGCCGCTATATTTATAGCGATTGCAGTCGAGTTACTTCACACCGTAGCAGGCAGTAAATGATATAAATATTAAAAAAACTTTAAAATTGGACTCTATATTTGATGGTGAAGGGGGGGGCAAGAATGCTGGATTTTGAAACCTCAGCAGGAAATATTTATGCCTGGGACGATGATACTGGTTTTATTATACCTTTTTCAGCGACTATGAAGGCAGTTATGCACGAGGCATTTGGTCAAGAAAAAATGTCTAAGGATGATGTCATCAAAAAGCTCAAAGAAAATTACAGCGAAGATCAAATCGCATTTTGCTATGATTGGATAAATAAATGGGATATGATTAGACCTAAAGATCACAAATGCCTATTCAATCAAGATATTTCTGCAACAAGCATAAAGCGTTTTCTACTTAGGGACGGCCTTTCTCAATTAATATTGGGCGTAACCGAAAAATGCAATTTTAGATGCAATTATTGCGTTTATTCTGATAACTATGAACATGCTAGAATGCATTCTGACATCTCTATGAGTTCAGCAATTGCAAGAAGATGCATTGATTATTACATCACATTATTTAAAGAGGGAAAGAGATACAATCCTCTAAGAAAACCTGCAATAGGATTTTATGGTGGAGAGCCTCTATTGAATTTCGATTTAATAGAAGATTGTGTCGATTACATAACAAACAATTATAAAGAACATAATATACGCTACTATATAACAACAAATGGCAGCCTCTTAGATCGGAAAAGAGCTGACTGGCTTATGGAGCATGATTTTGGAATTTCAATAAGTCTAGATGGACCAGAAGAAGAACATAATAGAAATAGGGTATATATAAATGGGAAAGGCACATTTAACAGAGTTATGAAAAATGTTAGCAAAATAATGGAAGAAGGTTATAAGAACATCGATTCCATGCCGGTTTTTGATTGGAAGAGCGATTTATTTAAATTAGATGAATTTTTTAATAGGGAAGATGTCCCTCCTGTATCAAGAGTTGCCCCAGTTAGTCGCAATGCTGGGTCCAAATATTACCAGCAATTCACTAGGGAGGATTATGATTCTTTCCAGAAACAGATAAGATGCGCCAGAGATCATTATTTTCGAAATATATCTGCTCAAAGAGAAGCAGAAAGACCCTCTTTTTTCCATAGACTATTTGGCGATTCTATGGAAGGCACTTTCCTAGGCATCAAATCACTATATCATCCGCATCCAATGATGCCTGTCACTAACTCATGTATTCTTGGAACTAAATTATTTATTGATGTAAATGGATATTTTCATGCATGTGAAAAAATAAATTATGATTATTCATTTGGAAATGTGGACGACGGTGTAAATTTTGAGAGAATTAGAAAAATAATGTCTGATTATATTAGTCATATGGACAAATGCTCAAGCTGCAAAGCAAGTAGAAGATGTTCCAACTGCTATTTAATGTTTATGAATACCGGCGGTTTTTCATTATCTTCGGAAGTATGCAAAGAAATGGAAAATGAGGTCAGAGCTGAGCTAAGCGGATTGATTACTATTGCAGAGAAAAATCAATGGGTTGTAGATGGAGCTGATCCGAATAGTAAAAATATAAGAAAATATTATGGTGATTAAAATGTATTTTAGGCTTAACACAGAATGTTTTTTTATACGAGGGAAAAAATGCGGGGCAATTTTCGACTTGATAATGAATAAAATATATGCACTAAATCAAAAGGAAACTCAAATATTGACTTTGGCAGAGAAGAACGAACCAATTAGAATTGATGAGGAGTTCCTCAACGAATTAATGCGGCTCCGATTAGGGAATTTTTACCTCAATAAAACATATATCCAAAAATTGAGATTGGGTTCCCCCCAGGAAATGCCCGGCCTGCCCCCTAAACTTCATAGAGCTTTTCTAGAAATAAATAATTCATGTAATCGAGATTGTTGGTTCTGCGGCTACTATGGAATACGGAGGAGTCTGGGATGTCTGGGCTGTAATAAATGGAATGAAAACGGCAAAGCATTAGATATAGAAAAGTGGAAAGAGCTTATAGACGGGCTAAAAGACTTGGATTGCATAGACATTTATATAACTGGTGGAGACTTGACTCTTTCCTGGAAAAAAACAATAGGTGTTTTGGACTATGCGTATGGGAAGTTCAACAAGATATATTTAACACTCAATCAGCAAAGTATATCTTCAGAAAAGATAAGCGATCTAAATGGCAGGGCTGATTTAATAATTCAATCTCAGGAATTGGATAACTTAAACTCTAATAGATTTCCAACACTATCTATCGTAAGTCCTGAAGAATGGAAGTGCGAAGATAGTACAAGAATCAAAAATATATTTAACGATTATGTTATTAAAGATGGTAATTCCTACTCGAAAGATCTACCTATGATGTCTAAAGAGAAGTTTTCGTCATTTAATATGCATAAATTCCTGAATAACTTTGAGTATCATCCCTGTCTGGGTCAAACGTTATCAATTTGCTGTAATGGGAATGTGATTCCATGCCCTATGATGAGGAATCACAGCTTTGGCAATGTGAAGACAGAAGAGCTTTATAGCATATTTGAACGACGAATGGGAGATATAGATAAATTCTGGAAATTAAATTTAGATAAAATTGAAAAATGTTCAGGCTGTGAATTCAGGTATGTTTGTGCGGATTGCAGGGCATTAGAAGAAGAGCTGACCGGAAAGATAGATGGAAAAATGCTTTGCAGCTATGATCCCGTAAAGGGTACATGGTTATGATGGAACAATACTTCAAATATTTTTTAGTTAAATTTATAAAACCTCATGCCCCCGCCCTGGCAATTCTACTTGCTTTAGAATTTGTGGGGATGTTATTCAGTTTCGTCAGTCCATTATTGGTCAAGTCCCTAATAGATGACGTCTTTATAGGCGGAAAGACAGAGCTATTTAACTATATTCTCTTGGGGACGGCCACGACATACGTCATTTCGGCAGCTTCGACCTACCTCTCCGGTTACAACAAAGGAAAATTGGAGTTGATCCTATTTAATGAGGTAGCCAAAGAAGCCTTTGATTCAGTTCAGTCTGCATCTTTAATGGAAATCCAGAAAATGAAGATAGGTGATCTGCTCAGTCGAATTGTAGCAAATACAGGATCCGCAATAGCAATGTTCACTCAGATTATTCCACAATTTTTCATCAATGTGGTACGTGTGATCACGCCGTTTATCATCATTCTTTTTTATGACTGGCAACTAACCCTTATTGTGACGATACCTGCACTCCTCTTTATCCTCCCAATGATATTATTTGGAAGGAAATTGGAGAAAACGAAAAAGGCGTCTCTAGAGAAAACTGGTTTAATATATTCATTTTTAAAAGAAAATTTATGTCTGGTTCCATTGATAAAGGTTTTTGGACTTGAAGGATGGTCTCGGAGCAAATTTGATGAGCAGATGAAGGACTATTATGATGCTTCCATGGATTATACAAAAAATTCATCTTTGAACATCTCTGTGGATTCTATGTTGTATGGAGTGCCAATGGTCCTCCTCCTCCTTTTTGGAGGCCCAATGCTTATGCAGGGTTCCATAACCATAGGCACATTTACCCTTTTCATGAGCAATGTAGCCCTCATCTTCGGTCCTATCTCACAATTTGCTTTTCTATGGTCGTATTACAAAAGCTGTTCGCCCGCGTTTGATAGAGTCAAAGAAATAATTCTGCTGGAGAAGGACAAGAGCGGCGATGAAGAGCTAATTGTGAAAGAAGGCGAAATAACCTTCAATGATGTCTGGTTCTCATACCATAATAGGCATATTCTTCAGGGATTCAACGCCACATTTAAGAAAGGTTTGAACTACGTGATAGGAGATAACGGAACTGGAAAATCTACCGTCCTCAAATTGTTGTGCTCTCTTTACCCTCTGGATCGAGGGCAAATTATGATCGATGGGCATGATATCTCCAAGGCAAGGAAAGTCGATCTTAGAAAGAATATCTCCATGATATTTTCGGAGCCTTACTTGTTTGATGGCTCTATTTTTGAGAACATTCACATAGGCAACCTATTGGCATCCAAAGAAGAGATTCACAATGCTGCAAAACAAGTAAATGCTCACCAATTTATAATGGGCCTTCCTCAAGGTTATGCAACCCAGGTTGGTGAGAGCGGATTGAGGCTATCTAGCGGAGAAAAACAGAAGATTGCCCTAGCCAGGGCAATTTTAAAGAACTCTCCAATAATCCTTCTAGACGAAGTAACCAAGTCCATAGATGAAGAATCGAGGAGGTCGATCAACGAAGTCATCAGGAATCTGGAGAATGAAAGAACTATAATAATCATTACTCATAACCCAGATGAGATAGAATATCATAGCAATATAGTCAATTTAGGCATAGAAGACCACCAAAAAGAACTAGCATGCTATTGCGTTGATCCACCCATCCACAACAACATTTGTTCGTAAGGCATACGGTATGACCAAGATGGATAAACACGATAGAGGTTTGGAATACCTGCTCCAAGAAATTTATCGAGGACTTGATTATGAAATCAATTTTAATAGGGTTCATGATAATGATCCTTTTGCTGGCAACCGGATGTGCCATCCAGTCGAATTCTACCAATCTGCAAAGGGATGAGAACAGCACTCTCATCCCTCGTGAAGTATTTTTCGGCAGTGTGGACAGAGATTATGTTACGATCAGCCCCGACGGATCCAAGATCAGCTACCTAGCCCCAGTAAACGGTGTGCTCAACATCTGGGTAGGATCAGCCAGCAATCCTGAGTCGGTGAAGCCGGTTACGAACTCTACCGGTCGGGGCATCCTGATGCATTTATGGGCTTATACAAATGAACATATCCTCTATCTTCAAGACAAGAATGGTGACGAGAACCTCCAGATATACTCTCTCAATCTAACCAGTAATACAATCAAGAACCTAACCCCTTTCGAAGATGTGAGAGCCGTGCCTTTTCTGGTGAGCTACAAAAATCCTTTAGATTTGATCATAGGCCTCAACAAGCGAGATCCTCAGTACTTCGATATCTATAAGGCAGACATCGAGACAGGAAACTATACCTTGGTCATGGAAAATAGAGAGTTCACTGGATTTGACATAGACAACAACTTTAGGATCCGTCTTGCCTCCAAAACCCTGCAAGATGGTGGAAAGGAGATATTCAAGCTCACAGAGCGCGGCTGGGAAAGTTTCTTGAAGATACGGATGGAGGATGTGGTCTCGACGACAACTAGGGGATTTGACAAGACTGGACAAGCAATTTATATGGTAGATAGTCGCGACAGAAATACTGCAGCACTCTATGCTATCAATCTCAGCACTGGAAACAAGTCACTAATAGCAGAAGATCCCTTGGCGGACTTCAGCGACTTTCTAATTCATCCTATAGAGAGAAATGTGCAGGCTGTGGCATTCAGCTATAGTAGAACGAAATGGAAGATTATTGACCCATCTATCGCTGTTGATTTGGAATACCTGCACAAAGCGGAGGATGGAGATGTGATGGTGAGCCGCAGCCTCAACGATACTGTGTGGATCGTAGCTTACATCGTTGATGATGGACCTAAGCGCTATTATCACTATGACCGCGATAGGAAAGAGGCCAAGTATCTTTTCGCGGACAGGGAGAAGCTCCAGGACAAGACTTTGGCTAAGATGATTCCCGTGATCATCAAGTCGCGCGATGGTCTGGACATGGTCAGTTATTATTCATTGCCTTTAGACAGCGATACCGATGGCAACGCCATACCAAATAAGCCACTGCCCATGGTTCTCCTTGTCCATGGGGGCCCTTATACGCGTGATGAATGGGGATACAATCCTGAACATCAATGGCTGGCCAATCGAGGCTACGCAGTTTTGAGCGTAAACTTCCGCGGCTCTACAGGTTTCGGTAAGAACTACTCCAATGCTGGAAACTTAGAATGGGGCGGAAAGATGCAGGAAGACCTTATCGACGCTGTGAACTGGGCAATCCAGAAAGGCATAGCCAATCCGAGGAAAGTTGCCATTATGGGAGAAAGCTACGGCGGTTATGCCACTTTAACCGCGCTTGCGCTCACACCAGATGTATTCTCCTGCGGCGTAGATATCGCAGGGCCCACCAATTTGATTGCACTGCTAGAGACTATGCCGCCCTACTGGAAGACTGATGTTGAGCTATTCACTACAAGATTAGGCGATTTCAGAACAGAAGATGGCAGGGAGCTCTTAGGGGCGCGATCTCCTTTGAGCCACGTGGATAAAATTCATCGTCCCCTGCTGATATGCCAAGGAGCTAACGATCCCAGGGTGAAGTCGGATGAGGTCGACCAAATAGTCCAGGCCATGCAGAAGAAGAATCATCCTGTTACCTATGTGATCTACCCGGATGAAGGGCATGATCTTGTCCGGCAAGAAAACAGGTTGGCTTTCTATGCGATAACTGAGGTTTTTTTATCCCATTACCTGGGAGGACGATGCGAGCCAATAGGCAATGACCTGCTAAATTCATCTATCAAAATACAAGTAGGTGCCGATGAAATACCCGGCCTAAAGGATGCCCTCTCTTCGAAACGTCAGCTGGACCAAGAACAATTAAACTAGTATGTCATAAGATATCAGGCGCTGTCCATGGATATTATGTGTTTAGCTCATCCTAACCAACATATTCAATCGATTTCGGGATATCACACCGGGATACTGCGAACCGATCGCAATTATGGCATGCTACCTAACCACTCTCGTAAGGAGGCCGATTAAGCCCAGCTGTAGTAGAGTATTAATACTCTTAGTGGTATTGGTGAAATCCATGAGGAGAGACAGATTCTGGGTCCACAACCGAGGTTCTTGGCCATCGGGGAAGCTTTCATGTGAAGCTCATCTATGCCAAGCGCTTACCATGATTTTATCAAGAGGCAATACAAGTTTTATGCCCAGGAGATGTACCCGATGATACAGAAGTTCTTTGGAGCTTCCGCATGAAGCAATCCATGTCCAGTACGCTGGACAGAGCGGCCCTGGTACTGGGCATCCTCTTTTTTTTCGGGGTGATGATCGAGGATTACAGGAACCTCTTAG
>Ga0116172_10004796_pt1 | contig 10890 bp, 10 predicted proteins | sample AD_UKC083_MetaG_FD_89799 | JGI IMG/M metagenome (GOLD analysis project Ga0116172, IMG submission 89799) | Active sludge microbial communities of municipal wastewater-treating anaerobic digesters from USA - AD_UKC083_MetaG | ecosystem: Engineered > Bioreactor > Anaerobic > Digestate | place: USA...
ATCAAGGGCATGAAGCGCTCTGCCATTCGTGAACTACTCAAGTATTTGGGACAACCCGGCCTGATATCTTTCTCCGGTGGGTTCCCTTCCCCCCTGTCTTTCCCGACGGAAGAACTGAAGACCATTATGATGGAAGTGATGGATAAAGAAGCTGCTTTTGCGCTCCAATATGGAGCTACCGAAGGCGACATACTGCTTCGCACTCTTCTGGTGGAAAGATACAAACGTGACGGATTGGATGTATCGATCGACAACATGATTATCACCACAGCTTCGCAGCAGGCTTTGGATCTGCTTGCCAAAATGTTTATCGATCGGGGAGACTATGTGATCGTAGGCTTGCCATCCTATCTTGGCGGTCTTTCCGCTTTCAATTCCTATGGTGCCCAAATGATAGGCATTCCCATGGACGACGAAGGTGAGAATGTGGAGATCATGGAAACCAAGCTCAAAGAACTTGCTGCCCAAGGCAAGAAACCCAAGTTCATCTATATCATTCCGGATTTCCAGAATCCTGCCGGTGTGACCATGAGCGAGAAACGCAGAAAAGAGATTATCGCTCTGGCTCATAAATATGACGTTCTCATCATTGAAGACAGCCCCTATCGTGAGCTGCGTTATGAAGGCGAACATCAAAAGACCATGTATGAGTTGGATGGCACAGGGCACGTGGTGCTGCTGGGCACATTCTCCAAGATATTCTGCCCTGGATTCAGAATCGGCTGGGTGCTGGGACATCCCGATGTCTTGGATAAGATCATCGTGGGCAAACAAGCCACAGATCTTTGCACACCTCCTTTCACACAAAGGATTGCCGCCAGATACATCGAAAAAGGTCTGCTCGATCCTAAGATCGTAGAGATCACCAAGATGTATGAAACCCGCCAGAAAGTCATGCTGAAGTCTTTGGAACAGTATATGCCGGAAGAATTTAGCTGGACTCATCCCGAAGGCGGACTCTTCCTGATGGCCAAAGGACCGGAAGGCCTTGATACCAATGCCGTTCTGCTGGATTGCATCAAAGAAGAAAACGTGGCCTATGTGGCCGGAACCTCCTTCTTCTGCGATGGCAAAGGCCAAAATACCATGCGTCTGAACTTCTCTTACGAATCTGAAGCCAACAACGAAGAAGGCTGTAAGAGACTGGGACGCTTCATGAAAAAAGCGGTGGCCAAGCTCTAAGATTATTATGAAACAAACAAAAAATACAAGTGGAGGAATGATGTCCAAAAAAGTCGAGAAAGACAAAGTGGGCATGATCATTCGCGAGGAAGACATCCCCGAAAAGATGGAAGTGGAAGCCACTGAAGTCAAAGAACCGGGAGATGACCAATCGCCAGTATTGATTTATTACAATTGGTGCAAGAAGTGCGGAATCTGCGTGGCTTTTTGTCCGACCGGATGCTTGGGACGCAAGGCGGATGGCTCCCCTTACGTTGCTGCACCCGAGAAGTGTATTCACTGCGAGACCTGTGACCGTCTGTGTCCGGATTTTGCCATAACCGGAGCCAAGGACAGATAGGGGAGAGCAAAATGCCTAAAACAGAAAAAGAAAAGAAAGTCAAGACCGTAAAGACTGAAACCGCAGCAGCCAAACCTGAGCGCAAGATAGTCCTGATGCAGGGCAATGAAGCTGTCGCTCGGGGTGCACTGGATGCCGGAGTCAATTTCTTTGCCGGTTACCCTATCACTCCCAGCACTGAAGTGGCCGAGATTCTGGCACTTGAACTGCCCAAACGGGGCGGAGTCTTTGTGCAAATGGAAGATGAAATCGCTTCCATCTGCGCCATTACCGGAGCTTCTCTGGCAGGAGCCAAGGCAGTTACCGCCACCAGTGGTCCTGGTTTCTCCCTAATGCAGGAAGGAATCGGCTTTGCCAAGATTACGGAAACACCCTGCGTGGTGATCAACGTTCAACGTTCCGGTCCCAGCACAGGAATGCCCACTTCTCCGGCTCAGGGAGATATCATGCAGGCCCGTTGGGGTTCGCATGGTGATTCACCTGCGATTGTGCTTTATCCTGATTCCGTGAAGGAAAGCTATGAGCTGATGATTCGTGCAGTCAACCTGGCAGAAAAATACAGAACCTGTGTGATCCTGCTTCTGGACGAAGTGATTGGTCACATGCGGGAAGCTGTGGCTTTGCCGGATATCGCCAATGTTCGCGTGATCAGCAGGATTAAACCCACAGTGCCTCCACAATGGTACAAGCATTACGATGAAAATCAGAAGTATCTCTCACCTTTGGCAAGTTACGGAGAAGGCTATCGCTTCCATGTGACCGGCCTTACCCACGATTCTCACGGTTTTCCCACCAATAAAGCCAGTGAAGCCGCTGATATGATGGAAAGACTTCGTAAAAAGATCTCTCACAACATCAGAGATCTGGTTCAAATAGAAAGCCACAAAATGGAAGATGCCACGATTGCTATCTTCGCAGCGGGTATCTCTGCCCGGGCTGCCAAGAGTGCTGTGGCTGCTGCCAGAGCCGAAGGCATCAAGGTCGGTTTGCTCCGTCCTCTGACCATTTGGCCCTTCCCGGATGATGCCGTCCGCAAGATGCTGCGTAATGTCGAAACCGTGATTGTTCCTGAGCTTAATCAGGGACAGCTTATCCATGAAATCCGCAGGCTCACCAAAGAAAAGAGCGATGGAAACCTGATTTCCATGCAACGGGTGAATGGAAGGTTGATCACGCCAAATGACATCCTGCGCAAAATCAAGGAGGTGTGCTAATGGCTAACATTCCTCAAAAAATCATTCACGAATACTTAAGACATGATAAAAAATTCCCGCATGTATGGTGTGCCGGCTGTTCCAATGGAATAGTGCTCGGTGGTATTATCCGTGCCATTGCAGATCTGCAATTGGACCGAGATGATATCATGATGGTCTCCGGAATCGGCTGTTCATCCAGAATGCCGGTGTATGTGGATTTCAATACCCTGCACACCCTTCATGGACGCTCCATAGCCTATGCCACAGGAGTCAAGCTCTACAAGCCTCACATGAAAGTTATCGTGGTGACAGGTGATGGTGATTGTACTGCAATAGGAGGCAATCACCTGTTCCATGCTGCCAGAAGAAACATTGATCTTACGGTGGTGCTGATTAATAACAACATCTATGGCATGACCGGCGGACAATGCTCTCCCACCACACCCCATGAAGCTATTGCTACCACAGCCCCTTATGGCAATATCGAGCCGGATTTCAACGTCTGCGATCTGGCCATGGGTGCAGGTGCAAGCTTTGTGGGACGCACCACGGCTTTCCATGCCATCGAAATGCAGAATATGATTAAAGACGGTTTGAATCACAATGGCTTCTCTCTGATCGAAGTGATCAGTGCCTGCCCGGTGATCTTTGGCCGGTTGAACAAGAAGGGTGGCCCTGCTGAAATGATGAAGGCTATGCGGGATAATTCCATTCCTTTGGCAGCAGTCGAGAAGCTTCCTCCCGAAAAGGTGGAAGGCAAGATCGTGCGCGGGATTCTCCGCAGGGTTGATAAACCCGAGTATTGCGATCAATACAAGATCCTGACTGAACGTGCCCAACAGAAAGGAGCGAAGTAATGGCAAAGAATTATGAAATCAGACTCTCCGGTTCTGGCGGTCAAGGCTTGATCCTTGCGGGGATTATCCTTGCCAAGGCTGCTGTGCATGATAAACACCGCACCACTCAGACTCAGAGCTATGGTCCGGAATCCCGGGGAGGATATTCCCGGGCAGACGTGATTATCAGTGATACTGAGATATATTTCCCGGAAGCCACTTCCTTCGATTGCCTCTTGGCCCTTACTCAGGAAGCCTGCGACAAGTATCTCTTTGATCTCAAAGAGAAGGGCGTCCTGATTGTCGATACCTCTTTTGTGAAGAACCTCTCACTTGTCTCCGAATATACCTATGAAGTACCCTTCACGGATCTTGCACAGGAGAAGCTGGGAAGTCCCATAACTACAAACATCATCTCTCTCTCCTTTCTGGTTCGGGTAACCGGAGTCGTGAAGGAAGAATCACTCAAAAAAGCTATTGAGGAATCAGTAAAACCCGCTTTTGTGAGCCTGAATCTTAAGGCCATGGAACTTGGTTTCGAGCTGGCTTCCCAATACAAGAAATAGTAGATACATAAGACGGAGTCCCGGCTCAAGTGGCCAGTACTCCGTCTTCTATCTTTTGGAGTTATTATGGTTAAACATATCAGTCATATAGGAATAGCCGTTCGCAATCTGGAAGAGGGAATTGCCTTCTACGAGAAGCTTGGGCTCACGCTTGAGGCAATCGAAGAAGTGCCTTCCCAGATGGTAAAAGTGGCTTTCTTTCCCTGTGGGGATACCAGGATAGAAGTTCTGGCTCCCACGTCCGAAGAGAGTCCCATAGCCAAGTTCATAGAAAAGAAAGGTGAAGGAATTCAACACATAGCTTTCGCAGTTGATCAGCTTCCGGAAGCCTTGAGTGAAGCCACAGACAAGGGAATTCAACTTATCGATAAGACCCCCAGGCCGGGTGCACATGGTGCCGATATAGCTTTTCTGCATCCCAAATCCAGCCATGGCGTACTGATTGAGTTCTGTAAAGAGAAACATTAAAAAAAGCATAGTTAAATGAAAAGAACACTGATACTTGTATTGCTGGTTCTATCTTGTGCTGCTATCTTTGCTCAGGTCGGGTTGTATAATCTGGCTTATGATATGCCGCTGCTTGAAGCTGATTCAATCCTGGTGAGGCAGGGCTTTATGCCTGAGCGTCCGGATTCTCCCACAATGGTGCATTATTACCCCACAAACAATCCGAAAGTGGAGTCTATTTCTTTGGTGGTGATACCGGAGACATACAGGCTGGCCGGCTGGATGATTAAGTATAACCCAGATAACTCTGAAGAAGAGGATAACCGGGTGTTTAACTCACTGATCGAGTGTCACAGAGATTGGTTTAAGAACTATCCAGAAACGGGCCAGATCGTCTGGCTTTTGAATGAGGGAAAGACGGTGCATCTGGTCTATTTGGATTCAGGCCAGCTATCGGTTCTTTACTATAATTCAGCATACGACAATCTCTTTCATAGTACTTCCCAGGCAGCTCCAGACCAACCATCCGAGGGGACTGAACCAGCAGTTCCCGAGCAAGCACCAAACGCTCCCTAAACCTATACTGATTAGTAAGAAATGAGGCAGGAAGAGATCTTTTCTAGCTCTTCCTGTTCTTTTTATATGTGGTTGCAGGCTACTTTTCCTGAAGGTTTTGATTGACAAGAAACGGGCACTTGAAAAGCTTGCGCAACAAGAGTGGGTGATTAGCTCAGTTGGTTAGAGCGCTACGTTGACATCGTAGAGGTCACTGGTTCGAATCCAGTATCTCCCACCACTTTCTTTACCAAACCCCGTTTGGGTGATTAGCTCAGCTGGTTAGAGCGCTACGTTCACATCGTAGAGGTCACTGGTTCGAATCCAGTATCACCCACCACTATCTCAGATATGTTTCTTCCCAATCCAGCCTTGATCACTCTTTCAGATTTTTTTATTTGACAGAGTTTTGCCCTTAAAAACCATGATCCCATCAAAATAATCTGTTTTAAGGAAGATCAGGAATGAATATACTCGTCCTCAATTGCGGAAGCTCATCCATCAAATATCAATTCATCAATATGCAGGCTCAATCCGTTCTCGCAGAAGGCATCGCCGAATGTATCGGTGAAGATATAGCTCTGTTTACTTACAAGAGCGAGAAGTATACCAAGAAGAAGCGAGAAATGGCAATCCCGGATCATGAAACCGGTCTGCAGTTGATCATAGACTCTCTGTTGGACCCTGTGCATGGTATCATTGGTGATATCAGCGAGATTGCAGCCGTGGGGCACAGATTGGTTCATGGTGGCGAACACTACAATGATACGGTAAAAGTAACTGATCATCTGATAGAAGTGATGCAGGAATGCGTCTGCCTGGCTCCGCTTCACAATCCTGCCAACCTCAAAGGTATCGAAGCAGTGACTCATAACATGCCCAAAGTTCCTCAATGTGGAGTTTTTGACACAGCTTTTCATCAGACCATGGAACCGCATGCCTATTTGTATCCTCTTCCCTTGGAGCTTTATACAGATCACAAGATCCGCAGATACGGTTTTCACGGCACTTCTCACAAGTATGTAAGCCAGAAGGCTTGTGAATTCCTGTGTCGAAATCCCCAAGAGACAAAGATTATCTCCTGCCACCTGGGAAATGGAGCCTCAATCACTGCCATCAAGGAAGGGAAATCTATAGACACTTCAATGGGCTTAACCCCTCTGGAAGGGCTTGTGATGGGCACCCGCAGCGGAGATATTGATCCCGCCATCCCGGTTTACTTGCAGCAGAACCTGGGCTACAGCCTCCAGGAAGTGAACTCCATTCTCAATAAGAAGAGTGGTATGCTAGGGCTTACACAGCTTTCCAATGATATGCGGGAGATAGAAGACCAGATCCTGATTCATAAGAACCCCAAAGCTATTCAAGCCCATGACATCTACTGCTACAGGATCAAGAAATACATCGGCTCCTATTTTGCCGCTCTTAATGGACTGGATGTGCTGATCTTTACAGGTGGGGTGGGTGAACGGATGCCGATTATGAGATCACAGGTTTGTCATGACCTGGAAGCTCTGGGAATAAAGATCAATGAAGAAGAAAACGCTCGGTTTACTGATGAGATCCAGGTTCTGAGCACTCCCGATTCAGCCGTCACAGTGCTGAAAGTACCAACCAACGAAGAATTGATGATAGCACTAGAAACAAAAAGGATATTAGGTTTATAGTAAATGAACGCATTAAATCCTGCTTTTTACCGTAACCTCTTTGACAATTCACCCGTCTCTATCTGGGTGGAGGATTTCTCCTTGGTTCTTGATGAAATCAAGCAGATAAAAGAAGGTGGGGTGGAGGACATCAGGGCTTATTTCCTGACCTATCCCGAGAGATTTATGGAATGTATTGCCAAGATGCGCATAGTAGATGTTAATCAGGCTACACTGGATATCTACAAAGCAGATTCTAAAGAGCGTTTATTGGCAAATCTCTCGACTGTGTTTGCCGATGAGGCATTACCGTGTTTGATGGAATCCGTGGTAGCTCATTCGGAAGGGAGGAAGTCCTTTACCGGCAATGGTGTAAATTACGATCTCAATGGCAATAAACTCTATGTTCGAGTGTCTTGGAATGTTCCCGGTGAAGATGCAGGCAGCCTGAACAACGTGATTGTCGTTATCCAGGATATGACAGAGCTGGCTCAGATACGCACAATATCTGAAGGTCGAGAAGCTCTCTTTCGTGCCGTCTTTGAACAATCCTCGGAAGGAATGTTGCTTTTGGATGAACATGGGCGGGTACTACTGGTCAACAACGCCTTCCAATCTCTAAGTGGAATCACGGATGATTATATTATCGATAACAAGGTCTGGGAACTCTATGAGTTGATGGCCCTACGCTATACGGTAGAAAGCCAGCTTGATCTGTCTCAGGGATTCTTCATTGATTTCTTCAACAATCCAGAATCTGGATTGCGCACCTTTGAGTATCGCTTCAAGGATTCCAGCAGCAAGAGCCATGTTCATAAAGTGAATATCTTCCCAATCCAAAGTACGGACGAGAAGCTTTTTGCCGCTATCACAACAGACCTTAGCCTGGTCTATCGTTCTGCAGAAACGGCCAGAATGCTGCATAAAGTGAGCCACGCAGTGAATGTAGATTGCTCTCTGGATGATCTCTTCAAGACAATACACAAGTCTCTTGCCACATTGATGGATACAACCAATTTCTACATAGCTCTCTACGATGCCAAGACGAACCTAATTTCATTCCCCTACCACGTGGATGAGATGGATGAAGATGGCTCACCCATAGAAGCAGATAGTGAATCCTCGCTGACAGCGCAGATTATATCTGAGGCGCAGACTTTATTCCTCACAGAAGATGCCATTGAAGAGCGCATAGCCAGCAATAAGCACATGGGTATAGCCTCCAAAAACTTCCTTGGTGTTCCATTGATGCTGGCCAATCAGGTGATTGGAGCTCTGGTGGTTCAGAGTTACAGCAGGACAGACCTTTATGACAATGACGACCGGTTGCTGCTTGAATCCATCTCCGAGCAGATAGCCTTTGCGCTCCGGAAGAAGCAAAATGACGAGAATCTCCTCACCATGATTCAAGCCATCGAACAAGCCGGAGAGGGTATATTGATCTTCTCTCCCGAAGGTTACATAAAGTATGTGAATTCCGTCTTCGAAAAAGCCACCGGTTATCGCAGAATAGAGCTGATAGACAAGCCTGTCGATGCACTACCATTTGATTCTGAGAGCGAGAAGAATCTCAAGAACTCCTGGCTTCGGGTAAAAAGCTACCAGCCATGGAGAGGAAAGCTCCAGTTTGTGCGTAAAGACATGACCAAACTGGTGCTGGACATGATTGTAAAACCGGTATTGGATAATGAAAACCACCTCTCTTCCATCATCGCAAGTTGCAAAGACGTTACTTATGAGATACTGAGAGAAGAGCAGCTCAAGAAAACCCAGCGCTTGGAAGCCATTGGACGTCTCACCGGTGGAATAGCCCACGACTTTAACAATGTGTTATCCGCTATCATCGGTTATACCGAGCTTGCCTCTGATGACGTAGCTCCCGGTTCGGACACTGCCAGTAATCTTTCTGAAGTTCTCAAATCCTCCCTGCGTGCCAAGGAAATGATCTCCCACCTGCTGGCCTTCAGCAAACAGGAAGAATCCAAGACAGAGATCATCGAGTTGGTTGACCACGTGAAAGAATCCGTGCGCTTCCTCAGGTCCTTCCTTCCCCGCACAATCAAGATTCAGGAAGAATATCCGGCGGAGAAGAGCACTGCAGTGGCAGTATCCGGGCAGATACATCAGATTATCATCAATTTTGGCACCAATGCTATGCATGCCATGAAGAATCAGGATGGAATTCTCAAGATCAAGGTCGAGCAAGTATCCTTCAAATCCAAGGATATGATAGCATTCCCTGAGCTTGACCAATGCCATTACCTCCTCATGAGTGTTACCGATAACGGTTGTGGCATCGACGAAAGCCAGCTTGACCGCATCTTTGATCCCTATTATACCACCAAGGGCGCAAATGAAGGCACCGGGCTGGGACTTTCTATTGTTCACGGTATAGTCGTCTCTCACAGAGGCGCAATCCGGGTAGAAAGCAAAGTGGGAGAGGGAACCACCTTCAAGGTCTATCTGCCTCTCTATGAAGCAGACACCTGGTACCCACAGACCAAGGAAGCAGAAGAAGAAGTGAATCTCAGCGGAACAGAAACCATTATGTTTGTGGATGATGAGCCCATGCTGGTGAACATCTTCAAACAAGGTTTGAGCCGCTTGGGTTACAAACTGGAGTGCTTCACGGATTCCCGCAAGGCACAGGAGTTTTACACCAAGTATCCCCATAAGATAGATCTCCTGGTTACAGATACCACCATGCCTCATGTGAATGGACTTGATTTAGCTCTGGGATTACTGAAGATACGCCCGGAGATTCCGATCGTGCTCTGCACCGGCTTTACCACCCTGATCTCAGCAGAAGAAGCCCGCAGGAAAGGCATCAAAGAATTTATCATGAAACCCTATAAGATCAAAGACCTTGCTGCCAGCATCCGTGACCTTCTGGACGAGAAAAAATGAGAATAGACCAGCTCTTGAATAAGCTCTGCCTTACCAAAACCAGAAGCATAGCCAAGAACGCCAGCGATAAAGCTCTTCTTACCGTAAATGGCAAAGCGGCCAAAGCCAGCACGGAAGTGAAAGCCGGTGATCTGATCGGTATGAAGCTCTATGGCTTTGACCATCAGATCAAGATTCTGGAAATCCCCACAGGAAATGTCGCCAAGGCGAATGCCACTCAGTACTACGAGATTATCTCCAAGACTCCGCTGAGCTAAAGCCTATGCACCGTTTGCTCCTGTTTCTGCTGTTTCTGGCAGTGCTGCTGCCTCTTGCAGCAGAAACAGAGCTGCACTTCAAACATAAAGGAAGTTCTGATTATGCGGAGTTTTTCAGTACTTCTTCCACCTTCCAAAGTGAAAACCTCTCAGAACAGCTAGACGAACGTATCTTTGCAATCCAATCTGAACTGGGCATTTATACCAATCATAAAGTACAGATCTTCGCACTGGGTTCCTCTGTGGAATACCACGCACTCAGCAGAGGTAAAGATGCCATAGTGGAATTCAGCGATGCCTTCTACAGCTCGGCTGAAGAACGGATCTACATCCGTAGTAAGCAGGAGATTCAGGAAAGCTACCTGCAGGTGCTGGTTCACGAGTATATGCACTGGTATCTGGATCAGATCTTTGAGAATACCCCGCTCTGGTTTCATGAGGGCATGGCCACCTACTTTGCCGGGCAATTGGGTTATGAACGCTACCTGATGTTTATTCAGAACAGCTTTTGGGGCAAACCGGGAGAGCTTCTTTTGCCGGGAGACAGCTATCCCAAAAATCCAAGTGATCTCCAGAGCTTCTATTTGAGCTCCTATTTTACCATCAAATGGATGAAAGAAAAGCAAGAGCTCTCCTGGAAGCATTTCTGGGATAACACTGCCAACTCCTGGCGTCGAGGCTATAAGACAGATTTCCGCATGTGTTTCCGCCGGGCTTACGGCATGGAGTTATGGAGTTTTCACCTAGCTTTTGGTAGATACATCAAGCGCTTATCTTATCAGTATCTGGTTGTTGCTATAAACTCCATTGTTCTGGCTTTGATGCCTCTGATACTGCTGATTGCAGCCAGAAAGCGCAAGCTCAGGCAAGCCAAACTCCCAGATCTGCCCTTACCTGAAGAACCCAGTGTTGTAAATACTGAAACGGATCCGGAAACTCGGGACTAAACAATTCTTGA
>Ga0116172_10004811_pt1 | contig 10868 bp, 10 predicted proteins | sample AD_UKC083_MetaG_FD_89799 | JGI IMG/M metagenome (GOLD analysis project Ga0116172, IMG submission 89799) | Active sludge microbial communities of municipal wastewater-treating anaerobic digesters from USA - AD_UKC083_MetaG | ecosystem: Engineered > Bioreactor > Anaerobic > Digestate | place: USA...
AGTCGGATAAACCTAGAGGAATTTCGCGCATTACGTAGAAGAATGGGGGTGCGTCCAAAGGGATGTAGAGGGCGCAGATGCAGGTTAAGGAGGAAATGCTCCAATGCTGAAGTACATATCCGCTGGTGGGCCGGTCATGTACCCCATCATACTCTGCTCAGTCGTGGGGCTGGCCGTCTCGATACAGAAGATCATCCAGCTCTTGCTATCGCCCACCGGATCGGACCAGCTGATGCGCTCGGTAAAGATCAACATGTCTCAAGGACGCCCAGTAGAGGCAATGCAGGCCGCCAAGGCTGCCAAAGGTCCTGTGGCCGGGCTGGCCCGCGCGGCGGTGTCTAACTACGGCAGGCCTTACAGCGAGATCAAAGACGCTATTGAGATGGCAGGCCGAGAAGAGGTACACGCGATGGAGAGGAAGATGAACGTCCTTGACGGCATCGTCACTCTCGCGCCTCTTCTCGGCCTTCTCGGCACAGTCACGGGCCTGATCAAGAACTTCCAGGTTCTGTCGGCATTCGCCGGGCTCACTACGCCGGCCCAGCTGTCAGGGGGGATCGCCGAGGCGATGATAACCACCGCGGCCGGCCTCATAGTAGCCGCGCCGCTCATGCTGGTGTACAGCTGGCTCTCAGTGGTCATTGACGATAAGGTGGCTGAGATGGACAGGCGGGCGGCGGAACTCCTCGCGATCACAGCCGGCGATGTGGGAGGGCGCGGCGATGTTCGGGAAATATCGTAACCGCAGGAGAACGCGGGTCGAGATACTCCCCATGATAGACGTCATGTTCTATCTGGTCTTGTTCTTCATGGTCTTCGGCACTTTCAGGACTGAGACTGCCGGAGTCCCTCTTGAGCTGCCGCGTGCCGCGACCCCGAGCGATCTTGCGCGCGACCACATCATAGTCGCTATCGACTCCAAGGGTAAGCTCTACTACAACGAGCGGCAGTTCGCGGATGGCGATCTCACGCGGGCCCTGCTTCCGCAGCTTCGGGCTAATCCCAGCCGTGTTGTGATAGTGAAGGCCGACAGATCGGTCAGCTATGAGCGGCTGATTCAGACCATCGACGCGATCAGGATGGCCGGCGGCGTTCACCTGGCCCTGGCAGTGGAGCGTGCCGCCGCGTCAGGCGGTGGCACGAGATGAGCGGTCGCGAAAGAGAGCGGGGCAATCTTGAGAGCCTGCTCATATCGATCGCAGTTCACCTAGCGGTGATACTGCTGGTACCCTATGTCGAGCAGCCCATCTTGGATGTGTACCCTCTTGACATCGCAGGCGTCATCGAAATCGCGACGATTGAGACTGCGCCTGCCGCGTCGGCCCCGGCTCCGGGAGTCACCGTTCAGGAAGTAACCCAGAAGCCCAAACCCCAGGCTCCGGAGCAAGCCAAGCCGGAGCCCGTGAAGCCAACTCCGACGCCCGCGCCTACGGCCACGCCGAAGACCGAGCCCAAGGTTGAGCCGAAGGTTACCGCAGCGCCAGAACCGGCCAGGCAGGAACCTTTGAGGCAGGAGAAGCCTGAAGTGGTGACCAGCCCGGCGGGGAGGGCGCCCGCTCCGGTGGTCGCTAACGAACCCCCAAAGGCAACGCTGCCGGAGCCTGAGCCGGCTCCTGAGCCGGCGGCAGAGCCTGTTGCCCAACCGCAGGCGACGCAGGTTGCGAGAACGGCAAGCTCACCCGGGGCAGGGCAGCCCGATGGGGCGGGAATCGTCCCACGGCCTGAATATCCAGGCAATGATCCGACCGGGGCGGGAATGATGGCTTTTACGGGCGGCGATCGTCACGGTGTGAATATTCCCAAGGGCGTTCAAAACGAGAAAGGCGTCGGAGAGGCCCTGGTGCGCATACGGGTACGTGCAGATGGGTCCATCGAATCCATATCGTTTCTGGACCCGCCGCGTCATCCGGCCATGGCCCAGGTCATACAGGGTGCTATCTCCACCGCATGGCGATTTGACAAAGACATCACCCCGGGCCGTGCGGATTCCTATTACCTCGACGTGCGAATCCAGTACGACGGCGGCACCGAGGACGTCTGGGTCAAGAGCGAACGCGCGTCGTACATACGGTAACCGGGTTCTGATCATCGCCGGCACGAGGAGGTGTCTTGCTTGTCTTCAGGAGTCAACAAGCGGCGCCGGGGGCGCCGCTTTGCCGCAGCCGTCGCCGCTATCCTGTGTATCCTCTGCATGTTTGGCGGAGGCGCGGGGGCGGCGAACCCCGCGCCAGTCCAGATGAGCAACGATTTCATCAAGATAGTTGTCAACCCCGGGCCTGAAGAGGCGGGGCGGTTCGGCGTAGAGACTACCGGGGGAGATCCGCGCAATCCGGCAGACGACGACCTGCCGCTCATTTATGGGCGGCCCCTGCCGTGGACGTCTTACACGACTGTGCAGGTAGACGGGGTGGACTGGGTGTTCGGAGGCAAGACCACCAGGCGCGCCGGCAGGAGGGGGCGCTATGGGGATGTGGCTAGCCCCGTACAGGTCCAGGACGGACGCATAGTCTGTTCATATCGCCTGGGCGACCTCAAAGTCACCCAGCAGCTCTCGTTCGTCAAGAGCCCTACTACGCGCTACCTGGATACCGCGAGGATTCACTATATAGTGGAGAACGTCGGCCAGATGACACACGCCGTGGGATTGCGCCTGCTGATCGATACGATGCTCGGGGCAAACGACGGCGCTCCGCTGCGTGCCGCAGATCAGGCGATGATAGGCGACGCCATGCTTTCCGGGGCCAGAATACCCGATTACTGGCAGGCCTTTGACTCGCTTATCGAACCTTCAGTCACGTCCCAGGGCACGATGGCAGGCGGGGAGCTGACGCCGCCGTCGCGCGTCGCCTTCTCCAACTGGGGCATGTTCGCCGACAACTTGTGGGACGCAGAGATCGTGCCCGGACGCGAGTTCATACGTTCGCGCGAATCCGATCTGGACTCGGCGGTTGCGATGTACTGGGACCCGTCTGCGCTGGCCCCTGGCGAGGTTAGGCATTATGTGACCTACTACGGGCTGGGCGGCATCACCCTTGCCCCCGGCAAACTAGCTCTGGGCATCACAGCGCCCGCGGAAGTGGGCCTGTCGTCGGATGGGACGGCACCGTTCTTGGCCGTAGCGTACGTGCACAACACGGGCGAAGGACCCGCTCATGACCTAGTTGCACGGCTGGACCTGCCCTCGGGCTTCAAACTCGCTGGCGGCCAGAGCAATACGCGCTCAATCGGCGACCTAGAGCCTGGGCAGACGGCGCAGGTTGCGTGGCAAGTCGTTGCGACGTGGGCGTCTGTGGGGCGGGCGGATCTTGCCGTATCGGTATCTGCCAAGAACGCCGATGCAAATGCAGTGTCGAGGGAGATCCAGGTCCTTGGGCCGCCGCGGCTGCTGGCCAGCATTCGGCGTGTCGAGGCGCTTCAGGTTCGTGACGAGAGGCTCTATCCGTGGCCCGCCAGGGTGAGTGTGAGAGTCGAAAACACGGGCGGATCCGATGCCAATTGGGTCAAGGTTCGCCTCGATTCCCTTGGCGACTTCGCTCTATCGGGCGGAGACCATCGCGAGCTCCTGATCGGCAGCTTGCAGCCCAACCAGGGGCAGGACATCTCATGGATGCTGGGGGGCGAACCGAGGCCGGGTGAGCAGAGGATAGTGGCATCTGCCACTGCCCAGAACGCGGCGCCTTCAGCTTCGAGCGCATCCATACAAGTGCCCCAGCTCAAACCGAGAGTGTGGATCAGGCCCGAGAAGGAACGCGTCAAGGCAGGCGACATCGTGCGGGTGGATGTGATGCTCACCAATATCGTAGGCGTCGATTCGTTCAGGCTTGACCTGAGCTACGACAGCGATCTGCTGGGGCTGGCCATGGTATCGAGGGGCGGCCTTGCAGTGGCGGGCAAGACGATGTTGCCATGGGAGGAGGGCGACTCACGATCACTGCCAGGGCGTATCCAGGGCATGGCCGGTCGTGTGGGCCAGGCTGGGAAGGTCTGGGGAAGTGTCGCGACCGTCTACTTCCTGTCAAGGCAGTATGGCAGCGCAGTCCTGTCCATAGAGAATCTGATCCTTCTGGATGCATCAGGCAGGGCAGTCACGTTCCCTCAAGCGCCTGCGCCCTGTACGGTGCAGATCAGCAGGTAAAAATGTCGAAAGGCAAGGAGGGATAGAGATGTCTGTGCTATCAAAGCGGTTGCTCACCGCAGTCAGTATTGTGCTCGTAGTGGCGCTGACGGCCTCGGCCGCCATAGCAGCGCCTGCTGTGGTCACTGATGTGCCTAAGGATCACTGGGCATATGAAGCCGTGACATTGCTGGTGAATAAGGGATACATGGGTGTTTACGAGTCGGGCCAGTTCCGAGGGGACGACAACGTCAGCAGGTATTTGCTGGCGTTTGTGGCGGCGCGGCTTCTGCGTGATGTGGAGTCGGGCCGGACCACGCTCACCGATGATGATATGAGAGTCGTGCGTGAGCTCTCTGTCAACCTCAGGGAGCAGCTAGCTGTGGTCACCGGTCGCCTCAGCCAGCTTGAGAAGGCGGCTGCCGATGCAGCGAGCGATGCCGCCATCGCCAGGGAGGATGTCGCGCGCGGGGCCGCGGGCACCAAGGTGCTACAGGCTGAGCTGGCTGCCAAGACAGCTGCAATAGAGGAGCAGATCAAACAGATCAAGGACGACGCTGCAGCTCGCGCCAGCGCCGGCGATCAGAAGCTAACCATGTTGTACGCCGACTCCAAGCAGCAGATGGTCGCGGGAGACGAAGCGGTCCGCCAGGAACTCGCTCAGCAGCTGGCCGTGGCGCAGGCGAAGGCTGATTCAGTGCAGGCCTCTGCGTTGGCCGCGGTAGCGGGCGAAGCCAAGTCGCGCCAGGATCTCGAGTCCAGGCTGAGCCTTTCGATAGATGGGCTCAAGGCCGCGGATGAGGCGCAGAAGGCGCAGATAGGCCGGCTCTCCCTGAGGCTGGACGACGCCGTGGCCGCCATAGCGTCGGCGCGGGCCTGGGCTGAGGCTGCGATTGCCGGCGAAGCTCAGCGCACGAACGTGCTCCACGCAGAGCTGGCTTCCAAGACAGCCGCAATAGAGGAGCAACTCCGACAGATCAAGGATGACTCCGCCGCTCGCGCCGGCGCAGGCGATCAGAAGCTGACTGCGCTGTACGCCGACTCCAAGCAGCAGATGGTCGCGGGAGACGAAGCGGTCCGCCAGGAGCTCGCTCAGCAATTGGCCGTGGCGCAGGCGAAGGCAGATTCAGTGCAGGCCTCTTTGCTGGCCGCGGTAGCGGGCGAAGCCAAGTCGCGCCAGGATCTCGAGTCCAGGCTGAGCCTGTCGATAGATGGGCTCAAGGCCGCAGATGAGGTGCAGAAGGCGCAGATAGGCCAGCTCTCCCTGAAGCTGGACGACGCCGTGGCCGCCATCGCATCCGCTCGGGCCATGGCTGAGGCTGCGATCGCCAACGAGGTTGCGGCGAGGCAGAACGCGGTCGCATCGCTCGAGATCGCACAGCGCGAACTCGCCGAGTCGATGAGGGTCTCGCTCGACTCTGGACTGGACGCCGAGCGCATGGCCCGTGAGAAGGATATGGCCGATCTCCGAGCGGGGCTCGCGAGCCTGACTGCGATCCAAGATGATATGGCCAAATCCTCCGCTTTGGCCCTGGGAGCCGCTGTAGAGACTGAGCGGCGTGAACGGGCGGCCGCAGATATCCAGCTCAAGGATGCAGACGATAATCTCCGGTTGTCGCTTGACCAGCTCGGCGGGCGCGTTACCGCCCTGGAAGAGGCGGTCACGCGCAGAATATCTAGCGAGATTTCGCAGGTCAATGTGGCGATCGAGGCGGAGCGGGCGGCTAGGGACAAGGATGTGGCTGGGCTCGCCGCCGCAGTCGACGGGCTGGCCTCCGACCACGACGCCCTGCATGCGGCATCTGCGACGAAGGATGCTCTGTCGCAGGCCGCCGACGCCCTGTCGGCTAAGGTAGATGCTGAACGTGCGGCGAGGCAGGAAGAGGTTCGAGGAATACTTGCGGAACTGGCCAAAGCGCGCGGCGAGATAGCTGATCTTGATCGGAAGACGGCGGAAGCTGACGCGGCCATCATCGCAGGGCTCGAGGTTGAGCGGGCCCGCATAGGAGCCGTTGCCGCGGAGCTTCAAGCCCTGACACAGGCCGTATCTGAGTTGGAGCAGTACGCCCAGACGATCGAGGGCGGCCTGAAAGAACTGGGCAAGAAGCAGGGTTCCGACTACAATCAGCAGCGCCAGGCGTTGATGGACCTGCAAGTGGCTCTGGATAAGCTATCGAAGACCCTAAGCGACAAGATCGCAGCCAATGCCGCGGAAGACGTGCGCACAGGCGCCAAGGTCGTCGAGAACGCCATGGACATCCGCAAGGTAGTCGATGCATTGAACGAAACCAGGCAGGCTCTGAATGCCAACATCGCATCGACGAAAGAGGCGCATGCGGCTATCGCCGAAGTCAATACGACCATAGAAGGTCTGAACAAGCGCTTGGCCAGCATGGAGCTGATGCTTCAGGGCAGCGTGGACGAGCTCAGGAAGCGTTTCGCCGATGATCTCGTAGCTGAGAGATGGGAAGCTGAGGCCCGCGAGGTCAAGTTGCAGTCGATGATCGAGGAGCTGCAGGCCCGTGTGGACCGTTTGGAGGGGCAGAAGGCGAGCCAGCCTACGGGCACAATGGGTTCGGGAGCCATAATCGGCGTTCTGGCTGTAGTGGCTGCAATCGTGGCGGCCATAGCCCTTGGCTCCGGAGGAGGCGGCAACTAGCGTCGCCATTTCGCCCAGTATACTATGTCGCGCGGGCCGCCGGCGCTCAACGTTGCGCCGGCGGCCCGCTGTTCACCGATAGAGCCTCTAGCGAGACCACCACGTGAACCTGCTATTACTTCTTAACGCCTTTCACACTGACCATGCCCGTCTTGGGATCCACCTTATGGCAGTGCGTGCAGGACCCGCCATAGACGCTTATGAAGCTATTGCCTTCAGATAGGTGCCCCGCATGCATGATTTTTCCCATGTCGGCGCGCTTGGCGTGGCACATGTAGCAGTTGTTGATGTCCTCCTTGACGGCTACATGCTTGGGCGCGCTCTTCTTGACCACGGCGGCGAGGCTGTTATCAACTCCGCCAGCTTTGGTGTGACAATCGGTGCATCCAGTGGCATTCACATCAGCAGCAGTGCCGAGGCCGTTCTGCGGGTTGCCGGGCGTCGCCGCCAGGATTGCTGCGGACGCTGCCGCGGCCACTAGGGCAGCGACAAACAGAATCACCAGTGATCTCCTCATCCTGATACCTCCCCGATCCAGCTTGGGCGTGATCATTGTGCTTTACGTCACGATTATAGCATCTGGAAACGCAAAGCAGTAGTAGCTGTGGCGGATAGGTCTGGCGGGAATGTAACCAATCCTGTTACAAAGTCATAATGTGTAGCGCTTTAGGGTCGTAGGGCGGCGCCTGTCGAGGCTTGCGCCGCAAGGAGGGGTGCATGGATGGATGAGGCGTCGAGCAGAGGATTTATCGCTGATATCCTGGTCATCGCCGGTTTGATGGCCAGCGTGTGGCTGCTGACAGAGGGCGAAGAGGAGCGGGGTAGAGGGGAGCAGCTTGAGGCTGCGGAGGATGTGGGGCCGCCTGACCTGCGCCCAGGCAAGGGCGAATCGCAAGGCTAGAGCATAGTTTGTGGGAGAGCGGGGAGGTGGAGTGATGAAGCAGTCTTCCTTCAGATATTCTGGTTCGGGCAGGCTCCGCCAGCAGAAGATCGTCATATTCGACAAAGGTGTAGACCGGGCCGACTGGGTGGAGATTCTGTCGGGTTGTAGGGGATACGTCGTGAGGGAATTGCCTCTTGTGAATGGGCTTGTCGTTCTGGTCGACGAGGATGAGGCGGCTGACGTACAGTCGCTGGCGAGCTCCAGGTCGGGAGTGCTTCGAGTAGACGACGACATCGACATCAACATGGTGTTTGAGGTTGGGAAAATGGCGTGGGGGCCACGGCTCGTTGAGAACACTCCGTGGGGCATATCCCGTATCAACCTCAAGGGGGTGGGCGGGACAGGTCGGGGAGTGAAGGTTGGTGTGCTGGACACGGGAGTCGACTCGGCCCACCCCGATATCGGCAGGAACGTAAAGGGCGGAATGGACACGGTCAGCGGTACCGCGTCTGTCCGCGACGACAATGGGCATGGTACTCACGTGTCGGGCACTATAGCTGCCCTGCGAAACGGCGTTGGTGTTGTGGGCGTTGCGCCTGAGGCGAGTGTGTACTCTGTGAAAGTACTCGACAGCCGAGGGTCGGGTAAACTATCCAACCTGGTTCAGGGGATGGAATGGTGCGTCAGCCAGCAGATCAAGGTAGTCAATCTCAGCCTCAGCGCAAGTAAGGAGAACCAGACGTTCCGAGAAGTGGTGATCGCTGCTAGGAGGGCGGGTATCACCATGGTGTGCGCAGCGGGAAACAGCGGGCCGTCTCCTAATACCGTGGGGTACCCGGCCAGATACGTCGAGACAATCGCGGTTGGGGCCATAGATGACCGCAACTCCGTTCCCAATTTCTCCAGCAGAGGAAGGGAGATAGCGGTGAGTGCGCCGGGTGTGGATGTCCTGTCTACGTGGCCGGGTCGCAGGTACCGCAAGAGCTCGGGCACATCCATGGCGGCCCCGCACGTTACAGGCGCTGTCGCGCTCCTTTTGGAAGCTGACCCTGCGCTGACTCCGTCTGAGATCAAGTCCATATTGCAGTCGACGTCCGTCCCGGTGCCGGGAGCAGGCCCCGACGAGCAGGGGGCGGGTGTGATAGACGTGGCGGCTGCGTTGGCCAGGGTGGCGAAAAAGCGGGCTGTAGCAGTTACGCGGGTGGGGGTGTCCACATGAGGTTGCCTACGGATTCTGAAAGCGTGGCTTTGGTCCGGGCTTTGCGCCCGTTCCTGAGCGAGCGCGGACAATCGGCGGCTGACGACTTGCTGGGTTCTGTGAACCTCATATCAGTGCTGGATTCATTGGGGGATGTTGTCAGGAAACGGAGAGGGATGGGGCTGCAAGACCGCCCGCTCGCGTTCCTGTCAGGCATGGCCAACCTGGATCTCGACCCGAAAATCGTGGCAAAGGCGGTGGAGAACATGATGGATATGGACAAAAGCCCGGCGGCTTCGCAGCCCGAGAAACCCAAGACCGGGCGTGAGCCCCAGGGTCCGCGACCGGAGGATATCACCAAGATGCTGCAGAGCGTAATGTCGAGGGCTTCGTCCGATCCGAGCTTCGCAGCGTTGCTGGGCTCGTTGGCGCAAGAGGGGATGAGGTCCAATATGCTTCCCAAGCTAATCGAGACGCTTGGAGCGGAGATTCCTCCGCCCGACAGCGCGCCTGAGCGGCAGGGATAGGACGGGAGGTGCTGGGATGAAACTCGACAGTCTGTTCTCATCGGGCACAGGGCTTGGCAAGCTGCTGCCGCTCTTCATCCTGCTTATCGTGTTTCTCTTCGTCGAATGGTGGTTCTAGCATGCCCATAGGGCACGGGGGTGACATACGATGACCGAGAAAAGCTCAGAAACCAAGACGACCTGGTTCTTCTGGGGATTCCCATGGTGGTGGTGGTTGGTGATCATCGGCATAGTCTTAGTGGTGCTCTTCCTCCTGTTTAGGTAGTTGGCCGATCCGCGCTCACACTCCCGACACCAGGCCCATGCAACTCGACCGTAGCCCGAGAGCCGCGCAGAGGCGCGGCTCTGCCTATTCTATCCAGCGCTGCTTTCGCCCGGGCCAGCATGGGTGGTATAATACGCGTAGAGCGCTCAGGCACAGACCGCGGGCGTTTGAGGAGGCGGTCCGTATATGAACCATTCTGCACAGCCGGGTATCGTCATCATCGGCCTAGGTCCAGCGGGTTTGATGGCCCTTGAGGGAGTAAGGGACCACGACGCAGACGTCCCTGTCGCCATAGTGTCAGGCGAGCCCCACTATGCCTACTTCCGCCCCAGGCTTTCGCACCTCCTTGGATCGGAAATCCTGCCAGAACAGATAGCGGTGAAACCAGAGGCCTGGTACGACGAACGCCATGCGAAGGTCTTGCTTGGGCGCGCGGCTCGAGCCATCAACATTGAGCAAAGGGCGGTTGTGCTCGACGACGGAACGAGCCTGCCCGCGCGCGCGGTTGTGTTGGCGTGCGGAAGCAGCCCGTTTGTGCCCCCGCTTCCCGGGCGCGACAGGCAGGGCGTATTCTCTCTGCGCAGTGCGGCTGACGCCCGGGCCATCACTGAGGCGTGTAGGCATGCGCGCACTGTATGCGTGGTGGGCGCCGGTCCGCTCGGGTTGGAGGCGGCGTGGGCTCTGGCCAAATTGGGCCTGGAGGTCCATCTGCTCGAGCACGGCTCCAGGCTTCTCGCGAAGATGCTGGATGAGCCCGCATCACGGATGCTGGCCGATATCGTTGCGCGTGCGGGGATCACGCTCCATCTGTCGGCCTCCAGCGAGTCGGTGACGGCTCAGGGTGTGCGGCTTGCGGGCGGGCGGGATGTGCCTGGTGAAGTCGTGCTGTTTTCAACAGGCGTTCGTCCCAATCTAGAGCTGGCGAAATCGGCCGGAATCAGTGAAAGCCGCGGAGTCGTGGTTGATGCCAACATGCGCACGTCGGAGCCATGGATATTTGCCGCCGGCGATGTGGCAGAGTTCGCCGGGGCGCCGGGAGGTACCTGGCCCGTCGCCATGGGTCAAGGTAAGGTGGCCGGAGCCAACGCCGCCAGGGCCGCCAGGGCCGGTGCTGCCGATCCCGCCGGCGCGCTGATTGAGTATACTGCTGTGCCGCCGTCGTACACTCTCATGGTGATGGGCACAAGGATATTCACCATCGGAGAGGCGCAGGCTGAGGAAG
>Ga0116172_10004812_pt1 | contig 10868 bp, 9 predicted proteins | sample AD_UKC083_MetaG_FD_89799 | JGI IMG/M metagenome (GOLD analysis project Ga0116172, IMG submission 89799) | Active sludge microbial communities of municipal wastewater-treating anaerobic digesters from USA - AD_UKC083_MetaG | ecosystem: Engineered > Bioreactor > Anaerobic > Digestate | place: USA...
ATGAACTGTGATGTGGTGGAGCCGTCTGACGGCAAGGCCTATGACCGCGATCCCCGCTCGATTGCCAAGCGCGCCGAAGCCTACCTCAAGGCATCCGGCATTGGCGATGCAGCCTACTTCGGTCCAGAGCCAGAGTTTTTCCTCTTCGACGGCGTGCGCTGGAGCACCGAGTCCAACAACACCTTCTACGAAATCGAAGAGTACGAAGCACCCTGGAACACCGGCTCCAAGCTCGAAGGCGGCAACCGCGGCCACCGTCCCACCGTCAAGGGTGGCTACTTCCCTGTGCCTCCGGTCGATAGCACGCAGGACATGCGCGCTGAAATGTCGCTGATCCTCGAATCCCTGGGCATTCCGGTTGAAGTGTTCCACCACGAAGTGGCGGGTGCTGGCCAGAACGAAATCGGCACACGTTTCTCCACTTTGGTAGAGCGCGCTGACTGGACCATGCTGCAAAAGTACGTGGTGCACAACGTGGCCAATGCCTATGGCAAGACCGCTACCTTCATGCCCAAGCCCTACCACGGTGACAACGGTTCCGGCATGCACGTGCACCAGTCCGTGTGGAAAGACGGCAAGAACCTGTTTGCTGGCGACGGCTACGCAGGACTGAGCGATTTCGCCCTGTACTACATCGGCGGCATCATCAAGCACGCACGTGCCCTGAATGCCATCACCAACCCTGGCACCAACAGCTACAAGCGCCTGGTTCCCCACTTCGAAGCGCCGGTCAAATTGGCTTACTCGGCCAAGAACCGTTCCGCTTCCATCCGTATTCCGTTTGTGGCGAACCCCAAGGGCCGTCGTGTGGAAGCGCGTTTCCCCGATCCACTGATGAACCCCTACCTCGGTTTTGCAGCCTTGTTGATGGCTGGTCTGGACGGCGTGGAAAACAAGATCCATCCCGGCGAAGCAGCCACCAAGGACCTGTACCATCTGCCTCCCGAGGAAGATGCAAAAGTCCCAACCGTGTGCCACAGCCTGGATCAGGCCCTGGAGCACCTGGACAAAGACCGCGCGTTCCTGACCAAGGGTGGTGTCTTCACCGACTCCATGCTCGATGCCTACATCGAACTGAAGATGAGCGAAGTCACGCGCTACCGCATGTCGGTGCACCCCGTGGAATACGATATGTATTTCTCGCTGTAAGCCGTTCAGGACCCGCTGCCGTTGCATGGATGCCGGCAGTGATTCCCGCGGATCAGACAAAAGGACGGCACTTGCCGTCCTTTTTTTTTGCAACCAAATGTTGTGCAACGACTCCAACGGCGATATACCTCTGCAGGGATTTTGATTTTGGTGTTTTTTGAAGCATACTGGCCAACCAGCCCTGCACACAGTTGCTTGGACACAGCATGAAAATAGTTTTTTTGATTTCTCTCGTCGGCATGTCATGGGTGACGACCGCATGGGCGCAAGACCGCATATACCGGTGCGGCAACGAGTACACCAACACGGTTACCGAAGCTCAGGCAAAGAGCTGCAAATTGATATCTGGCGGCAACGTGACCGTGGTGCAAGCCCATAAATCCAGCTCCAATAAGGTGGCATCCGCGACCCCACCAGCCCAGCGCGTCGATTCCTTGGATCAGCGTGCCAAGGATTCCGACTCGCGTCTTATTCTGGAGTCTGAGCTGAAGAAGGCTGAGGCTAGGCGTGCCGATTTGCTCAAAGAGTACAACAACGGGGAGCCGGAAAAGATGGGCCCCGAAACGCGCAACCACCAGAAGTACCTGGATCGCGTGGCCGAACTCAAAGCCAACATCGGCCGCAGCGAGAGTGATATTGATGGCATACGCCGCGAATTGAGCCGTTTGCCTTCGGCCGCTTCGTCGGCTCCTTCCCAGAAGTGAGCGTCTTGGACGCAATTACCCGCTACCAGTCCTTCGATCTTTTGGCCACACTGGTGGCCGTAGTCGAGAACGAAGCCACGGTCAGTTTTGCCAACTCGGCACTCGAAGATGCCATGGGTCTCTCGCGGCGCTCTATTGTTGGCTCCAGTCTGTGCGAAGTGTTTACCGAACCCGCATTGCTTCAGAACGCGTTGCATGGCGTGCGTGACAATGCCTTTGCGGTTTTGCGCTACGACGCTTTCCTCAAGCGAATCGGTGCAGAGCCCATGCCGGTGCATGTCATCATCAGTTGGACTGAGCCCGCGGTCGAGATCGTGGTGGAGATGATCCCGCTGGAGAAACAAACCCGCCAGGACCGTGAAGAACGCCTGGCCGAGCAGGCCCAAACCAACAAAGAGCTCATTCGCAATTTGGCCCACGAGATCAAGAACCCATTAGGGGGAATTCGCGGCGCGGCGCAGCTGCTGGAAATGGAGATGGAATCCACAGAGCTGACCGAGTACACACAGGTCATCATCCGTGAGGCAGACCGGCTTCAGAGCCTGGTGGACCGGCTCCTGGCACCCCACCGCAAGCCGCACATGGTGAGTGACGTCAATATCCACGAGGTGTGTGAGCGGGTTCGCTCGTTGATCCTGGCCGAATTTCCAAAGGGCCTGAAGGTGGTGCGTGACTACGACACCTCAATTCCGGAGTTTCGCGGCGACCACGAGCAACTGATCCAGACCGTTCTCAACATCGCGCACAACGCCTGTCAGGCGCTTTCTGAGCGCATCGCGGCGGGCGATGCGGTGCTGACGTTTCGCAGCCGGGTGCTGCGCCAGATTACTTTTGGCAAACAGCGCTACCGGTTGGCATTGGAATTGCATGTCATTGACAACGGACCTGGCGTGCCAGATTCGATCAAGGACCGCATCTTCTATCCGCTGGTATCGGGCAGGGAGGGCGGCTCCGGCCTGGGACTGACGTTGGCGCAAACCTTTGTTCAGCAGCACCATGGCCTGATCGAGGTCGATAGCGTGCCAGGCCGTACGGATTTCAAGATATTGATTCCGCTTCCGTAATTGCCGACAACTGGGGACGACACAAGAATGAAGCCAATTTGGATAGTAGATGATGACCAGTCCATACGCTTCGTACTGGAAAAGGCGCTGTTGCGGGAACACCTGCCCACGCGCAGTTTCTCCAACTCCCGTGATGTGCTGGCCGCGCTGAGCACCGCCGCCGACGATGAAGGCCCCCAGATTCTGGTGAGTGACATTCGCATGCCCGGCGGCTCGGGCCTGGAGTTGCTCGAAAAGGTTAAAGCCAAACATCCAGGCTTGCCCGTCATCATCATGACTGCGTTTTCCGATCTGGACAGTGCCGTCAGTGCGTTCCAGGGCGGTGCATTCGAGTACCTGCCCAAGCCGTTTGACCTGCCCAAGGCGGTGGAACTGATTCGCCGCGCCGTGGAAGAAAGCCAGCGCGAAGAAGTGGCAGAGGAGCGCATGGGCGACGCCCCCGAGATGCTGGGCCAGGCCCCGGCTATGCAGGATGTTTTTCGCGCGATTGGCCGCCTGAGCCAAAGCAATGTGACAGTGATGATCACTGGCGAGTCGGGTTCCGGTAAGGAACTGGTCGCGCGCGCATTGCACAAGCATTCACCGCGCGCCAGCGGTCCTTTTGTGGCCATCAATACCGCAGCCATTCCCAAAGACCTGTTGGAAAGTGAGCTCTTTGGGCATGAACGCGGCGCCTTTACCGGCGCACAAACCATGCGACGAGGCCGCTTCGAGCAGGCTGACGGTGGCACGCTGTTTCTGGATGAAATTGGTGACATGCCATTTGAGCTGCAAACCCGCCTGTTGCGGGTTCTCAGCGACGGACACTTTTACCGGGTCGGCGGTCACAGTGCGGTCAAGACCAATGTGCGGGTGATTGCCGCCACCCACCAGGATCTGGAGCAACGCGTCAAGGATGGTGGGTTCCGCGAAGATTTGTTCCACCGTCTGAACGTGATTCGGCTGCGCTTGCCCGCTTTACGGGAACGCAAGGAAGATATCTCTATGCTGACCCGGCACTTTCTGCAGCAAAGTGCCCAGCAGTTGGGCGTGGACCCCAAACGCATATCCGATGCGGCGCTGGTCTGGCTGGAGGGATTCAACTTTCCCGGCAATGTGCGCCAGCTCGAGAACATTTGTCACTGGCTCACGGTGATGGCGCCCGCGCAGGTCGTGGAACCCAAGGATTTGCCACCGGAAGTGGGCGTTACCGCGGCGCACTTTGGAACGGACGTAGTGCCATCTGTCGTCGCCGCAGGTGCCGTTACGACCCCGGTGGCCGACGCGGTGGCGCACACGGTGTCATTGCCTTCAACCAGATCCGACGTTCCTCCTGCTGTGCTGGTAGGCGCTGGCACACTGATGGGATGGGAAATTGAATTGGAAGCCGAGGCCATTGCACTGCTGGGCTCCGGGCGCACGGACGTGTGGGATGCCCTGACGCACCGCTTTGAGTCACGCCTGATTCTGGCGGCGTTGTCCAATACCAAGGGCCGGCGAATCGAAGCGGCCCAGAAGCTGGGCATTGGACGCAACACCATCACACGCAAGATCCAGGAGCTAGGTTTGGAGTGAAATAGGGCTCTAGCCCTCGTCAATACTACACAAACCGCTATCGAAAAGTAGCGGTTTTTTTACGTCTGTACACGCTCTGACCGCGCAGGTCGGAAGGGCCCGGCTATCTTTAGTATTATTATTGCTAATACCTTTGTTATTTGATTCATTGAGCTACTAAAAATTGCGATTTTGCGGACAATAGCGGCTTATTCAAATATTCACAGGAGATGGTCATGCTTATCGGAGTCCCCAAAGAGATCAAGAACAACGAATTTCGTGTCGGCCTGACACCGGCCAGCGTGCGCGAACTCATCGCCAACGGTCATCAGGTTCTGGTGCAGAACAACGCGGGTACTGCCATTGGTCTGGACGATGCCCAGTACCAGGCTGCTGGCGCAGAGATGGTCGCTGCCGCCGCCGACATCTTTGCCCGAGCCGAAATGATCGTAAAGGTCAAGGAACCTCAACCGGTGGAATGCGCCATGTTGCGTCCTGGCCAGATTCTCTACACCTACCTGCACCTCGCACCCGATCCCGAGCAGACCGCTGCATTGGTCAAGTCTGGCGCGGTCTGCATCGCGTACGAAACCATCACCGGTGCCGGTGGCGGCCTGCCGCTGCTGGCACCCATGAGTGAAGTGGCTGGCCGCATGGCCATTCAGGCTGGCGCCACCCATCTGGAAAAAGAACACGGCGGCCGCGGCCTGTTGCTCGGCGGTGTGCCCGGTGTGGCACCTGCCCACGTGGTCATCATCGGCGCGGGCGTCGTCGGCACCAATGCAATGCAAATGGCAGTAGGCCTGGGCGCCCGCACCACCGTCATCGACAAGAGCATGGACCGCCTGCGCCAGCTGGACCTGGTGTTTGGCAACCGCATCAGTACGGTGTACTCCACTTCGGCCAGCATCGAAGAAGCGGTGATGGATGCGGATCTGGTGATTGGCGGCGTGCTGATCCCCGGTGCCGCTGCACCCAAGCTGGTGACGCGCGACATGATCAGCCGCATGAAAAAGGGCGCCGTCATCGTGGACGTGGCCATCGACCAAGGAGGCTGCTTCGAAACCTCACACGCCACCACGCACGCAGAGCCCACCTATGTGGTGGATGGCGTTGTGCACTACTGCGTCGCCAACATGCCCGGTGCAGTGGCCCGCACTTCGACCTTCGCCCTGAACAACGCCACCATTGGTCACGCTGTGGCGCTGGCCAACAAGGGCTGGAAGGCTGCGCTGCGCGATAACGTGCATCTGAAGAACGGCCTCAACGTGTGCGAAGGCAAGGTCACCTACGAGGCCGTCGCCCGTGATCTGGGCTACACCTACGTAGCCGCCGACAGCGTGCTGGTTTGAGAGTGAAATAAGGTAGCAGCCCCCGCCGATATGGCGTGGGAAGCTACTGGATTGATAGCATTTCTATCGATCAGGCGAGTGTCAGAACGACCGGTGCATGGTCGCTCGGACGCTCGTTTTTGCGTGGAGTTTTGTCGATGACGCAGGCTTGTGCCTGAGCCTTCAACGCATTGCTGATCAGGATGTGGTCAATGCGCAGACCGCGGTTGCGGCGAAAGCCCATGTCGCGGTAGTCCCACCATGAAAAGCTCTTGGGAGGCTGCACGAACAGGCGAAAGCTGTCGTGCAAGCCCAGCGCGATGAGTGCGCGCAGGTGGTAGCGCTCTTCCTCGGTGCAGTGGATGGTGTCTTGCAGGCCAACCGGGTCCCACATGTCCAGTTCATCAAACGTGATGTTGTAGTCGCCCATCAGCACCAGTTGGGGGTGCACTTCCAGTTCGGCCTTGACCCACTGGCGCAGACCCTTGAGCCACTCCATCTTGTATTCAAACTTCTCGCTACCCGGCTCCTGACCGTTGGGGAAATAGGCGCCAATCACGCGCACACCCGTCGCACCGTTCGAGGCGCCCTCCGGTAGCACGGTGCCGGCGATCACACGGGCCATGTCGTCGTCAAAGCCGGGGATGTTCTTCACCACATCCGTGGCTGGCGTGCGTGATAGCAGGGCCACTCCGTTGTAGGTTTTCTGGCCGAACCACTGGGCACAGTAACCGGCCGCCTCAAAGGCTGCGCCGGGGAACTTGTCGTCCGTCATCTTCAGTTCTTGCAGGGCCAGCACGTCTACCGGGTTGTGGCTGAGCCAGTCCAGCACCTGGGGCAGGCGCACTGAGAGAGAATTGACATTCCAGGTGGCGAGTTTCATGGGTCAATTTTCACTTGGAATTCATTCGAACCGCGCGCTGTGCGCGGAATAAATGCTGGGGAAAACGATGCAAACAGGCGTGAAGTGGCTTCGCCGCATGCTGGCAGTTCTTGTTGTGCTGATGGCGTTTTCTGCCCTGTGGATAGGGATAGCCCCTCCCGCCATGCTGCGCGTGGCCACCGGCTATGCGGCCAAGATGGTTTGCTCGTACACGTTCCTGGCGGGGCGGGATCTGTCGCTCTCCATGCAGGAGGATGTGCGCGCTCAGGGGCATCCCATCATGCGTTTGGTTTCGGTGAAGTCCGATGCGCAGCAGCGCACGGTCACAGCCCGCGTGCTGGGCTTTGCTGCGCCCAGCGTGGCGGTGGCGCGGCCCGGAACCGGTTGTGCGCTGGTGACCGATGGCAACATTGACCAGGCCAGGACGCACACGGTGACCGTGTCCGCAGCGGCACCACAGCCGAACAAGGCCGCACTATGGCCCCAAGGCGATTCGGTGGTTTTGCAGGCGCCAGTCCAGAACCTGCTGAAAGACACGGCATTGACTGGCCCTGGCATGCGCGCCGTGGTGGTGATCAAGGATGGGCGGGTCGTGGCTGAAACCTACGGAAACGGCTTTGATGCCCACACGCCACTGCTGGGATGGTCCATGACCAAAACCGTGACGGCCGGGATCGTGGGCACCCTGGTGGGTGCGGGAAAGTTAAACCTCGACCAAAGCAACCTGTTTGCGCAGTGGAAGGACGATGAGCGGCGCAACATCACCCTGGCACACCTGCTGGCCATGTCCAGCGGACTGCGGTTCAACGAAGACTACGGCGCAGTCACGGACATCACCCGCATGCTGTATCTGGAGCCCGATACGGCTGCATTTGCTGCCAGCCAGCCGCTGGACCATCCGCCCGGCAGCTTCTTCAGCTACTCGAGCGGGACGACCGTGCTCTTGTCGCGTCTGTGGCAAAACGCTGTGGGTGACGGGCAGCAGGCGCTGGACTATCCGCAGCACGCCTTGTTTGGGCCGTTGGGCATGCAAACAGCAGTTCTGGAGGCAGATGTTCGGGGTACCTATGTGGGGTCTTCCTACCTTTTTGCGTCGGGCCGCGATTGGGCGCGCTACGCGCAATTGCTGTTGCAGGACGGTGTCTGGAACGGCAAGGCCATTTTGCCGGCTGGTTTTGTGAAGATGATGCAATCGCCGGCACCGGCTTCCATGGCGCCCTACGGCCGTCGGGAATATGGCCAAGGTCAGGTCTGGCTGCGCGGGTCACCCAGCGGAACACCGAAAGGGCAGGACCCGGATGCGGGTTTCGTGTTACCCGCCGACATCTACTGGTTCAGTGGTTACGACGGACAGGCCATTGCGGTCATTCCGTCGTTGCAGCTGGCGGTGGTGCGGCTGGGGATTACACCGTCCAAGCTGGGTTTCAAGTTGCAGCCGCTGGTGATGGCGGCGGTCAAGGCTACCAGCCCCTGATGGCTTACAGGTGAAGAGCCGCCATGACGCCCACCGCCAGGCCCACTGCGCCCGCGGCAAACATGGCGTACTCCAGCCACTTCTTCTTGGTCAGCAGGGCGATGGCCGCCAGCGCGATGCAAACCTGCAGCACGGTGGTGGACTGAGCCCAACGGTGGTGCTGGTGTATCTGCTCATCGCTCTTGCGGTCCCACTCTGTGGCTTCGGCCTCAAGCTTGTCAGCTCCTGACTTGATCTCGTTTTTCTCTTTTTCGTAGCGATCAATCTTGGTTTGGTATTTCGCCTTCTCGTCTTCGCGCGGCGTGAGGTCGCGCGACATTTCCGCCAGGGACTGTTTGGTGCTTTTGGCCTGGAAGTAGTTCCACTGGTTGGAAGCTTCCGTCTTCTTGATGGCCGCGTTGTTTTTGTAGAGACCGGCATTGGCTTGTGTGGCTCCACCCATGTAGCCGAAGAGGGCGCCAATGGTGGCAATGATGGCGGTAAACATGGCAATCTGGTTGATCATGCCGCTGCCTTCATCGCCGTGGCCGCCATGCGCACCTTTTTGGGCGTGTTCAAGTTCGTGGTCGTGCGGGCCGTGTACGTGGAATCCGTGTCCTGACATGTTGCTGTTTTCCTTAGGAGATTGATTGCGGTTGGGAGTTGCGATAGGTCACAAAGCTGAAAGGCAGCCCGTTGACGGAGGTATGGTTTTCGCGTGCCGTTTCAACCCACTGCGGACTGAAATGTGGAGCGAAAGCGTCGCCATCATAGTCAGCGTGTATTTCGGTGACCACGGCCGTCGTGGCAAACGGCAATGCGTGGGCATAGAGTTCGGCACCGCCAATCACCCATACATTGTCAGCTTGCTCACAAAACGATAGCGCTTCGTGTAATCCCGACGAGGGCTTTGCCCCAATTTCGTTCCATGAATTTTGGCGGGTCACTACCACATTGAGACGCCCGGGCAGGGGTCGGAAACGCGCCGGTATCGAGTCCCAGGTCTTGCGCCCCATGATGACGGGGCAACCCATGGTGACCTGCTTGAAGTGCGCCATGTCCTCGGGAAGGTGCCAGGGCAGGGCGTTGTTTTTGCCGATCACGCCGTTGCGAGCCTTGGCGAAAATGAGGTGAAGTTGCATGTTTGGCTGCTCCATTCAAAGGGCGTCAGGTCGAGGGTGGACGGCTAGTTCGGCTTGGCAGGAGTACGGCCGCGATGGCAGTCATCACGCAGACCATGGCCACATAGTCTTCCCACAGAGGCCATTCTCCAACGATGAACGTGGCACCCATGGTGCCCACCAGCGGTACGGCCATGATGCTCATGGCACTGGTAGCGGGCGGCAGATTGCGCGCCATCCCAAACCAGATGATCTGCGAGAACCCGTAGTTGATGAAGGCGCCATAGATCAGGCTGCCCCACATGGGACCTGAAAACTGCCAGGAGGGCCAGGGCTCCAAAACAAAAGCAAAGACCCACAAACACAGGCAGGTCAACACCATCATCCATACGGTGAGTGCTTCTGCTGGCAGGGTGATGTGCGTGCGCCGTATCAGGATGGTGCCGATGGCCCACATCAGAGCGGCCAATTCCATCCAGGCGATGCCGGCAGGCCGCCCCGCCAGCGTTCCCACTTCATGCGAGATCAGAAGGCCAATAGCGCAGGCGACCGCGACAGCTGCCACGGCAATGCGTGCAGTCAGTTTCTCACCCAGAAACAGCGTGCCGATCAGAACGGTCCAGATGGGCATGGTGAATCCCAGAATGGCGGCGCGGCCCGATGCCAGCTCTTTCACACCCAGAATGGCCGCGGTGTGCCAACCCAGCATATTGGGCAGGCCCAGCTTGACCACGGTGCCCCACTCGCTGCCCACCGGCAGCATGCGCACGCCGCGCCAGCGGTAGAACAGGTAGAGCCAGGTGGCACCGGCGGTCATGGTGAGGGCACGGAAGTACAGCGGGCTAAGTTCGCGCAGCGAATACTTCATCATGGGCCAGTTAAAGCCCCACATGAGCGTGATGGCCACCAAGGCCAGCAGCTGCTTTCGGTTGATCATGGGGTCACTAGACAGCGACCGGGGCCTTGATGGCGGCGTGGCAGTCGTATCCCAGGACCTCAAAGTCCTCGTACTGGTAGTCGAAGATGGAGTCTGGCCGGCGCTTGATGTTGAGCGTGGGGTAGGCAAACGGTGTGCGGCTCAGCTGCAGTTCCACCTGTTCATGGTGGTTGCTGTAGATGTGGCAGTCGCCACCGGTCCAGATGAAGTCGCCCACATCGAGGTCGCACTGTTGCGCCACCATGTGGGTGAGCAGGGCGTACGACGCAATGTTGAACGGCACGCCCAAAAAGATGTCAGCACTGCGCTGGTACAGCTGGCAGCTCAATTTCCCACGGCCGCCAGGCTCGGTAGCGGGCGCCACAAAGAACTGGAAGAAGGCATGGCAGGGCATCAGCGCCATCTTGCTCAGGTCGGCCACGTTCCAGGCGCTGACGATGATGCGGCGCGAATCGGGGTTGTTCTTGAGGGTTTTGATGACCTCAGCGATCTGGTCGATGTGGCCGCCGTCCGGCGTGGGCCAGCTGCGCCATTGCACGCCGTAGACGGGTCCGAGGTCGCCGTCGGCACGCGCCCACTCGTCCCAGATGGTCACGCCACGTTCTTTGAGCCAGTGGTTGCTGGATGAGCCCGTCAGAAACCACAGCAGCTCCTGGATGATGCTGCGCAGGTGCACCTTCTTGGTGGTGACCA
>Ga0116172_10004813_pt1 | contig 10867 bp, 9 predicted proteins | sample AD_UKC083_MetaG_FD_89799 | JGI IMG/M metagenome (GOLD analysis project Ga0116172, IMG submission 89799) | Active sludge microbial communities of municipal wastewater-treating anaerobic digesters from USA - AD_UKC083_MetaG | ecosystem: Engineered > Bioreactor > Anaerobic > Digestate | place: USA...
TATCAATCTCCAAAGTTCAACTTTTTTTTAACGACAGAAACCAGAAGGCCGTTGCTCTCTACCGGTCAAACAAGAGATTATTCGAAAACGTCGGATACAGGATATTTTAAAACTAAATCGTCATGCCCCCGTCGACCGCGATAACCTGTCCGGTGATATAGTTTGATGCATCGGAAGCGAGGAAGATTGCCGCGCCGACCATGTCTTCCGGTTCCGCCGGACGCGCCAGCGGCGTTCTGCTCATGGCGATATTCAGAATATCCTGATTGGACCATAACGGTTCGCTGAACCTGGTTTTGGTCAAACTCGGAGCGATAGCGTTGACTCTGATGTTGTAGATTGCCCACTGCTGAGCCATGACTTTTGTGGCCATGATAACGCCGGCTTTGCTGATCGAGTAGACAGGCAGGATGTCGGGAGAGATGCCGGCAACCGATGCCACATTGATGATTTTACCTCCGCTCTGTTCCTTCATGGCGCGTGCGACGGATTGACTCAGGAAAAACAGACCTTTGAGATTCAGGTTCATAATGGAGTCCCACGCTCGATTATCGATGTCCATGGCTGACGCCATGGAGGGATTGGTGGCGGCGTTATTGACCAGAATGTCGATTCTGCCGAATTCCTTCATGGCGCGTTCGACGAGATTTTTTATTTCTTCAAGTCTGCCGATATGCGTTGCCACCGGTAGACATTTTCGTCCTGTTTGCCTGATATCTGAAGCGGCTGTTTCCAGATCGGCGATTTTCCGGCTGGCGATTATAAGATCGGCGCCCGATTCGGCCATGGCGCGGGCGATCGACTTGCCGATACCCCTGCTGGCTCCGGTTACCAGCGCCACTTTATTTTCCAGAGATAAATTCATCTTGGTTTCCTCCTGAGAAAAAATATCACATCAAGACTTTTGTGTGAAAGTTCATTTGATTAAATACCTCTGTTTCCTTCCGGTGCATTTCTGTGGCTTTTTTCCGGGAAGTGTTTTCATGATTGTAACCCAGCAAATGAAGAATGCCGTGGATAAGAAGAAAATCAATCTCCTGCTGGAAGGTAAGATTTCCTCTCGCGGCGTCTCTTTGCGCTGTTTCCAGAGAAATAATGACATCGCCCATGATTTCCGGATTGATGTTGCCGTATTTGCCTTCCTGCATGGAAAAGGAGATAACGTTCGTGGGTTTGTTTCTGCCCAGGTAGTGATGATTCAGGCTCTTAATGGTTTCGTCATCCGTGAAGACGACGCTTATTTCTTTATTCGTGCAGTCGAGAATTTTAAAAATTCCGGAAATCGTTCTGCGGATTTTTCTCTTGTCGACTTTATACAGGGACTGCCTGTTTTCGATTTGTATTTTCATGAGAGTCTTTCTTGCCGTTGCCTTCTTTTTGCGCGTGTTCAGGATAATCGACGCGGTGATGAAAAATTCCCGTAAGAATCTTGGTGAACGTTTCCGCTATCGTATTTAAGTTGCTTAAGGTCAATTCGCATTCGTCAAGCTGTCCGTCCATGTAAATGCCTTCAATTCTTTCCCTGACCAGGGACTTGATTCTGGCCGGTGTCGGATTGGATAGCGTCCGGGAGGATGCTTCAATAACATCGGCCAGCATGATCAGACCGGCTTCTTTGGTCTGCGGTTTCGGACCGGGATAACGAAAATCACTTTCCGACAACGAACGGATGGATTCATCCTTGTCTTTTTTTGCTTTATCATAGAAATAACTGACCATGCTTGTTCCATGATGTTGACGGATGATATTAATAATCGGTCGTCCGAGCTTTGCTTCTTCGGCCAGTTCGCATCCGTCTTTGACATGAGAAATAATAATCAGACCGCTCATTTTCGGCGACAGCTTATCGTGCCGGTTGTCCGAATTCTGCTGATTTTCAATGAAATACAGGGGTTTTTTCATTTTGCCGATATCATGATAGAAGGAACTGACCTTGACCAGCAGTGAATTGGCCCCGATGGCTTCGGCGGCGGATTCCGCCAGAGAGGAAACGATGATGCTGTGATGGTAGGTTCCCGGCGCCTCGATAATCATTTTCTGAAAAAGGGGCTGATTGAGATTAGCCAGTTCCAGAAGTTTGATGTCGGTAATGAAGCCGAAAACACTTTCGAAAAGAGGGGTAATTCCCGCGACCAGAATGCCGGTCGTGATGCCTCCGACAAATCCCATGATCAGTTTTAACAGGAGGTCGTTGAGAATATTCCCCGTGATCAGGTTCAGACAGAAAATGGCGACCATATTGATCATTCCCAGAAACAGGCCGATTTTCAGAAAAACGGAACGCTGACGAATGCGCACGATCTGGTAAGACGCGGCAATCGATCCGAGAAAAGAAAAAAGCGGGAAAACAATCTTTTCATCGAAAATAAATCCGATCAGGAAGGATGTCAGCGCGCTGATGATCAGAGCGACATTCCTGTTGATTAAAATGGCTGTCGTCATCGCGCCCAGGGCAAAGGGAATGGCGAAGAAGCAGGCTTCCGTCGGTATGAAAGGAAAGGATCTGTTGACGGCAATGGAAATAAAAATTCCGATTTTGATAAAAAGGATTTGCAGCAGGGCGACAATGCCGAAAACGAGCAGATCGAGATTGGAGCGGTCGGTCGTTTTACTCCAGTTCCGTGTGCGCCAGAGATAAAGGACGATGGAAAGGAACATGGCTGTCAAGAAAAATCCCAGCATGACGGTGAGTCTGGAGAATCTGTTTTCCTGGGCATCTTTAAAATAGGCGTTTAATTTGGCCAGTTCCAGATAGCCGATTTTTTCTCCTTCCCGCACGATCATCTCGTTTTTCTGCACCTGAAAAAACGTAGATGTTGTGTCTCCCATCAGCGCCATCTTCTTTTTCTCAGTGATTTCCTTGTTAAATGTCAGATTGGGCTCAATGAGTTTTTTGGCCAGGGAAAAGGCGGTTTCTTTCAAAGCATTCTCATCATTGCGGAAAATCATGTTGACCGTTTTTAAAAGCGGTTCATCTATCTCGTAGATGCTCAGCAATGAAGACGTGTCGCGGATATCTTCTGAAATCTGGGTTTTCAAATTTCTGATGACAATGCCTTTTTGTTTTTCCGATTTGCCAAAAATATCGCTGGTGATAAATCTGTTTTCATAGAAGGAAATAATCAGTTGGGAAAATTTCTGCTGTAATTCTTCGGAAAACTTATGTTCGTTTAAAACATAAAATTCTTCCGGACTTAAATAAACGCCCATATTGGATTCCAGGCGTTTCTTTTCTTTCTGTAAAATATGGGCATCGCCGCTTTTCAAAATGTTGACGTCCGGAACAATATTTTGCTTTTCGGCGGCCAGGGCAAAAGACTTTACGATTTTTCTTCCGATGTTGTCGGCAATCTGGCCGTTATAGTTATAGACGGGTTTGATGTTTTCTGCGTCAATGATTTTCTTTTCTTCCGTGGCCTGTTTGTCTTCAACCAGAAAGGCGAAATCCGCTTTGATGTTTTTAGGAGCGATCATTCCGATCTGAAATTGTGGTTTGGAAAAATTAAGTTCCGGCGCCATGATCAGCGCCAGTATGGAACAGAGGATGACGGCAATGGCCCATCTTTGGAACAGACTGTTTTTAACGAAGCCGAAATAAGGTGATCCTTTTTCCAGCGCCTTTTTATAAACTTCCGAAACCTTCGTTTTGATGGGTTCAATGTAATTCATAATGATAGCTATGATAGCTTGCCGTTTTTTCTTTGATCAAGATTGGCGTAGGCCTTGATAATGTCCTGAACCAGCGGATGCCGGATAACGTCAATTTCCGAAAAGTGAACAAACCGGATCCCGGCGCTTCTCTTTAAAACTTTTTCCGCTTCAATCAATCCGGAAACTTTTTCTGTCGGCAGATCAACCTGGGTGATATCGCCGGTGATCACCGCTTTGGAGCCGAAGCCCAGCCTGGTTAAAAACATTTTCATCTGTTCTGAGGTGGTATTTTGCGCTTCATCAAGTATAATAAATGAATCATTCAGCGTTCTGCCGCGCATAAAAGCAAGCGGCGCGACTTCGATCAGTCCTTTGTGAATAAAAGCAGTGGCTCTTTCCATGTCAATCATATCATAAAGAGCGTCATAAAGGGGGCGCAGATACGGGTTGACCTTTTCCGCCAGATCTCCGGGTAAAAATCCAAGTCGTTCTCCGGCTTCCACAGCGGGTCGAGCCAGAATAATTCGCTGCACCTTCCGCTCCATCAGATAGGATACGGCCATGGCCATAGCCAGATATGTTTTCCCGGTGCCGGCGGGGCCGATGGAAAAGACCATATCGGCATTTCTCATATATTCAATATAAAGTCTCTGTGCAATGCTTTTAGGGGTAATCACACGTTTCTGGGAAGATATTAAAACGGTATCCAGAAAGATACTGGCCAACTCGAACGTTATATCTTCGGAAAGAATCCGGTGGGCATAATCGATATCGGCGGATTGAATATGCCAGCCTTTTTCCATGATCGCATAAAGCTGCCGGAGCATCGCGCTGATTTTACGGACATTGCCGTTTTTACCAGCCACGGTGATACTGTTGCCCCAAGCCTTGACTTTTACCGGTTCCAGCTTTTCAATAAATTTTAAATTCTTATCATGCTCGCCGCAGAGATTTTTCAGCAGATTCTGGTCCGCAAAGAAAAGTTTCTCAACGTCTTCGCTTTTAGTTGCCTTGATCAAAATAATAATCAGCCTCTAAAATATGTGATAATCCTTCGATCTCAATGTAATGTTGACATCTATCATGTTGATTTATGTAATGCAATACATATTGATAAACGTCTAAACACCTGTATTATAATCATCTTCCGTAGAAAAATCATCATCCCGAATAAGTTTTGTCGGGGATTTTACAGATCATTTTCGCAAAAAAAGATAGGCGAAAACCTTGGCATTGCCGATCATATTCCCAATGGGACAGTTTTCATCCGGTTGATGAGCTGTCTGGTTTGTTTTTGACCACACCGCCACAGGGTAATTCTTCTTGCGGACATAGGAAGCGACCGTTCCGGCGCCCACACCACCGGCAAATGTTTTAACGCCATACACGGCATGGACGGCTTCCTTTAAGGCTAAAACCACCGGAGCGTCGGACGCCGTAGGTTTGGCCGATTGAACATATTGCGCTATGGATATTTCTATCTGGACCTTAAATTTTATTTCAATCTTACGGACGATTTCCCGAATGGCCGCGAGGACATCTTTTAAATCGTATTCCGGCAGAACACGGCAATCCATGCAGAAAACATCCTCGCCGGGAATGGTGTTAATATTGCCAACATTGGCCTCTTTTTTCGTCGGTTCAAAAGTGCTTTGCGGTGGATCAAAGAGCGAATCCGTTAATGGAAATATTTTTCTCAAGGTGACGAGTTTTGTTACCAGATGCGATGCCGCGACGAAAGCGTTGTTGCCCAGTTGCGGATTAGAGCCATGGCACTGTTTCCCTGTTGTTTTGAAGCAAATCCAGAGCATGCTTTTTTCCGCAACTTCAATCAGAGAGCCCTCGGGATTCCCCGAATCGGGAACAACAATCAAGTCGTCATGGCTAAAAAGATTTTCCGTGTGATCGATCATGTAAAAAAGTCCCTTGTTGCTTGACGTTTCTTCGTCGGAGACAAAAGCAAGATGGATCGAATTTTCCGGGATCACGCCTTCATCCATTAACGCCCTGGCGGCAAAGATGGAAGCGACCATGTCCTGTTGGTTGTCTTCCACGCCGCGGCCGTAGATCCGATCGTCTTTGACATACGCCTTATAGGGATCGCTGCTCCAGAGACGCCGTTCGCCGGGCGGGACGATATCCATATGGGTGATAATCCAGATGAATCTGTTTTTATTTTTTCCTTCAAGCGTCGTGACGAAATTGGGACGGATGCCGGAGGAAACCCTTTCATCCGGCGCGTCGTAATGACGGAAATTTTTAAAACCCATTTTCATCAGGCGTTCTTTCAGAAAATTCGCCTTGAGGAATTCCCCGTCACCACCGTTTTCCGGTCCTTCTGCCGGACGGGCGCTAAGCTGTGTCTGCAATTCAATCATTGCGTCGCGATAGGAATCTATTTTTTCGGATACTTTCTTGAATAGTCTTTCGTCGATCATAAGTTTTCCTTTAAGAATAATTTACTCTTCGGGCGTTATCAGGGTAAATCCGCCCGTGGGCAGAGGGTGATCCAGCTTTTTGCTGTCACCCAGAATTAAAACAACATTTTTCTTCTTATCCAGATATTTGTCTGCCGCGTTATTCAGATCTTTAAGGGTGACGCGGTCTATCTGATTCCGGTAATTGATGAGGAAATCGGGCGACAGTTTTTCGTATGCGATATTCATCTGCTGCCAGACGATTTGTTCGGATGTGGAGAAAGAAAAAATAAAACCGTCATTGATCGCTTTTTTAGCCCAGTCGAGTTCCCGGGCGGTAACCGAATCGGACTTGATATCTTCCAAAACAGAGTCGAGAAGCGAGAGCGCTTTCAACGTTGAGGATGTTTTTGTAAACGCGTAACTTCCGAAAAATCCGTAATCGGGCTTCGCGCGATAAAAACTTCCGGCGCTGTACGCAAGTCCTTCATTATTGCGCACCGTGCTTAGAATCCGGGAAGGAAATCCGCCGCTGCCGGCAATGAAATCCATCACAGTAAAAGCATAGAAATCGGGATTATTTTTACTGACGGTAAATTGTCCGCTGATGATTGTGGATTGAGGAATCTCTTTATTGATTAAATACACTGCCGCCCGCGGTCTTTGAGAGGGCGGGGGAATATCAGCGGGTAATGTTCCTTGATTCCACCGGCCGAAATATCGCGTGAATATTTTAACAGCGTCATCTCTCGTGACGTCACCGCTTACGGCAAACATGGTGTTGTTCGGTAGAAAGAAGCGTCGATGGAAATCTATCAGATCCTGGCGATGAATATTTGCCAGTGATGTATAGGAGGGGAAGCGACCGCGCGGATCATTTTGATAAATGAGGCGGTTGAATTCCTGAAAGGCAAGCCTTTGAGGGTCATCCTTGATTCTTCTAATCTCCTCATTTTTCAGATGCCTGGCCAGTTCAAACTTGTCCTGTTCGAAGGCGGGATGAATCAGCATCTGCGCGAGAAGATCAAGCCCCCGTTCAAGATGACTGTTTAAAACGGAAAAACCGACTTGCGCCGATTCCATCGACATCGTAATCGTTACCGCTGCGGCCATAAAATCCAGCTCATTGTCGACGTTGCTGCTTTTTAACGCCGATGTTCCGCCGGTTCTCATCACATAGGCCGTTAACTCGGCGGTGCCTTCCTTGCCGGAAGGATCATGCATGGTTCCTGTTTTCACCAGGGCTTTTACATGAACCAGAGGCAATTCGTGATTCTCCAGAATATAAAGCACAATTCCGTTGTCCAGAACAACCCTTTGTGCCTGCGGAAGTTCAAAATGCAGGGGTTCATACTGAATTTGATCGGGCGCCGGCGGCGAAAAATCGGCGGATGCAGCAGCCCGACCAGTCTTTACGGGAACAATGAAAACGCAGGTCAGAAGCGTAATGAGCAGAACCCTGAATATTCTGGAAGAAGCATTATACATAAATCATTCTTTAATTTTATTTAGGAAAGCGGTGGTCCGGTTATTTTTGTTTAAATAAGTGTTGGCCGCCTTTAAAATATCGTCAACGGTAACCTGATCGATATGATCAAGATAATCGGAAAAATACTGATAGTTTCCCAGCAAGGCCTCGTAATAGGACAGGATGGAAGCCAGCTCTGAATTCGAATCGAGGCTCTGAATGTAAGTCATTTTAATATTGTTCTTTGCCTTAATCAACTCATCATCCGGAATGGGTTGTTTTTTCAAGAGGTCTATTTCCTGCTGAATTTTTTCTTCCAGTTCTGCGTTCGTGTGCGGATGACGCGGTTGGGCAAATATGGCAAAGAGATTGGGAAATCTGGCGGCAGGCAATCCATTGACGGCGCTGACGTTCTGCGCGATTTGCATACTTGTCACAAGCTTATTGTATAAACGGCTGGTTCTTCCCCTGGTCAGAACCGTCTCCAGAACATCGAATACGTAATCGTCTTTTGACGGTGTGTTCGGCTTGTGAAATCCGAGGATCATCGATGGATTGGCGTCGAATTTTACGCTGATTCTTCTTTCCTCTGTTTGTTGCGGTTCCGCGGCAATCATGTTGTTCGTCTGTTCACCCGCCGGGATTTTGCCGAAATATTTTTCAATTAATTGCAGGGTTGTTTCCGGCTTGATGTCGCCGACAACCGCGATAACAATGTTTTGAGGCGCTCTATACCTCTGCATTATTTTTCTAAGGGCATGGGGACTTAAATTCATCAGGTCTTCCGTCCAGCCCACAATCGGGCGGCCATAAGGATGCGTTCCGTAGGCGGCATTCATGAATTCTTCATAAAGTTTTCCGTCCGGATCGGTCTCGACGCGCTGTCTTCTTTCTTCCATGACCACATCTCGCTCCGTATAAAATTCGCGAAAAACGGGATGGAGAAGACGATCGGATTCTATTCTGGCCCAGAGTTCGATTTTGTTGGCGGGAAGACTGACATGATAAGCCGTAAAATCCTGACCGGTGGAAGCGTTCATATCCAATCCGCCGTTCTCGGTGTAAAGCCGGTCTATTTCATTCGGTATGAAATAGCTTTTGTGTTCATTCTGTAAGGCTTTTAATTTTGCGGACAGTTGTTCAACGATTCGGGAGTCGCCGTTTCTCCCTTTTTGTTTTTCCCGGTCGAGGCGTTGGCCTGTTTTTTCGATTTCGTCCAGCAACTTCTTTTCCGCTTCATAGTCTTTGCTTCCAATGGAGGTTGTTCCCTTGAACATCATATGTTCCAGAAGATGCGCCGCGCCGCTTTCTCCTTTTTCTTCATCGACCGCTCCGACGCGGTAGCGGATATATAAAGACACGGTGGGACTCAAGTGGCGTTCCAGCAGCAACACGGTAATGCCGTTGGGCAGTTTTTCTTTCAGGACCTTTTTTTTCAAGTCGAATCCATAACCAGGGCCGGAGACGAGCAAAATAAAAATCAGGATGAGGACGGGTTTGAAAATATTAGGGAGTTTCATCTTTTTTCAATCCATTCTGCTTGACTGCCAATAAACGAAAACAGAAATAAATAATACCGACAAGACAAACTAAAATTAAAAGCGACGCGGAAAAGAAATACATGAGAAATTCGATGGGATTATTGATGCGATAAGAACCTATTAACGTGTTAACGCCGATGATCAGAAATAATACGGATAACAGTAAAATCATAATATTTTTTATCCAGATTAAAATGCTCATGCCCGGCAGTCCGTTGGGATTAAAAATTATTTTTAAGTTTCTGCTTTAAATCCCTGTAAACGGCATAGCTGAAGTCTTCATTCCGGCAGGGAAGTAAAGAGTTGTTATGATATAGCGGTTCTCCCTGAATGTCAAAGGAAGAAGCGGCCACGGCATCTGACCACATTTTTGTTCCGGGAATAGGCGAGTATTCCGCCAGGACAGGTTTGGCCCCGCACTTTTGGACAAAGTCAATGCTGTTGCGGACTTCTTCCGCGGTTTGGCCGGGTGTTCCGCAGAGCAGGTATATGCCCAGATCCTTCGTTTGATAACCGGCGTTCTTCAAATGCAGCACTGCTGAACGCAATTCCTCGTTTTTTACTTTGCCGCCCGTTTGCAACTGTCTGCTGAAGTCGGATGTCTCGAATCCGAAACGGATTGTCTTAAATCCGGAATGGAAAAGCAGGTTGCTCAATTCTTCATTGATTTCCCTCAGGTGCAGGCCGTTGGGGCAGTGAAAGTGACAGTATAAATTCCTTTTGCGTATTTCATGCAGCAGGGGGATAATCATTTCCTCGGGTTTCACCAGCAGGGCATCATCATAGAAGCTGAAATTAACCACGCGGGTTTTTTTCTGCCAGTATTCAATTTCGTCAACAACCTTGATGGGATCCCGGCGCCGGAATCGATCATGAAAAATATGTGAAGCGCAGTAACTGCAGCGGTAGGGACATCCGCTGGATGTGATTAGCGGTAATTGATCGACATGATGAATCAGGTCAAAAGCCGGATAGGGCCGGGAATCAAGATCATCGTTGTCAGGCACAAAAGATGGTTTATCGCCGAATATCTTTTGTAGAATATCAAGAATCGGTTTCTCGCCGGCGCCGACGATGACATAATCGGCTCCGGAATATTGTATGGCGTGTTCGTAACAAAGAGTCGCATATTTGCCTCCCAGCACAACGGGAATGTGGGGCAGAAGATCCTTGATTATTCTGATTGCTTCGAAAACGCCCGGATACCAGTAGGTCATCATGGAGGTTATCAGGACAATATCGGTGTTGCGATGGTTCTGAAGTTCATCTTTAAAAACCTCAGGCGAAACGCCGTAACGGCAGTAACTCCTTTCAAACATTTTGAGCGGATCCGGTGTCGGAATAATCTGCCGGAAAAATTTGCCGTTTCCGGATGCATAACGGCGCGGTGTTTTTAAGTTTTCTTTCATCATTTGAGGATGATAGGGATCAAGACAATCGATAAAAGCAACCTGATGATTATTTTTGCGCAAAAGGGCGCCCAGATATAGAAGACCGAGAGGTTTCATCCAGAAATCGTAGGCGGCAAAATCATAAATCCAGGGATTGATCAGAAGTATTTTTCGACTCATCGACGTTATTTAGCACAACACCTCATGGTTTACAAAAGGATAACGGAGTTCATCACAAAATTCCGGGCGTATTTCAAAAGAATAAAAAAGAAGCAACTCGGATTCATTGACTTCACTCATCTTTTGTGTTAATCAGGCAATCCATGCATGAAAGTTATTGAAAATATATAGTTATTTGTTGCTGAGGCCTGAAAAGCGTGAAAAAGACGACTTTAATAA
>Ga0116172_10004814_pt1 | contig 10867 bp, 9 predicted proteins | sample AD_UKC083_MetaG_FD_89799 | JGI IMG/M metagenome (GOLD analysis project Ga0116172, IMG submission 89799) | Active sludge microbial communities of municipal wastewater-treating anaerobic digesters from USA - AD_UKC083_MetaG | ecosystem: Engineered > Bioreactor > Anaerobic > Digestate | place: USA...
CTCATTTGCAGGGGCGCAATCTCTGCCTGCTGGGATTTAAAGATGCTCCGGCAAAAAGCCTTAACTTGGTTGGCGGGAATGTATGGAGAAGGTGATTTGATTGACCAAGACCGAAGAATTTTTGATGGAGGCTTTTGCCGGAGAGAGCCAGGCTAACCGCAAGTACAGCGCCTTTGCCGCTCAGGCGGACAAAGAGGGCTTTTCCCAGGCGGCGCGGCTCTTCCGGGCTGCCGCCGAGGCGGAGGCGGTTCATGCTTCCAACCACCTGCGGGCGCTCAAGGCCATCAAGAGCACCAAGGAAAACCTGCGGGAGGCCATAGCCGGGGAGACCCATGAGTTCAAGGAGATGTACCCGGAGATGATCGCCGCGGCCAAGGCAGAGGGGGCCAAGGATGCGGAGAGGAGCTTCAACTATGCCAATGCCGTGGAGGAGTATCATGCCCGGCTATATCATGGCGTTTTGGAGAGCCTGGAGGAGAAGAAGGAGGTCTATCCCTACTATGTCTGCCCCGTATGCGGCATGACTGTGGAGAAGGAAGCTCCGGAGAGGTGCCCGGTCTGTGGGGTCAAGGGGAGCATGTTCAAGAAGATAGAGTAGGCTTCCATCATTTTTTCTACCGGCTTTTCCGGCAGAAATATAATCGATTATCGCTCTGTTTTTAGCATTTGTCTTCAGGAGGCAGGGAGGGCTTGAGCGGGAGGATTTTGGCTGGATTTCTGGCAGTGCTGCTGCTCATGGCTGTGAACGGGGCGGCGGAGCCCACCCGGGTGGTGCAGGCGGAGGAGATCCTAAAGAAGATCGAGCTTGGGCTGCCGGTGGAGTACGATAATGTCATTGTGGTGGGTGATCTGAATCTGAGCGGGCTGGACCTGCCCAGGGAGATGGCAGGGAGGAAAAGATATGAGGAATTGCTGGGATTGCCGAATTATTATGTTATCGTCTCCTCTTCCATGAACATCAGCAATTCGGTTATCAAAGGCTCAGTGAATTTCAGTAGGAGCGCCTTCAAAAATGAGACCTTTTTTCCGGACACCATATTTGATGAGCCTGTTTTTCTGATTTCTTCATTGTTCAATCAGAATGCCAGCTTCATAGGGGCGAGGTTCAACCACGACGCCTATTTCGGGGGGTCGAGGTTCAACCGGGACGCAGGCTTCTGGGACACGCAGTTCAACGGCACAGCCAACTTCTGGGAAGCGCAGTTCAACCAGTACGTCAACTTCCAGGGGGCAAGGTTCAACGGCACAGCCAACTTCTGGAAAGCGTGGTTCTATCACGACGTCAACTTCCAAGAGGCTAGGTTCAACGGCACAGCGAACTTCTGGAAAGCGCGGTTCTACTACAATGTCTTAGAGGGGAGGTTCAACCAGACAGCCAACTTCTGGAAAGCGCAGTTCAACCAGTATGTCAACTTCCAGGAGGCGAGGTTCGAGGACGCCTATTTCGAGGGGGCAAGGTTCAATGGCACCGCCAATTTCCAGGAGGCGATGTTCAGCAAAGACGTCTACTTTGTGGGGGCAAGGTTCAACCAATACGCAGAGTTCCAGAAGACGATTTTCAGACAGAATGCCAAATTCCATGTGACGTGGTTCAACCAGAAAGTAAAGTTCCATGGGACGAGGTTCAACCAGAACGCTGAGTTCCTGGGGACGAGGTTCAACCAGAACGCTGAGTTCCTGGGGACGAGGTTCAACCAGATCGCCGAGTTCCAGGGGACGGGGTTCAACCAAGGCGCTGACTTCTGGTCGGCGAGGTTCGACGACACTGCCAACTTCCAAGAGGCGAGGTTCGACGACACTGCCAACTTCCAAGAGGCGAAGTTTAACGACACCGCTAATTTTCAGGGGGCACAGTTCAATCTGTTCGCAGATTTCCAGAAAGCAGAATTCAACCAATACGCCGACTTCGGTGGAGCGCAGTTCAGCCAAAATGCCGAGTTCTGGGGTGCGCGGTTCAACCAGTATGCAGACTTCGCTGGTACGCGGTTCAATCTGACAGCTGGATTCGGGGAGGCGTGGTTCAACCAAACCGCTATCTTCCGGGATGCACAATTCAACCAGTACGCCGACTTCAGGAAGGCGCAATTCCGCCAATCCGCGGAATTTCTGGAGGCGCAGTTCAGCCAGACTGTTGACTTCTCAGGCGCACGGTTCAACCAGACCGCTAATTTCCATGTTGCGAAGCTCAACCAGGAATCACACTTTGATGATGCAGATTTCCTAGATGCCGATTTCGATTATAGCCAGTTCTCCAAAGAGGCATTCTTCGACGGCGCTCAGATCAACGGCACTCTCTCGCTCTACCGCACCAAGTACGACATCCTCAACATCCGATGGTCCTCGATCCACGACCTGGCCTACGACGACACCGCCTACAACCTCCTGATTCAGAACTTCAACAAGCTCGGCTTTGGCGACGACGCCAGGGAGTGCCAGTACTCCTACCGCTGCAAACACAGAGAAGAGCTCTCCCGCCAGCACAAGTTCGATAGCTGGCTTTTCGATCTCCTGGCTTGGCGCAGCTACGGCTATGGCCTGCGTCCGACCTGGCCTCTGTTCTGGTCGTGTGTCTCTATCTTCCTGGGCGGTCTCTTCTTCTTTTTGACCGGAAGCGTCGCCAGATCGAAGGAGACTCATGCAGGGAAGAAGCCGCCCGCCCTTCGCAGGAAAGAGGAGAAACCGGAGGGCAGTGTCTCCATCTACGAGACCCTTCTTCTCAGCGCCACCTACTTCACCTCCGGGGCGAGCAGCATCATCTCCGCCACCCCCACCGAGTTCGTGCCCGTAGGCCGGGGGCGATATGTGGTGGTGATTCTGCGGCTCCTGGGCTGGATATTCTTCGTCCTGTTCCTCAGCTCCCTGACCAGGACAGTTTAAATATAATCTAAGTCGTTAAAGCTGCCAAAGCAGGAGGTATCCATGTTGTCTGGAAGAGGGCATATTTTGGCTTTATTTATAGTCATATTTTTATTCTTAGCTCAGTCTGCTCTGGCAGAGCCGTCTCGCATCATTGAGGCGAAGGAGATCATAGAGAAGATCGAGCAGAGGCAGCCGGTGGCATACGAAAACGTCATAGTCAAGGGCGATCTGAATCTGAGCCGGCTGGATAATAGGGAGAGAAAAGCAGGGAAGGAGAATATCCAGTATTCGGCAGGAAGGGCCGAGATCGATTCGCCTTTAAGAATTTCCAATTCGGTGATCTTAAACCAGGTCTATCTCAATAAACTAATTCTCAAAAAACCAGTCGACTTTCATGGAACCAGATTCATGTCTCGGGTATCCTTGAATGATTTATGGTTCAATGACACACCCAACTTCAATAACGCCAGGTTTGAGGATGACGCAGACTTCAGCACCTCCCGGTTCAATGCTCTTGCCATTTTTTCCTCCGCCCAGTTCGGCCAAACCGCCTACTTCAGACAATCCGAATTCAATCAGAAGGCAAGATTTGTCAGCGCTCAATTCAACCAGACCGCCTACTTCAAGAAAGCCCGTTTCTTGAAAGAGGCTGAATTTAGGAGCGCGAAATTTGGCCAGAGCGCCAGTTTCGAATCTGCAGAGTTCGCCCAGAATGCGAACTTCAAGCTTGCAAAATTCCAGCAGGCGGCAGATTTCCAAAAAGCCCGGTTCGATCAAGCAGCTGTCTTTGAGAGCGCGGATTTCTTTCAGGATGCCAACTTTGATCAAACTCAATTCAGCCAGACGGCCAACTTTGAAAGCGCCAATTTCCATCAGGAATCTTATTTCAGAAACTCCTCCATCCAGAATGCTCTTTTCAATGACATCCGTTTCAAAGAAGATGCCACCTTCGACAATGTGAGGATAGAAAACCTCTCCCTGAAAGGAACTGATGTAGAAAAGCTCGACCTCCGCTGGTCTTCCATTCAAGATCTGGCCTATGATGACTCAGCATATGTTCTCTTGAGAAAGAATCTCGATATGAGGGGCTACTTAGATGACGCGAGCGAGTGCGAGTTCTCCTATCGCTGCGAGCACAGAGCAGATCTTTGGACCAAGCAAGATTTCGGCCGCTGGCTCTTTGACTTCCTTGCCTATGCCACATACGGCTACGGACTGCGCCCGTTATGGCCCTTGGGCTGGTCCATGACCTTTATTCTTATTGGAGGCCTTTTCTTCTTCCTGACCAATAGCATCGTCAGATCCAAGCAGTTCTCCCAGCTGACAGAAAGTTCCGTTAATCGCATCGTAATGGAAAAGGCAGCTGGAAAGGTCTCCATCTGGGAGTCGCTTCTCCTCTCCACCACCTACTTCACCTCCGGGGCCAGCAACATCATCTCCGCCACTCCATCAGAGTTCGTGCCCGTGGGCCTGGCTCGATATGTGGTGGTTTTGCTGCGACTATTGGGCTGGATATTCTTCGTCATCTTCCTCAGCTCTCTGACAAGGACGATTTGAGATGGAAAAGAGGAGCTTTCCATATTTTATGGGATCTGGGCGAGGCAAAAGGATATACGCTTGCCCCGCCTATCTTTTTCCATGAGATCATTAATTATATTCTCCCTGGTTGTGCTGTTATGCCTGCCGGCAGCAGGCCAGAATGACAGCATCCTCCCGGATGAGCTGATGGCTTCCACTCTCAAGTCCCTGGTGAGCCGGTCCTCCGTAGATCTGCAGTCCTACCGCTTCTTGATGGACATGGAGCAGAATATCGATCTGGTGAACCTGGACTCCGGCGACTCCCAGAGGCTGGTCACCCGTTCCTTGGGCTTCGGCGCTGCCAATATGACCGAGAAGGCCCTGAGGCTCTCCCTGGTGGGCCTGACCTATGACCGGAGCAATGCTTCAAACACCAGCATCATGGCCCTGGAGGAGTTTCTGATAAATGACACCATATATATGAAGCTGGATGGCAACTGGACCTTCCTGAAGATGCCCACCATGGACCAGGCCTGGTCCAGCCAGACCACAATGGACCAGCAGCTAATGATCCTTAATCAGTCCCGTTTGAGCCTTCTGGGCTCGGAGATGCTGGAGGATCGGGAATGCTATAAGGTCCTGGCGGAGATGGACATGGGATCTATGGCCGAGCAGCTCTCGGCAGAGGCTGCATCGCTCCTGCCCCAACTGGATATCAACTACAGCGAAATATACTCTAATTCCAACCTCACTGCCACCTACTGGATAGACAAAGAGAGCCATAACCTCAAGAAGGCGGAGGTGCGGCAGGTATTCGTCATCAATCCCCGCTCGTTAGGTCTGTCGGCGGAGCAGGAAGATGATGCAGTGGAGATGATCATCAGATCAGATCTCTCCATGACCTTCCAGGGCCACAATGAGGAGCTGGATATAAGTCTCCCGGCCGAGGCGGAGAGCGCCGCCTCCATCCTCGCAGACCTCATGGCTGCTGGTGAGGCTTCTCCCATCCCCCTAACTGACGAGGAGAGCGCCGGAACAGAAGGTGAGAATAAGTCTGCAGCAGGGCCTTTGCCAATCCAAGCAGATATCCCTTTCCCTGCTGCCGACCAGATTTTAGATCAGTCTGAAGGTCTGACCCCTTCCTTGGAGGAAGGCATCCCGGCTTAAAGGGATGCCTCTCTTTTCACCCTCTTTTTGCCCATTATGAATAGCTGTGAATAGCTGCTGCTTTCAGTTCCCTCTTCAGTCCGAATCAATGGCCAGAATATCCGCCCAAGCTGCCCTCGATGGGGCCGGCATCCTCGTAACCCTGCCTCTGGCCGGTGCCTGCCAGCCTGACAAGCGTCTCCGGATGATATATCAGGCGCACTGCATTCAGGGCATGCTCCTCTGCCCTCCTGCGGGCCAGATGAGCCAGGGTGGGCTCGTCGGGAGCCTCATCCTCGTGGACGAAGACCTCTATGATATGGCGGTTGGTCAGGAGCTGGGCAGCGATAAGGCCGGTGGAAGCCTCATGGGCGCACATCTTATCCTTGTCCGCTGCTCCGGGCATGCCCAGGGCCATGACTATGTCGCATCTCTCCTCCCCCAGCAGCTTTTTAGCCGCCACGGGCAGATCCTTTATGCCGGGAACGGTGTAACGCACGACCTCGGCAGAGGACTCCTTCTTGATGACAGAGATAGCAGCGCGGGCCATGTCTATCCGGGCAAATGTGGTGTCGGCGATGCCGATGCGTTTCATGAAAGATGGACGATCAGAAAAGTAATTAGGCTTATCGGTATCCCTTGAGAGCAAGGCCTCTGCCAGTTAGCCGGCATTCAACCGACACACTTATAAAGTATTATCGGTTTTGCACCCGGCTTGTGGCCCGGGGCGGCTTTTCTATGCCATCTACCCTCCTTTGCCTTTGTGCCGCCTTGGACCTACCAGTTTCAATGTTTGGGAGCGGCTCACATTGTCTTGCACCTAACATAGCTCGAGGTCGGCAGGGGAGTATCACCTATTCTGCTCCATCCACTCAGAATCCAAGTCCCATGAGGTGCAATATGATCACCAGAACTGCACCCAGGACCCCTCCAATGCCGCATATTAATATTGTCAGCCAGCCGTAGCCTATGCCGAGACCGAACACTGCATTGGCCAGAAAGAGCATGATCAGTCCCATAACCGCATTGATGGCAAAGTTCTTGATCGACCTCAGTATCAGAAATCCAGCAAAGATCGCCATTGCCAGCAAAAGCAGAAACCCCACTTCGATCATGGTATAGGATACCGGTGTCTGATATTAAAAGCATTTTGGGAGATCAGGCCTGAAACGGCTCCATTTCGCTTCCCAACCGGTGCAGCTCCTTGGTGTCCAGGGAGAGCGGATCGATATGAACCAGCATAATGGCGCTCTTTAAGGCAATCTCATCTCTCTGGGATTGAACAAAGCGCAGCACCGTCTCGTAGTTGCTCTGAGTGATGAGATAACCCATCCCCTCCAGCAATATCAGGGGGTAATTGGCCCTATCCAGGAAATCGGAGATGAGGCTGGAGAGGCGGGGGAAGTTGCTCGGGTCAACTGTCCTATATCCAGGCTCGCTCTTCTGGGTCAGCCATATTACGCTGTCAAGGGGCACATTGAATCTCTCAGCCAGGGTTCGGGGATTATAGCGGCTCAGGCACAGTCCGTCCATGCCGTGCCTGACCAGCTCGCTATAAAGCTCCAGGCTCCGGTGCGGCTTCTCCTCAGTGACGATGTAGGTCGTACCGGGTATAAGCGCGATCTCGTAAGGGCTTCGACCATAGCTTTTCATCAGCTCTGACAGACTGGCTATCAGGTCGAAGGATGGCTGATGCCCTTTGATGATCCTGGCCAGCTTTCGAATAGCAGTGAAGAAGCTGCGCCGGGTCAGCTTTAGATCCCTTGGAAGGTCGAGTGACAGGCCTGGCCCAACCGCCTGCTTCATCTCGGGCTCGCATGATGCAGTTTCATCGTCAAAGAGCGGCTTTTTCTCAGCCTCAAAGAATCCCCCCGAGGCTATGGCCTCATTGGCCTCTGCCACCGCATCTCTTCTCGTCTCCTCCTCGAGCTGAGAGAGCATGGCCTCTGAGAATACCCGGAACAGATAGCTCGAAAGAGGTCCCAGGATGAATATCAGCTCCTTGACCTCATTTATGGTCGCAGTCATCTCATTCCATACGAACTCCTGCCGCTCAGAGAGTATCAGATGAGTTCTGTGCCCCAAGAGCTCCATCTGATAGACGAAGTCAAGAACCTCCCTGGGAGAAGCCCTGGCCTCATTCTCATCGATGATCTGCTCGATGCTGTCTATGAGAACGATGCTTCTCTTGCTGGAATCAACAAATGACTTTATGGTCATATAGAGCAGCGGCAGATTTCGCGGCGAGATGTATCTGTCGCTTCCCCTCTCCTCGGAGAGCTTGATGATGGGCGTCTCCTTAAAGCCCCAGCGCCGTCTCACCTCATCGGGAGAGGTATGGGTGATGCAAAGTCCCTCTACACCATGAGTGATCTGGTCTGTGAAAACCTCATAAGCCATATCCGGCGCAACATAGATCTTGCCCCGCACCAGATCATAGGTGGGCATGGTCTCTTTGGCCGCCTCCATCACCGGCTTGACAGTAATCTGGTCGTCCACTATCATCTTGGTTGCAGACGAGCCCATCAGCCCGGTGAGAGTCTTCTCGAACTGCTGCCAGAGCAGTCGAAGCTGGCCGGGAGTAATTGTATCCCTTCCTGCCCCCATAATCTCCAGATACTGGTCTACCTGCTCTCGAGCCTCTGTCTCTCCCAGGTAATGAGCCAGGACAGACTGCAGGTCGTCCACGGTTCCCTGAGCCGGACCCTTTTCTGCCTCCACTTCGTCCATTCCATCCTTCTTTTCTGCAAAAGCATCAACAAAGCTGCTGGCCGACCTCTCCTCATCCGGGTCGATCCTGCTGGAGAGGGAGACCAGGACGTAAAGGCTGCAGTTGATTAGAAGGGTCCAGAAGGCGGAATTGGTCCAGATATCCAGGTCCAGGCCTAGTAGATTGGTTGGGATGAGGAGGCTCATGCCCCAAGGACCCTCCCGTACTATATCGCCGAGCCACGGATATGCCTTGGCCAGGGTGGGCAGAAGAGCGGTATAAGCCCAGAGCAGAAAGCCGAAGAGCAGTCCGGCCATCGCCCCATGCCGGCTTCCCCTCTTCCAGTACAGGCCACCCAGGGCAGCAGGAGCCAGCTGGCTTGCGGCCAGAAAGGAGACCACACCTATATCCGCCAATGTCTGGTAGGCCAGGGCGAGAGAGAATAGGTATCCGAGCAATACCACCAGAAGGATATTCAGCCTCCTGGTATTGAGGATGATCCGGGCTAGATTCTTCTCTTTATTGATATGGCTTAAAAGATAAGGCATCTCCAGATCGTTGAGCAGCATTGTTCCAACAGCTACCGATTCCACCAGTATCATTGCCGTGGCTGCAGATACTCCTCCGATGAATACCAATACAGATAGCCACTCTGCCCCTAGAGAGTATGGTATATTCAATATGTATGCATCCTTGAGCCCCTTTACATCCAGAAGCAGACCGCCCCAGGCTATGGCGGGAACAAAGATGTTTATCAGCAGGAGATACAGTGGAAACAGCCACATGGCCTTGCGAAGATGCCTCTCGGAGGAGTTTTCCACCACCATGACATGGAACTGTCGGGGCAGGAATAATATGGCAAAGAAGGAGACCAAGGTCAGGGTGAACCACATTGTCGGCTCCAGATCGATGAGCGTGGAATAAGCCGGATCTAGATCAGCTAGGTCCACAATCCGGTGGGTGATATTTTCGTATCCTCCAAAGACGCCGTAGGCAACATAGAAGCCCACCAGCAGAAAGGCTAGGATCTTGACCAGAGACTCAAAGGCCACCACAGCGATCAATCCCTCATGTCGCTCCATGGGATCTAGGTGGCGGGCTCCGAATATCACTGCAAAGGCCCCCAGCAGGACTGCCACCAGCAGTTTGCTCTCCAAATTGACCCCCAATAGGACGATCTCTTCTCCGCTCAGGATCTCCAGAGAGGTAGATATGGCTATCAACTGCAATGCCACATAGGGTGTGACCATAATCAGGCTGAATGCTGCCACCACTGCGCCTATAGTGTAGCTGCGTCCGTAGCGAAAGCTGATGAAATCGCTTATGGAGGTCAGACGGTGCTCTTTGGATACCCGGATCATCTTTCTGATCACTATCCAACCTACAGTCATGGCCAGTACCGGTCCCAGGTATATGGGCAGAAACTCCAGGCCATCTGATGCCGCCCTGCCGATGGAGCCGTAAAAGGTCCAGGTGGATACATAGACACAGAGGGAGAGGGCGTAGACGTAGGGATTGGCCACAATGCTCCTTCCCAGAAGCTTCTGCCGGTCGGCGAAGCGGGCGATGGCAAAGAGAAGCAGCAGATAAATGAGCATGAAAGCTAAAGCCAGATGTGGTCCGATCACTCCTCCACCCCTCTCTCGAATAGATACATGGCCAGGGTGAGCAGAAGCCATATCGATGCGATGTAGATCAGTATGGCCGGCACGCCCCACCAGGTCAGTCCTTCCGCCAGTTTGATCAGCGGCCAGTTCAGCAGCACCCAGCCTGCGACAAATATAAAGATCCAGAATTCACTCTGGCCCAGGAGATCCCGCAAGGAGTGTGTCATGGCTAAAGACCCGGATAGACCATTAATCCCTTGGCAGATATATCTACTGCATGCTTTCCTATATTATGAGATGTTCCGCTCATCTTAATCACCTCCAGGGATCTTCTCCGGGTGAATTTCATCTCTTCGTTCTGGAGCAGTATTATTCCGTCCGCCACCTGAGCGATGTGAGTTAGATATGCAGCGCCCGGCAGAGCATCCTCTGCCAGCAGGGCAACTATAGCGTTATCCTTTATCAGATGAGAGAGCTTGAGAAGAAAACGCCAGTATTCGTCTTTAAGAATATCCTCTAATAGAGAGAGGTCTTCCATAACCATTCGAGCCGGCTGGATGGACTCGATCCTGTTTTTCAGAAGTTCCAGGAAGTCCTGCCACTGGCAAGCTCTCTCCATCATCTCCTCGAGCTCCATATAGCAGATCTCCTGGCCGAAGTAAGTGCTCTTAACAAATTCGAAACAGGATGCGTAGTTGATCAGCAGGTCTGGCGGACCGCCAAAAGCTCTCAGATAAAGACTGTGCTGGCCGAGTTCAGCGCCTTTGCAGAGAAACTGGGTGCAGAATGTGGTCTTGCCCGCACCGGCTTCGCCAGCCAGCAGTATGAGCGATGGCCTGGGGAGACCTCCTTCGATCATTTTATCGAGACCGGGAATCCCTGTGGGCATCCTTTCCAATAATCTCAATCCTTCACCCCACTCTGATTCTGATAGACTCGAAGAAGGTGGCGAAGAGAACCTGTGAGCCTGTGCAGATCTCTAGGAAAATATTGTGCTTCATCTATTTGTCTCTATCTTCCCCTATGA
>Ga0116172_10004819_pt1 | contig 10863 bp, 13 predicted proteins | sample AD_UKC083_MetaG_FD_89799 | JGI IMG/M metagenome (GOLD analysis project Ga0116172, IMG submission 89799) | Active sludge microbial communities of municipal wastewater-treating anaerobic digesters from USA - AD_UKC083_MetaG | ecosystem: Engineered > Bioreactor > Anaerobic > Digestate | place: USA...
AGAATCTGTAAAAACCTGTACAGAATGTCCGTAAAGAAGGCTTATAAGGTTTTCTTCCAGAACACTGGTGATCGGGATTTCTTTATTGATAACAGAATGATCGGATTCAATTATGAAATGCTACCTGGCTCTGGCTGCAATTTGGAAGAACATCCCTATACAGAGATGCCTGAGGATGGCGTTACTAGATTTTTGTTTATCGGCAGGGTCATGAAGCTGAAGGGCATCGATGAATATCTGAAAGCTGCTGAGATAATAAAAACTAAGTATCCAAACACAGAATTCATTATAGCCGGCTGGAATGAGGAAGAAGAGTATAAAAAGATTGTTGCTGAGTATCAGGAAAAGAGCTTTGTGAATTACATTGGTTTCCGTGATGATATCAACGATTGGATTGCAAAGTGCAACTGCACGGTCCTTCCATCTCATGGTGGAGAAGGTGTCCCGAACGTTCTGCTTGAGAGTGCAGCAATGGGAAGAATCTGTATTGGCAGCAATATCCCAGGAACGGCTAATGCAAGGTATAACCGTGAGGATGATAGTTTAGCTTAGAGTACAATTTATAAGTCTGTCTTTACCTAATGATGCATCCTAATTGGGATATATTAACTGACAAGAAACACTTAATTTAAAGGGAGGCCAAAATCAATGAGAACCAAACCCCCTGACCCATCCATCGTACGTTCAACAGTTATACGCCTCCGGGTAACGGAGGCAGAAGTTGAACTGTTCAAAAGAAAAGCTAGAGAAGCTGGTTGTAAGTCTGTCAGTGAGTACATCAGAATAAAATGTATTGATGGTATTGGAACCAGTATGGCTGGCAATGAAATGAGTCAGGAATAAACCAAACACACCTCTGATGAAGAGAAGTACCCTTTCTCAAATTCGGAGGTGCTTTTTGTGCCGGCGGTACGAGATTAAACTGTGGGTACACGTTTAACCTGCGGTGCGGCAAGTTTGATTATACTCGCTGCTAGATTAATCGGCGGGCGGCGATAAACTAAACGTACGCAGCGTGGTCAAAGCTAGAGTGACTGTGGCTTGGTCAGCGAACAGAATCGTGACAACTACAGTGCCTTTTGTGCAAAAGGCTGAAAATGCATCTTCCCTCTTGAAATCTGTCCTCACCTACTGTATAATAAAACCAGCATGGATGACATGGAACATTTGGCTGTGTGTGCATCGTCCTGGTTGTTATTTTTCAATTCAGTTTGATGATTTGTGGGGTAACAGGCAGAGAGATGGCAAACAGAAAGATGTTTTATATGATATCGATGACAGTAGCGGTGTTTTCATTTGCAATACTTGAACCGCGATATGTAGATGCTTCGGCGGTTGTTGTATTGTGTATGGAAGAGCGTGTGTTTATCACACAGGTGGACTATACCTCCGCTTCTATTATACTGAATATCTAACTATGTCCTCCATGTAATGAATCCGATCAAGTATCGGAAATATATGGAGGTATTTTTATGTCTAAAAAACAGAACTACACAAACGCGGAAAAGTGCCGCAAGCCATGGCCTGCTAATTGTCTATGGCCTGAACCGTTGTGGGATGGTAAAGGCGATTCATGGACAGCTGATGAAATTGATATTGAATGGCTTGCAAGAACCTGCCCGCAAGGCAAAGACTTGGCTGATGTCAAGGAGTACATGGATCATCTTGTTGAGATTGGTCGTTTGAATCCGGATTATGCTCTGAATGAGGATTACGAGGATGAGGAGGCAGATGAGATCTTTGAGCCTGAGCTCGGTGAGGATTATTGGAATAACGGTTTTGATATTGAAACCTGGGAGGAAATGGCTACAGATGTAATGAACAGTCTGATGTTTAACACTTCCATTAATCCTAATGTCGATCCCGCTAGTATCATTGCTTCTATTATCATGTATCACTTCGATAACGAAAACCTATTGCGACAGGCTTTCACACGCAGAGCGTTTCAAATTGAATACGGTCTGACTGCTTGTAGCGAGGAACTTGAATTCTATGGCGTATAGCTTGCTTATAACATCTTTGTTAAGCCAGATTATTAATTCCTGGCCGAATAAAAAACTTATGAATTACAGTTATCTTGAACAAGTGAAAGACATATTACCTCAAATAGGATTATCTCTATTTATGGGAGCGATTGTATACTGTGTTCAGTTTATTGAATTGAATGATATTCTTACATTATTAATTCAAGTTCCGGTTGGGGCAATTATTTATGTTGTTCTATCAAAGCTATTCCATATTGATAGCTTTGAATACCTTGTCAATACTGTAAAAGGGTTATTTCATAAACAAAAGAAAGAGGCGTAATAATGAAAAAAATACTGATTCTTGGCGGAGCAAGCGTTCATTGTAAGTTAGTGGATGCTGCTAAGAAAATGGGTTATTATACAATTGTCACTGACTACCTGAATGATTCACCAGCTAAGCAAATAGCTGATGAGAACTGGATGCTTAATATAATGGATGTTGATCTTATCGTTAAAAAATGCAGAGAAGAAAAGATCGATGCGGTTTTGTCAGGATGGCTTGATCCGTGTCAGAGACCATACTATTTGATATGCGATAAACTCGGTTTACCGTGCTATGGATCTGCAGACCAATTTTATATATTAACAGATAAAAATGCATTCAAAAGTTTTTGTAATGAATGTGGATTGGATACTATTCCACAGTACAGCTTATCTGATGTTGATAATAATAGAATAGAGTTTCCGGTATTTGTAAAACCGAATGACAGCCGTGGTTCAAGAGGACAAAGAGTGTGCAGTACATATAATGAATTAATGTCAGCCATAGAAGAAGCCAGGAGTGAATCAAGCAATAATGAAGTTGTCATTGAAAAATTCATGGAAGGAAAACAGGACTTTTCAATGACCTATTTTGTAATTGACAGTATCCCACACCTTATCCGAGTTTGTGACAGATATCTGGGAAAAAAGGAAGATGGGCTTAATAAGCAATGTATTGGCTGTATAGCTCCATCAAAACATACAGGATTATATTTAAGCAATGTTGATCAGAGGGTAAAGAACTTCATTAAAAAACTTGGTATAAAGAATGGCCCGGTATTTATGCAGGGATTTGTCGATGGTGAAACAATCAGGTTTTATGATCCGGGATTGAGATTCCCGGGTGGTGATTACGAGCAATTTTTAAAAAAAGCTACCGGCGTTGATTTAATGGAATTAATGGTTGAATTTGCTTTTACAGGAAAAATCTCAAAACAGATAAAGGACGATCTTTTCCTTTTAAATGGCAAACATACCATCCAGCTTGATTTCACTTGCAGAGCAGGTAGAATTGCTAAATATCAAGGATTGGACAGAATCAGAACAAACAATAACGTTGTCAGTTCATTTGCGAGATATGAAGAAGGCGAAAGCGTACCTGATAGCGGCGATGTCAGACAACGTGTATACGAAGTAGGATTATTAATTGATAAGAATGAATCAGTAATCGAGGCGGTCAGAGAGATACAATCAGTTTTTGATGTTTTTGATGAAGATGGCAGAAGTATGCTGATTTCAGTTCTTGACACTGAATTGTTACACTATAATTGATCATACCTGCGCTGAAAGGATTTTACATGAACGAAACCACAGATTTATCTATAAGCTTATCCAATATTCATTCATTGTCTAATGAAGATATTGAACAGTTAAAACTATTGATTATTGATTTTGCAGCTGCCTCTTTGGCAGGATATATTCAAAATATTGGATTCAGCAGACCATTGGAACAGGTAATGCTTTTTCAGGAAGGCAACGAGGAAAGTACGATACTATTTCAACAGAAAAAATATCCGGTCAGAGTAGCTGCTTTCATGAATTCAATTTACGGACATGGAGCAGAACTGGATGACGGTAATAAAGAAGCTGCAGGTCATGCAGGCGTTCATCTGATACCTGCCGTATTTGCTTTAGCTGAAAAACTTAAAAGTTCCAATGAAGATGTATTTATTGCACTTGCCACAGGATACGAAGCATATATTCGCGTTTCCTCTGCTGCAATGCCCGGAATGGTTAAGCGTGGATTCCATTCTACCGGAATGGCAGGAACGCTTGCGTGTGCAGCAGCCTGCGCAAGACTGTATCATCTCGATTCACAAGGGATTGAAGATGCTGTTGCATTAGCGACAACAATGACCGGCGGCTTGCTCTCCTATGGTGATTCGAGACCTGCTATAAAACCTCTGAATCCGGCGAAAGCAGCTGAAAATGGAATGTTTGCTGCTATGCTTGCCAATGAAGGAATACAGGGTCCAAAAGAAGCTTTGGAAGGTCCGAATGGCTGGTTCCATGCAGTTACGGATGAAGCGAAAGAAGAGTATCTGTCAGGTTCAGATCATTTACTGCTGCATGATTGTTACTTTAAGTTATATCCTTCATGCCGTCATACTCATTGCGGTATAGATGCAGCAATTTCATTACATGATAAAATCAATATTGATACGTTGAAAGAAGTAAATGTATATATATACCCCAATGCCATTAAACTTGCAGGATTAAAGATACCTAAGAATCAGGATGAAACAAAGTTTTCTATTCAGTATACTCTTGCTTGTGCTTTAATGAACGGACAGTATGGTGTAGCAGATATGGATGTATCTGATATCTCACCTGAGATATTGTCGCTGATAAACAAAATTAATCTGATACCTGATGAATCAATGGAAAACAGAGAGAAAGGGATCAGAGGAACACGAGTTGAATTAGTGACAGAAGACGGGACGTGTATCGAAAAAACGGTGCTTGTTCCACGAGGAGACCCGGAGAATCCATTATCAAGAGAAGAAATCGTGCAGAAACTTCATGTTTGTGCTATGGGACAGGTAAACGATGATAAACTTGATTTGTTTGTAAATGCAGTAAAAAACATGAAAGAAGAAAATCCTTTCATTAACCCTATGATAATTTTAGGAGGTACTTCATGAAATTAGTACTCGGAACAATGACATTTGGAGAGAGCGTATTTTCTCCGGATGTCAGCTCATTCATCAACACATTTCTCGATGCAGGCTATGAAGAACTTGATACGGCATATGTATATAATGAAGGAAACTGTGAACGACTTATTGGAGAAGTTCTCCCAACTCTTATAAAGCCATATAAAATTGCAACAAAAGTAAATCCTCGAATCAGCGGTAAACTTGATGCTGATGCCGCATACAAACAGGTCAATGAACCACTTGAGAGGCTTAATCTTCCTTCTGTTGATACAGTTTATCTGCATTTCCCTGATCCTGCAACACCGGTTGAGTCTGTGCTGTCAGCTATGGCTGATCTTCACGAACAAGGAAAATTCAAAGAACTGGGACTTTCTAATTTCCCGGCATGGATGGTTTCCGATGTCTGGCATATTTGCGATAAAAAGGGCTGGGTCAAGCCAACCATATTTGAGGGCATATACAATCCCCTTACAAGAAAAGCAGAGATAGAGCTGAATGCCTGCCTGAATAATTTCGGAATGCGTTTTTATGCTTATAATCCTATGGCTGGAGGTCTGCTGACAGGAAGATACGGGAAGTTTGAAGATGCACCTACCGATGGAAGATTTACACATCGCCCAAACTATCAGAACAGATACTGGAAAAAGAGCTTTTTTGATGCAGTTGATCTCCTGAAAAACGTATGTGAGAAATACAGTATCACAACAGTTGAAGCTACATACCGTTGGCTTGCTTATCATTCAATGCTGAATGCAGAGCGTGGCGATGCTATTATTATCGGAGCTTCAAAACTTGATCATCTGAAACAGAATATGAACGCTGTAAAAGCCGGACCGCTGCAGGATGAAATTCTTGAAGCATTTGAACAGGCGTGGAACATCACAAAAGCAGATAGTCCGGAATATTTTACTTTATTCAAAGCAAAAAAGTAAGGAGGCACCATGTTAGATCAGAAAAAAGTATTTGAAACTCTGTCACAGCATGGAGTGACCTTTTTTACAGGCGTTCCTGATTCTTACCTGAACGGCTTTTGCAATTATGCTCTGGCAAATATGCCTGATCGGAATATCATCGCAGCAAACGAAGGCAACGCCGTCGGAATTGCCTGCGGACACTATTTTGCTACACAGGAAATACCCCTTGTATATATGCAGAACAGTGGAATGGGAAATGTAATAAATCCGCTTGCTTCTCTTGCGGAAAAGGATGTTTATGCTGTTCCGATGCTGCTGCTGATTGGCTGGCGTGGACAGGGTAACACAGAGCCGAATCATCCGCAGCACAAATTACAGGGTGAAATTACAACGGGGCTGCTTGATGTAATGCATATCCCATACAGCATTCTGACAGATGATGATGCTGATTTTCAAACTGCAATTGAAAAGGCTGTTGCATATTGCAGGGAAAGCCGTCACCCCTATGGTCTTATTGCTCCGAAGGGAGTTATGGCTGCTGCTGAAAAGGCAAATAATGTGGATGATGTTTATCCTATGAGCCGAGAAGAAGCAATAAATGTTATACTTGATAATATGCCTGAGGATACGATCTATTCAGCTACGACGGGCAGAGCAACAAGAGAGCTTTTCTTCCTTCGTGAGCGCAGGAACGAGACAAAAGCACATGACTATCTCAATGTAGGTTCAATGGGACACGCTTCTTCTGTTGCACTTGGAATTGCAATGGCTAAACCTGAGCGCAAGGTTGTTTGCCTTGACGGTGATTCGGCTTGCATAATGCACATGGGCGCTATGACAATGGTAAGTAAAGTTGATGCACCTAATTTCATTCATATCGTGCTGAATAACGGAGCGCATGAATCCGTAGGCGGACAGCCTTCGGCAGGACATAATCTTGATTTTACGAAAATTGCTGAATCCTGTGGATATGCCACAATAGGCAAGGCAGCCGAGAATGAGGCAGAGCTGATTGATGCACTTGCTAAACTAAGAAATTGCGGAAAAGCTGCTTTTATTGACTGCCGTATCCATAAAGGCTTAAATAGTAAGCTTCCGCCAATAGTATTTGATCACAGAGAGGCAATCGATAATTTGATAGCTGATTTGAACAGAAAGGATTGATTTGCAATGAACAGCATGGAAAAAACCAGAGAGTTTCTGAAGTCTATCGGAATGCCGGGTGGTGATGCATATGACTTGCCCACATCGGAAAAGAGATTCAAGGACGGTGGACAGTATCGTTTTGAAGTGCCCGGAATACAGGGACCTAAAGTAATGAAAGCATTGCTTGAAGCAATGGACAGCTATGGTCTGTACCTCCATCGTGTTACACAGACTCAGGGCATCATGCGTCTGACTGATGAAGAAATCAGTAAAATGGTAGAACTTGCACATCAGTGGCAGACAGATCTTATTCTTGCAATCGGTCCGAGAGCAACTACAGATACCTCCGCTTCAGTACACACTGAGGAAGGTGTACGTATGGGATACCGTCTGAGAGGACAGGAACAGATCGTTCGTGCAATTGAAGATGTCAAGCGTGCAGCAAGACTTGGATGCCGTGGCTTCCTTGTATATGATGAAGGCTGTCTCTGGGCGCTGAATGAAATGCGAAAAGCAGGAGAGATACCTACTGACTGTCACTTCAAGATCTCCGCACACGCAGGTCACGGAAATCCCTGTGCAGCCAAGCTTTTGGAATTGAACGGTGCAGATTCTATCAATCCTGTTCGTGATATTCAGCTTCAGATGCTTGCTGCTATGCGTCAGGCTGTTGATTGCCCTATTGATATCCATACAGAGAATCCAAAATCCACAGGCGGTTTCATTCGTCATTACGAAGTGCCTGAAATGATTCGTATTGCATCTCCGATCTATCTGAAAACAGGCGGTTCTGTTGCAGCTACACATAGCTGGGACAGCACTGAAGACGATGCAAGAAAGCGTGCAAAGCAGTGCAGCCTTGTAAAGCGCATTATAGATGAATATTACCCGGAGGCTGTATGGTCACCTAAGGGTAGTCTTATATAAATTCTGGAAGGAAGTTTTGTTTCGTGAGACATCATATGTACAATCCGGATTTTCCTTTTGTTGTGGCTCCGGAGAGTTTTAATAAATACACAGACAGAGAATTATTACAGTATTGCCTTGGTGCTACGATGTATATGCCGGGATTCAAGGATTTTGCTCCCAAGATCCTAAGCAATGCCATGCCGGGATTAACAACTATCGTACTATGCTTTGAGGATGCTTGTCCGGAGGAACGTGTACCGGAGGCTATGGAAAATGTGCATAATCTGCTTGATACTGTAACAAGTGCAGTTGATGACGGAGAACTTGATGCAGACAAGGTTCCGCTGATTTTCGTCAGAATTCGTAATCTGGAACAATTCAAATTATTTGGAGAAGAATTGACAAAACATCAGGTGCGTTCGCTTTGTGGTATAAACTTCCCGAAATTCAACGCTGAGAATGGCTATGAGTATTATGCTTATCTGCGTGATCTGAATTTAAGATTCGGAGAGATAATGTACGGAATGCCTATTATTGAAGATCCGGAAGTTGCATATAAAGAAACACGTATGACCGAACTGATGGGAATCAAAAGAATACTTGACAAGTATCATGATCTTGTATTGCAGGTTCGTGTCGGAGGTACCGATTTTTCATCTGTATTTGGTGTACGCCGTGGCGTAGATTATTCGCTTTATGATATCATGACTGTTCGTGAATGCCTTAGCGATATTATCAATGTATGCGGCAGAAATAATGACTATGTCATTTCGGGTCCTGTATGGGAGTATTTCCGTGCGCCTAAGGAATTGATGTTTGAGGAACTTCCGAAACACGGAATAGAAGATTATCTTATGAGAAGAAAGCCACTTGTAAATAATGAGATTGACAGTCTCCTTCGTGAGGTCATTCTTGACAAGACAAACGGCTTCATAGGAAGAACGGTTATACATCCAACTCATGTCAAATTTGTTAACGCCATGATGGCAGTTACAAAAGAAGAGTACGATGATGCCTGCCAGATACTTGGAACAAGCGGCGGTGTAGTCAAGGGGTCAGGCGGAAATAAGATGAACGAGATAAAGCCGCATACAAATTGGGCCAAGAAGATACTGAACCGTTCAAAAGCGTTCGGTGTCATAGAAAATGAAGGCGCATATGTAAAACTATTCGCTGTAAATGAATGAACGGGGGCTAATATGGCAATTGATTTGAAAACTCCGATCTCAGATGAAGATATAAAGAAACTTTCTGTTGGTGATACGGTAACTATTTCCGGATATATTCTTTGCGGAAGAGATGCTGTCCTTCCGAAAGTGCTGAAAATGATAGAAGACGGAACAGTTGAACAGCTTGGAGTTGATCTGCACGGGCAGGTCATATTCCATACAGCGGTAAGCCCTGCTGGAGTAGGACCAACATCAAGCAATAAGCTTGAAATTGAGAGCAGTATCGCTCCTCTTTCGGCAGCAGGAATAAAGCTGCATCTTGGAAAAGGTGCGCTCCGTGTGGAAACTGTGGAAGCACTTGACAAGTATAATGCAGTCTATGCAGTAATTCCGCCTGTTACGGCTTTGCTCGGCGCTAAAACAACAGAGCAGAAAGTTGTGGCATTTCCCGAACTTGGAATGGAAGCACTGCATCTCATAAAAATAGACAAGTACCCTGCAATTATCGGGGCAGCACATGGAAGGAGTATTTATGAATAAGAGTTATGAGGAGATCGTGACACTTGTCAGAGATACTCTTGTTGAAGCAGGTTCGACATTTCGTCAGGATAAAAAAGATGCCTATAAAAGAGCAATAGAAGCCGAAACTGATGATAAGGCAAAATGGGTTCTTGAAACTGTTCTTGAAAATGCAGAAGCAGCAGAAAAGAATCACAGTCCTCTCTGCGATGATACGGGAATCCCCCATATTGTACTGGAAATAGGCGAAGATACAGCCATTACAGGCAGAACCCTTGATGCAATAAAGGAAGGAATAAAAGAAGGACTTCGCAAGCTTCCGGGACGTCCCATGGGAATAATGGGAGATGACAGCCATCGTATTGATCAGTCAGGCGGACTGAATCCCGACAGTGCCGGAGTAGAACCTGCACCATTCCTGATCCGCAGATGCAGTGAAAATGTTCTGAGACTTCATGTGCTGATGTTCGGTGGAGGTCCTGCAATACGTGCAAAGACATACAGAGTGTTCCACAAGCACAACACACAGGTAGTACTTGATGAGATAGTAAGCTGGGCGACTGATAGCGTCAAGCAGCTTGGATGCTCACCTTGTACGCTTGCTGTCGGTGTAGGACGTTCCCATTATGAAGCTGCTTCAATGATGCTTCAGGCACAGGTTGAAGGCAGCTATAATGTGCAGTCCGATATGGAACAGGAAATCACAAGACGAGTAAATGAAGCAAATATAGGACCTCTCGGACTTGGCGGAAAAACAAGTGTTATTGCAACATTTATGAAAGTAGGCCCTCAGAGAGCAAGCGGTGTGAGAATAGTATGTGTTCGACCGACCTGCTGTTTTGAGCCGAGAATTGCTACTGTAGATTTGATTGGAGAATAACCAGATGGAGAATAAAATCCTTGTCACCCGTTCCTCAATGCCGGACTATGAGGAATACTGTGAAGAGATAAAAGAATTATGGGACAGCCATTGGCTTACCAATATGGGCACGAAGCATAAGCAGTTTCAGGCTGAACTTGAAAAGCTTCTTGATGTTCCGCATATCTCGCTTTACACAAACGGACATCTTGCACTTGAAAACGCCCTTGCTGCAATGAATCTGCCAAAAGGCGGAGAGGTCATCACAAGCCCATTTATGCCTTTGTCAATAAAAAACTGAGCCACAGCGCTAATAAAAAAGTGAGCCAGTTTTGATAAAAAAATAATGAGCCACTAATCATTATTCATGGTCGAGTCGATACGGTAAGATGAGCTGCA
>Ga0116172_10004824_pt1 | contig 10860 bp, 12 predicted proteins | sample AD_UKC083_MetaG_FD_89799 | JGI IMG/M metagenome (GOLD analysis project Ga0116172, IMG submission 89799) | Active sludge microbial communities of municipal wastewater-treating anaerobic digesters from USA - AD_UKC083_MetaG | ecosystem: Engineered > Bioreactor > Anaerobic > Digestate | place: USA...
AAAATGCCGATCCAGCCGAGTATTGCGGTCAAGCCGATTCAGTTACCGCTGACAAGGATAAAACCAGAATTATTGGTGGTGCCGGCGACAAGGCTGATGTCGATGCTCGAGTTCACCAGCTCCAAAATCAACTTGAAGCTTCCACTTCCGATTACGACAAAGACAATTTCCGCGAGCGCATTGCCAAACTGGCCGGTGGTGCTATCGTCATCCAAGTTGGTGGTGCCACTGAAGTGGAAATGAAGGAAAGGCTGGAAAGAGTTAAGGATGCTATTGATGCCACCAAGGCTGCCGTTGAAGAGGGGATTCTCCCCGGGGGTGGTGTATCTTTGTTAAAAGTTGCCCAATCTTTGGATAAACTTAAAGCTGACAGCGATGAGGAAAAGGTCGGTATCAATATTCTTAAAACCGCTCTCGAACAACCTATTCGCAAATTGGCTCTCAATTGTGGTGAAGATCCGGGCTATGTTTTAAGCAAAGTTAAAGATGCTCTGACTGATGATCCCAAATCGGATATTGGCTATCATGCTCTGACCGGTGAATTTGTCTCCATGACCAAAGCTGGTATTCTTGATCCTGCTAAAGTCACCAAGTCGGCTCTCACCAATGCCGTCTCTGTCGGTACTATGATTCTCACCACCGATGTTCTCATTGCTGACATTCCTGAGAAAAAAACTGCTACTCCTGACATGAACGCCATGGGTGGCATGGATGGGATGATGTAAAACTTTTTTGTACAATAAACTATCAAAAAAGTTTTACTTCTTTTGGGATTGAATTGTTTTTTACTGGGGGCTCTGGTCTGTCTCAGGCTCTACAGAGCCCCCGTGGCTGTTATTCTGCCCCATCACAATTTAGTTGCCACTACTCGCCAATCTTTTTTAAAATCTATCGCTCAAAAACGACCAATCACTCGGCAAATTGTACTCATCGGCCCCGACCATTTTTCTGCTAATCAAACACAAATCCATACCGCCACCACTGATTGGAATCTGTCTTCCGGTCAAGTTGAATTTAAAGACTTATTTCTAGATTTTCCTATCAATAATCAATTACTAAAAGGTGATCATGCTATTTATAACCCCTTAGTTGATCTAAAAACCTATTTCCCTGAAGCAAAAATTTATCCTATCTTAATCGGTCAAAAAGTCAATCAAAAAACTCTAGATCGATTTTTACCTCTAATTGTCAAGCGTTGTTCTGTTGACTGTTTATTAGTCGCTTCCGTTGATTTCTCTCACTATCTGCCAGCTACTTTAGCTGAAGTTCATGATGCTTTTACCATTCGCTCTCTTCATAATTTTGAATATGACAATATTCTTAATGCCGAAGTCGATAGCCCTCAATCACTTTATTTAACTTCCAAATTTTCTGAATTAAAACACAGTCGACATTTTTCTCTTTTCGCTCACACCAATTCGGGTTTTATCGCTCATAATCCTGATGTTGAAACCACTACCCATGTTTTTGCTTCTTTTTCTCTTGGTAAATTTACACCGCTTCACCTTAAAACCAGCGTTGCCACTCCTGGAGAACTCCTTCGAAAAGATCATCAAAACACTCTCGGCGATCGTTTCTTTTATGGCGTTGATGAATTTCACACCGATTCCAGCCTAGATCTTATTACTGCCACCATAGAATCTGTAAATTTTAAATCTGTAGCTTTTTTACCTTTCAAAAATAATTTATTTGTTCGCGGTCAAGATAAAACTAATTTCATTAAAGCTCATTTCCAAGCTTTGTCAGATAATTCCCAAAAAGACTATTTTTGGGGTAAACTGAATTATGAAATTGAAAATTAAGTCCCCGATTTTCATCCCTTTGGTTATGTCTTTAGTTTTTGTTATTTTAATTTACACTGCTTATCGCTTTGGTCTTTCCATAGGTAAAAGCTATCTTGATGTCTCTTCGTCCTCGACCGCCTTGCTCTCTCCCACACTTACTCCGACACCGGCAGACACTAGTCTTTTCGGTGAAATTACCTGGTATTCCCAGCCCAAAAAAATACCCAATCCAAACATCTTAACCAAAACTCCCTTTGATCCTGATTCTTATACTGAATATGAACTTTATGATTTCAGTGATCAAGGTAGTTATGAAGTTGCTCAATTTAGTTCCGGCGCTAAATTGATTGTCGCTTTTATGTCTCCTAAAGAATTTGCTTATACCGAATTACCACTTCGTTTTATCAAAACCCAAGACAAATATTATCTTGTTACTAAACTAATTGACACAATTTCTACTAAAGATATCCAACTAAGTTTTGATGAACATCAAGTCGCTCTCACTGATTATCCCCTTGATAATTTATTACTACCACCAGACTCTCTAAATCTTGATCATATCCGTTTTTTAACTATTCCAGGATATGAACACTTGCCCAACTTTTTGAAACAACTTAAAAACTATCAATTTTATTCCAAGACAGATTTTGGTCCACTGCTATTTGCCGACAACCAAATCAATCCTTCCATTTCTCTTTATGCTCGTGTTTACTATCTTCAATTGCCAGATTTTACTATCGTTCCCTATTATCTTGAATCTACTTTACCCTTTACTGACAATCAAATTCCATTATTTAAATTCCTTGATGGTAGTGACAATTCAGATGTATTTGAGACTCAACGCTTTGGTTGCGGTTTTAGTAGTAATGTAAGTGTCATTGGTGATTTAAATTTAATTAAAAATAAAATTCATATTGGCAACAGCGGTGATGTACCAATCTTTCGTATTGAGGACCTAAGTAATAAGCTTCTCAAATTTATTTATGAGCAATATCAAGACAGTGGACGTCATGAGCTTCTTTCCCTGGAAGAATTTGCTACAGAAAATACCCATATTATTTTTCAAGAAAAAACCGGTGATTGGGTAGTGCTAGTTAACCCCGAGTTTGGTATTCAAGCTGAATGTGGTAAGCCGGTTATTTATCTTTATCCGCCCAAAGAAACCCAGGTCACTGTCAAAATTGGGGCTGATGTTACTCAATCTGAACCCCATTATCCTAGCAACGGTTGGACTGTCTTAGCTCAGCCGAATGGTCAACTACATTATCAAAATCAAACCTACCCCAACCTTTTTTGGGAGGGAACCGGTCATGGTTTATATCCTAGTCTTGGTAATTATGGTTTTGTAGTTACAAAAGACAATTTAGTTTCCACTATTAAAAATCACTTATCCTTGCAGGGTCTGAATCAAAACGAAATCCAAGATTTTATGGAGTTTTGGGAACCTAAATTACCGACTACTCCCTATACTCGCCTTACCTGGTTAACTACCGCTGATATGAACCGTTTGGCTCCACTTAAAGTTACGCCGGTCCCAAATACAGTTATTCGTGCCTTTTTAGATTTTAAAGGTCTTAATCAACCTATTCAATTAATCCCTCAAAAATTCATTACTCCGATTAGAGATGGTTTTACTCTGGTCGAATGGGGTGGTCTTTTGTTACATTAGTACTGTATGCAAAAATTAGTCTACTTCTTTGGTAACAAACAAAGTGAAGGCGACGCTTCACAAAAATTTTTACTAGGTGGCAAAGGGGCCAACTTGGCTGAAATGAGTAAGCTGGGTATTCCTGTCCCTCCCGGCTTTACCATTTCCACCGAAGTTTGCCGTGCTTATTATCAAAATAATCAAAAATATCCCGCCACTCTTAAAAAAGAAGTTGATACTAATTTAAGAAAACTGGAAACTGCCACCGGTAAAAAGTTTGGTGATCTCAAAAACCCGCTTTTAGTTTCCGTCCGCTCCGGTGCTGCCGCCTCCATGCCGGGGATGATGGACACCATCTTAAACCTCGGTCTTAATGAAGAAGTTGTTAAAAGTATTGCCGAAACTACAGGCAATCCTCGCTTTGCCTGGGACTCCTACCGTCGCTTTATCCAGATGTACAGCAATGTGGTGGAAAACATCGATCATGAAAAATTCGAACATGTCATCAATAAAGTTAAATCTCAAAAAGCCATCAAGGCAGATACTGATATGACCGCCGACGATTGGCAGACAGTAGTCGCCGGTTATAAAAAAATCTTTGAAATTGAAAAAAATCGTCCCTTTCCTGATGATGCCAAAACTCAACTTTGGGGTGCTATCGGCGCTGTTATTGGCTCTTGGAACAATGCCCGAGCCATTACCTATCGCCAACTAAATCATATCGATGAATCCAAGGTTTTTGGTACTGCTGTCAACATTCAAGCTATGGTTTTTGGTAATCTCGGTGCTGATTCCGGTACCGGTGTCGCTTTCACCAGAAATCCCTCTACCGGAGAAAATTTACCCTATGGTGAATATCTGATGAATGCTCAGGGTGAAGACGTTGTCGCCGGTATCCGTACTCCCAAGCATTTAGACGCTCTCAAAGAGGACAATGAAGTGGCCTATAAAGAATTATTAACTATCTTTAATAAATTAGAAAAACACTACCGTGACATGCAGGATGTCGAGTTTACTATCGAAAACGGGACTCTCTTTATTCTTCAAACCAGAAACGGTAAACGGACCGCTCCCGCTTCCATCAAAATTGCGGTTGATTTAGTCAAAGAAAAACTTATTTCCGAAAAAGAAGCTCTGTTGCGTATCGAGCCGGAAAAACTCGACCAATTATTACATCCTACTCTGGATCCCAAAGCTAAAGCTGATTTCAAGGTTATTGCTACCGGTCTGCCTGCTTCACCCGGTGCTGGTGTCGGTCACGCCGTTTTTGACGCCGATACCGCTGTTAACTGGAACGAAGCCGGTAAAAAAGTTATTCTAGTTCGGGCCGAAACCTCCCCCGAAGACATTGCCGGTATGAACGCCGCCGAGGGTATTTTAACCGCTCGTGGTGGCATGACTTCTCATGCTGCCGTGGTCGCCCGAGGTATGGGTAAATGTTGTGTCGCCGGGGCCGAAAGCATCACTGTTTCTGCTCTAGAAAAGAAATTCAAAGTTGCTGACGTCGTCGTTTCCGAAGGTGATTTAATTACTCTCGATGGTAGTACCGGTGAAGTTTTCTTGGGCGAAGTGCCTACCGTTAATCCCGAACTTTCCGGTTATTTTGCTACCGTTATGAGTTGGGCTAATAAATATAAAAAATTAGGCGTCCGCACCAATGCCGATACTCCTCATGATGCCCAAACCGCTCGCGATTTTGGTGCCGAAGGTATTGGTCTGTGTCGCACTGAACACATGTTTTTCGAAGCCGACCGAGTCTTTGCCGTTCGCCAAATGATCATCTCTGATACTGTTGAGCAACGAGAAGCGGCTCTGGCCAAAATCTTCCCCATGCAAAAAAATGACTTTAAACAACTTTTCAAAATTATGAAAGGTCTCCCCGTCAAAATCCGTCTTTTGGATCCACCTTTGCATGAATTTTTACCTCACACCAAAAAAGAGATTGAAGCTTTAGCCACTGAAATGGGTATTTCTTATGAAAAATTAGCCGCCAAGGTTGACTCGCTTCATGAACTCAACCCAATGATGGGTCATCGCGGTTGTCGTCTGGGTATTAGCTATCCTGAAATTTCCAAAATGCAGGTTCGGGCTATCACCGAGGCTGCTTGTGAGTTGATTAAAGAAGGTGAAAAAGTGGTTCCTGAAATCATGATTCCCTTGATTGGCGAAGTCAATGAAATGAAATGGCTCAAAGATCAATTAGTCCCCGTCATTACCGAAACTATCAAAAAATACGCTGTGACTATGGATTATCAAATCGGCACTATGATTGAAATTCCCCGAGCGGCCTTGACTGCCGATCAAATTGCCACTGAAGCCGATTTCTTCTCTTTTGGTACCAACGATTTGACCCAAATGAGCTTTGGTTTTTCCCGCGATGATGCCGGTAAATTTCTTAAAGACTATTTGAACAAAAAAATCCTTCCCGAAGATCCTTTCAAAACTTTGGATACTGTCGGTGTTGGTAAATTAATGGAAATGGCGGTCAAGCTAGGTAGGGGAGTTAATTCCCAACTCAATATCGGTATTTGTGGTGAACATGGTGGCGATCCGGCTACTATTAAATTTTGCCATAAAATCGGACTGGATTACGTTTCCTGCAGTCCTTACCGTGTGCCCGTAGCTCGACTCTCCGCCGCCCAAGCCGCGATTGAAGAAGGAAAATAAATTTATTTATCACTATCTGGGTGATAAATTGATCTTTCAACTAGATCTTGCAAAAACCAGGCGTGACATGCCTCATCACCCTTGCCACCACGTAGACGTAATACATTCGGCCTGTTTGCTGTGTAATAACATTCTTGAGTATCAGTTGCCTTGTCGTAATAACAATTCATTTTTTCGGAAGGTAAGACCAAATAACTAATCTCTGTAATTTCTGCTTCAGTATCCTTTTTCAGTACACACGACTCTTTGTATAGTGCGTTATAATCCTTAATTCCAGTTATATCACTACTAAGAGTCACCCTGTTACCTACAGCCAATACTGGCTCTTTATCCTTATTGTTGCCACAATTAGATAACATTGGCAGGGCGCCAAGTAACACTAAAGCTTTTATTCTCAAAGGTATTTCTTTCATACCAATATTATCCCATAGTATTTAATATTTGTCAAGTATGATACAATAGCCTTATGGCTGAAGCACATCTTATTAACGAACCTCGACGTCATCATGACCATCTTCATTTTGCTGTTGCTCCCAACGAAAAAGGTATTGATATGGCTAGTATTTGTAGCCGTTGTGATCTGTCAGCTTGGTGTTTTGGAGTCACTTCATCTTATCGTAAAGATGCTCGAATTAATCTCACTGTGCCCCGAATCAGACACATTACCACTCACGATTCCTCAAATTGCGGTGTGGTTCTGGATTTAGTTGCCAAAAAAGATGAAGTCCAACCAGGTTTCTTCCCTAAACGTCGTTCCAGTCAGTAACCATGGAATACCGCCGCATTATTTACTGTCGCAACTCTAATTATGCTAGATTTGGTATCAGTAATGATAGACATGATCCACCTATTAGTCGCATGTTATGTCTAGGTTGTCCTGCTCATGGGCGGATTTGTGACCCTGATTTCATTGGTAATCGTATTATTGGTAATATAAATCTTAATTCTCACCCTCCTGATCCTTCCCTGGATATCACCAAAGCCAATTGTGGTGATCTTAGTGAATTATTTTGACAGCGTGACAGGAAATTATTAAAATTTATCAACATGAAACGTGTTAATAAACAGAATCATTCTACAAAACGCCTTAAAAAAGTTGGTCTATTTCTACTTATCTTTTTGATTCTCCATTTTGCTCTTCGTCTTTTCAATTTTTTTATTGGTGCCTGTCATAAATCTGATACTAGTGAGGGTTGGTATTGCTACCATGAAGTTTTGTCAGTGAATTGTTTTATCACCAAGATACTAGAAAATCATTACAAAAATCGATGTATTCAGGATTCTGGAGAACTCTATTCTAGGCCAGGTGGACGAGGAATGCATTTCAACTGTTATATTCCATTCACTGATAGTGGTCATCCTTGTAAAAACTCTAATGAGTGCAAAGGAAGATGTGAGTATCGGAGAATGATTCCTGATTCTTGTATAAAAGAAAAAAATAATGTTTATTTTTGTCCAAAGGGTATCACTGGTACTTGTTCAAAGTCTACAGAAACGACTTTCTATAGAGAGGTTATTGACGGTAGATTATATGAATACTTTTACTTTCTAGCTTACTAATAGCTAATAGATTAAGCAACGCCACTCTTTTTATCAGAATCCGATGCCCGTTGTGAAGAAAAATATCTTAAGAGTGGTGGTGAGGCTAAAAATAGGTTAAAATCACGCATAACCGATTCTCTGTCGCGGTAGTCAAGCGGTTAGACAGCGGTCTGCAAAACCGTTCAGGCGGGTTCGACTCCCGCCCGCGACTCAACTAATCAGGATTAAATCTGCATCTTATTTATATCCATTCTTGTAGCTTGTTCCGTTAACCCTACGCTTTCAGGCATACTTTTAATTAAGTGGTTATTCTCTCTATGACATTCAAGGCATCTAGGTCTGGGTGGAAAATTTATATGCCCCCGGTCGCATACAGTTCCCTCTAATCGATAACGTTGCGGGAATAGTCTCCAATATCTTGGTACTTCCATTATTTCTCCCTCAACACCATTAACACCCAATAAATCAAATACAAAAAAATCAGCACTTCTGTTACCACCACCAGTTCAAACACCGGCCCGGTTACCAAAATCAAACGACCGTGTTTAAACAAGTCGTAAATAATTCTCAAAATTAAATACCAAATCAGTGGCGATAGAGCAGTCAGGCTGATTAAAAATATCTGTGACTTGTCCCGAGACTCTTTTAATTCCTTTAAAGTCAGATAAGGTTCTCTCAGTAATTCATACAAATTTCGTCCCAAAAAATACCCCTGCCTAATCCCAATTAGAGCTCCGATTTTGAACAAATTCTTTATTCGTTTCTTTGTCATATGACCATAGACTCTGGAATTTTTTTCTAGCTCTTACCAGCCTGGATTCGACTGCTTTCAAACTCAATTTCATTAATTTGGCAATCTGACTACTCTTCCAGCCGTCTACATATTTAAGTCGCAATATTTTTTCGTAATCTGCTCTTAACTCACTCAAAGTTTTTTTAATCTCCGCTTTCAATTCTTCTTTCAGGGCATCTCGCTCTGGTCCTATGGCCTTATCGGCAATTTCTTCAAATTTGGGGTTGACGGAAAATAAAATCGTTTTTAACTTCTTTTTCCGGTAATAATCAGCAATTTTATGTTTAGCAATACCGCAAATAAAAGAAAACTCACTCGATCTTCCTGAAAAACTTGACCAAGCCCGACCGGCCGCCCATAAAATATCCTGAGTTAATTCCTCCACCACTCCTTCATCATCAATCCGTTTCCGAACAAAACCGGCCACACTTTTTTGATATTTTTTAACTAAATCTTCCACAGTAATGTAATGTAACACATTTTAGCCTATACTTAATTATGGCCCTGTTTTCTGCCCCAAAAACTCATCCGCTTCATTCTAAAGCCCGATCTTTGCGTCTAGACATTTTGGAAATGATTAATCATGCTGGTTTTGGTCATATCGGTAGTGCCTTGTCTTCAGTGGATATATTGATTGCTCTCTATAATTCCGAATTATTCAATTTTAAAAAAGACCGTTTTGTACTCTCGGCCGGTCATCTCTGTGCTTCTCTTTATGCTGTGTTGGCCGATGCCGGTTATTTTGACAAACAAGAGCTTTTTACCTTTGCTCAATTTAATTCTCGACTTCAAGGCCACGCCACCATTAACACTCCCGGTGTCAATTATTCAGCCGGTTCCCTGGGCCAAGGTCTATCTTATTCTATTGGTCTGGCCCTAGGTGATCCCAAACATCACGTAGTTTGCCTCAGTTCTGACGGTGAACACAACGAAGGTCAAGTTTGGGAAGCCATTATGGCCGCCAACAAATTTCATTTAGGTAACCTTATTAGTATCGTCGATTACAACGGTTGCCAAATTGGTGGCACCACCCAAGAAATTATGCCATTGGAAGAATTGGCCGGCAAATACCTCCGTTTTGGTTGGACCGTCACCACTGTCGATGGTCATAATTTTTATGAACTGGAAAGAGTTCTTAAAAAATCCAAAGACTCCTCAATTTATCCCGCCTGTATTATCGCTAAAACTGTTTTAGGTAAAGGTGTTTCTTTTATGGAAAACAATTATCAATATCACGATATTAAAAAATTAGCTCCTGATTTATTTATTACTGCCAAAAATGAGCTCCAAAAATACTAAATTGGCTTCCATGAGACGAGCCTTTGGCGAAGCTCTTTTTGCCCTGGCCCTCAAAAATCCTAATCTCTATGTGATTGACGCCGATCTCTACCCTTCATTATATTTAACCGATTTTAAGGCCAGATTTCGAAGTAGATTTATCCAAGTCGGGGTAGCGGAAAATAATGCTGCTGCCATTGCCGCCGGTCTTAGTGTCACCGGTAAAACTGTTTTTCTCACCTCCTTTGCCTGTTTTTCCCCAGCCATCAATTGGGCCACCATTCGTCAGTCTATCTGTTACAATCACCACCCCGTCAAAATTGTCGGTTCTCACGCCGGTTTGATGAGTGCCGATTTGGGCGCCAGTCATCAAATGCTTGAAGATGTGGCTCTGATGCGCACCCTTCCCAATATGGAAGTTTTTGCCCCCATCGATGCCTCTGAGCTCAAAATTATGTTGCCGGTGATTGCCTATAGTCAAACCTCCGCCTATCTTCGTCTGGTCCGTCCGGACACCCCCTTGGTCAACTCAGCTCGCTCTTTTACCATTGGTAAATCTCGCTTTCTAAAAAGAGGGGATAAAATCACCGTCCTAGGTTATGGCCCCATTTTAACTCAACTGCTTCTACCTGATTTTGATAAATTTTCTTTGGATATCATCAATTGTTCTTCCATTAAACCTTTGGATGACAAAACTATTCTCACCTCCATCAAAAAAACCGGCCGTTGTTTGGTTATCGAAGACCATCAACAAAATGGTGGCTTGGGTGAAGCTGTGGCTAAATTAATCCTGACTTCCGGTCAAAAATGTAAATTCGTCCACTTAGGAGTCGACAATGCTTTTGGTCAATCAGCTCATAATTATTTTGATCTCTATCATCACTACGCTCTCTCCCCCCTGGCTATCAGAGAGTCTTTAAAAAAGTTATTATCTACTCATGCTCACTCTTAAAGAACAATTCCAAAACTACCGCTCCCGTCATTGGGCCCTACCCGCTTTTAATATTGATTCTTTTGAAATTTACCAGGCGGTGGAAATGGCTGTCGCCGAAACCAGTCTGCCCTGTTTAGTCCAACTCTCTCCCGGAGAAGATAAGTTTGTCGATGCCAACAGACTGTTGATGTTGGTTAAAAAAGCCAATCTCGAA
>Ga0116172_10004832_pt1 | contig 10855 bp, 6 predicted proteins | sample AD_UKC083_MetaG_FD_89799 | JGI IMG/M metagenome (GOLD analysis project Ga0116172, IMG submission 89799) | Active sludge microbial communities of municipal wastewater-treating anaerobic digesters from USA - AD_UKC083_MetaG | ecosystem: Engineered > Bioreactor > Anaerobic > Digestate | place: USA...
CCTTCCCAATGATTTTACAGGCAGGAGGGCTGTTGATGTTTGCCACCCGTGAACTGGAAGCGCTGTACCACGAGCGCCTGAACCGCTACCTGTGCGCCATGGACCGGGGTACGCCGGACCGCGTCCCCATCCGCTTCCTGCTGCAGGAGGCCGCGGCGGGGATTGCCGGCTACACCACCCAGGAAGTGTCGCTGGATTACAACCTGGCCTTTGAAGCCACCCGCAAGGCAGGCGAAAAACTGGGCTGCGACGCCGTCATGCTCAACGCCAACTGGAGCACCTACCAGGTTGGCAAGGCGGCCGCCTGGAAATACCTGCACGTGCCCGGGGTGGATGTGGGGCTGAACTCCGTATTGCAATACAGCGAGCCCGGGCGCGAGGAAGACGCCTTCCTGCTGGCGGAAGAATATGAGGAGTTCATTGAGGACCCCACCGCCTTCCTGGTCAACAAATGGATGTCCCGCGCGGCCTCCCGGGTACAGCCCGCCGGCGCGCAGGTGGATTTTGACCACAACGCGGCGCTGATGGGCGGGGCGCTGGCCTACGCCAACTACATGAACGCCTTCGGCCCGGCGTCCGGCCGGCTCAAGTACCAGTCAGCGCTGGTTTCGGCCAACGCGGGGATGATCAAGGCGCCCTTTGACATCCTCGGGGACAAGTTCCGCGGCTTCCTCGGCGCCGCGATGGACAGCGTGGAGCGGCCAAAGACCCTGCTGCGCGCCTGCGAGGCGCTGATGCCGCACATTGTGGCCAACGCGCTGGCGGGCGCCGACCCGGAAAAGCGGGTGCCCATCACCATCTGGGCGCACCGCGGCTGCGTGCCCTTTATCAGCCCGGCAACCTTTGACACCATCGTCTGGCCCACCCTCAAGCCGGTGTTTGAGGAAATCATTTCCAAGGGCTACCAGATCCTCTTCTACGGCGAGGGCAACTGGGAGCGCCACTATGAGGCTTTGAAGGAACTGCCCGAGGGCAGCCTCATCTACCACTTGGACAAGGGCTCCCCGGAACTGGCGGCGCGGGCCTTCAAGGGGCATTTCGCGCTCAGCGGCGGGCTGAGCTACGATGTGCTGGCCCGCGGCAGCAAGGATGAGGTGCGCGCCCACATGAAGGAGCTGTTTCGCGTAATGAAGCCCGGCGGCGGGTACATCCTGGACGCGACCGCGCTGATGCTCAGCGACATCCGGGAAGACAACCTGAGGACCGCCGTGGAGTACACGCTGGAGCACGGGGTGTACAGCCAGTCCTCCCCCATCAGGCCCCGCGGCGAGACAAAGCCGCCGCACATCCCCCAGGGCAGCCGGCCGCCCCACACCGTGCGCCCCTGGGCGGTGGAGTCCAAGGACTACGCCATGCTGTCCGGCGACGTGGATTTGGTGAAGCGCCAGTGGGAGAGCGCGGACGCCGCGCTGTACAACTATCTGTGGACAACAGTGCTGTGGTAATAACGGATACCGGCTTTGACTGCTGCTTGGCCCCCGCGCGGCGGGGGCTTTTTTGTGGACCGGAACATCAAGCAAGCGGCCGCCCAACGGCCCGAAAAATCAATCATAACCTGCCTCTTCAAAATTTGATACGAAACGAATGAGTAAACGCAATGAGGGGATGAGAATTTTTGATGGCTCCGCTAAGCCGAAAGAACGAGGCGTAGCCGAAGCCTACGCCGAGTGAAGGGGGCAACGCGGAGACGCAAAAAGGCCATCCCATCGAAGCGTTTACGATTGAGTTTAGTATTACAACAATTTTCAGACTTTTGACCCAGGTCAAAGTATTTTCCGTCCTTCTCCCTTACAATCAAGCCACCAAGGATGAAAGAAGGACGATTTCATGACACAGAACAGCAAGTTCCAGCAGGCCAGCAAGGCCCATATGAAGACCCTGAAGCTCTACGTGCCGGTGGTGGACCGGGTGCACGGCCCGCACCACCCGGAGTTCCATGAGGTCAAGCAACTGTTTGAGACCATGGCGGAAAAAATCAGCGCAGCCGGCCGCGGCAAACCGGCGCTGGACGCCGAGTTTGAGCGCCTGCGCCAGGTGACCGGCAACTACGAGGTGCCCGGCGATGTCTGCGAAAGCTACGAGGCGGTCTACCGGATGCTGTCCGAGCTGGACGCGGCCTACCACGCCTGAGGAGGACAGCATGCAGCGGATGATTCTGAAAAACAAAAAGCTGATCACCCTCATCAGCGGCGTGCTGGTGGCCGCGGCTTACGTGAGCCACTACCTGCTGCACCAGGAGCCGGCCGCCGAAATCCTGATGCTCGCCGCCTCCGTCATCGGCGTGCTGCCCATCGCCCTGCAGGCCTTCCAGGCACTGCGGGTGAAGGTGGTCAGCATTGATGTGCTGGTCACCATCGCGGTCATCGGCGCGTTCATCATCGGCAACTACGAGGAATCAGCCGTGGTCACCTTCCTCTTCCTCTTCGGGGATTACCTGGAGCTGCGGACGCTGAACAAGACGCGTTCCGCCATCCGCGAGCTGACCGAAATGGCGCCCGAGAGCGCGCTGAAGCTGATGGAGGACGGCAGCTACCGGGAAGTGGAGATTGACGAGGTGGACATCGGCGACAGCCTGCGGGTGCTGACCGGCGCCAAGGTGCCGGTGGACGGCAGGGTGCTGTCCGGCGAGGGCCATGTCAACGAGGCCAGCATCACGGGCGAGGCGGTGCCCGTCCACAAGACGGAAGGCGCCCAGGTCTACGCCGGCACCATCCTGGACAACGGCACCCTGCACATCGTGGCCGACCGCGTCGGGGAGGACACCACCTTCGGGCGCATCATCGAACTGGTGGAGGAGGCCCAGGACGCCAAGTCCGAAGCCGAGCGTTTCATTGACCGCTTCTCCCGGTGGTATACTCCGGCTGTGCTGGCGCTGGCCTTCATTGTCTGGCTGATTACAAGAAATGTGGAACTGGCCATCACCATCCTGGTGCTGGGCTGCCCGGGCGCCCTGGTCATTGGCGTGCCCGTCTCCAACGTGGCCGGCATCGGCAACGGCGCGCGCCACGGCGTGCTGCTGAAGGGCAGCGAGGTCATCCATGACTTCAGCCGGGTGGACACCATGGTTTTTGACAAGACCGGCACCCTGACCATCGGCCGGCCCAAGGTGGCCCAGGTCAGGTACTATCACGACAACCACGATGAGACCCGCGCGCTGGTCCACAGCGTGGAAAGCCAGTCCGACCACCCGCTGGCCCGGGCGATCACCGAGCACCTGGCCGGCACAACAGCCCATGAGGTGGAACAGACCGACGTGGTCAAGGGCGGGGGGATTGTGGCCCGGGTGAAGGGCCTGCGCGTGGCGGTGGGCAACCTGGCCCTGATGCGGCAGGAAGGCCTGGACATCAGTGAATCGGCGCTGCGGGACATCGCAGCCATGGAACAGGAAGGCCATTCCATCGTGATGGCCGCCGCGGATGGCGAACTGCGCGCGGTGGTGGGCATCCGGGACCAGCTGCGCCCCGGCGTCCAGGACGACCTGCAGCGCCTGAAGCGCATGGGGGTCAGGCACCTGGTGCTGCTCTCCGGCGACAACCAGGGCACGGTGGACCTGGTCGCCCGGGAACTGGGCTTGACCGAGGCCCACGGCCACATGCTGCCGGAGGACAAGGCGGCCTACATCAAGGACCTGCAGCAGCAAGGGCGCGTCGTGGCCTTCGTGGGCGACGGCGTGAACGACAGCCCCTCCCTGGCCCTGGCGCAAATCGGCATCGCGATGGGCAGCGGCACGGACGTGGCGATTGAAACCAGCGACGTGGTGCTGATGAACTCCGACTTTGGCAGGCTGCCCCACGCGCTGGGCCTGGCCAAGGCCACCGCCCGCAACATGACGCAGAACATCCTCATCGCCATCGGCGTGGTGCTGGTGCTGCTCTTCAGCCTCTTCTTCAGCTCCTGGATGAACATGTCCATCGGCATGCTGGTGCACGAGGCCAGCATCCTGGTGGTCATCCTCAACGGCATGCGCCTGCTGCGCTACCGCCTGAGGGGCTGACACTCATAACATTTGGAACGCAAACAAGCAACAGAACCAGGAAAAGGAGAAACACCATGAAAAAAGCGACACTGCAGCTGGAAACCCTGACCTGCCCCTCCTGCATGACCAAGATTGAGGCGGCCCTGAAGGGCCTGGACGGGGTCAACAAGGACACCCTGAGCGTATCCTTTAACACCAGCAAGGCCAAGGTGGACTATGACGACAGCAAGCTGACCATCGAGGACATCACCAAACGCGTCACCGACCTGGGCTACGAGGTGAAGAAGGCGCAGGTCAAGGACGCCTGAGCCGCCTGGCGGCTTGACAAAAACCGCATAGCCCGGGCAGGGCGATGGCAAACCCCCGGGCCGCTAACGCAGCGGCCCGGGTTTTTTGGGCGGCGGGATGGTTGCCCCCCTGGCTGGATGGCGAGCCGAGACATAGAAAAGGCTGCTTCCGCCTGCAAAGAGATGGCTGACGGGCCCGCCTTCAATGCGCGGCGCACAGCAGTACGCCGTAATTTTTCGTGTAAAACGCTATGTTTTGGCGCAACCTACCCTAAGAGATAGTTATCCCGCGGGCGATGATCCTGATAAACTCAACGGACTGAAATACATCGTTGCATAGGAAAGAGACCGCCGAGGAACCATTCTACAGGAGGTGCCCATGAAACCTAAGCGTTGCTTATCCCTCATGCTGTCCCTTGTCATGCTGGCGTCCTTTGTTTTTGCCGCTGAGGCGGCCAGTGCCCCGACGCCTTTCCTTTCAGCGCCGAATGTGAAAACGGTCCCGTCTTTCGCCGTGCCGCCTCCAAAAGCCGCGCCAACCGTCGCCGCGCCGGTGACCATCAAGCCACCACCGGTGACCATCAAGCCCCCGCCTGTGACCAGCAAGCCCGCGCCCGTCACGCCGGCTCCGGCCACATCAACCCCGGTATCGGAACCCGCGGGCAAGGAGCTGCAGGTGCAGCTGTATGTGGACAGGCAGGAAGCCCGGACCGGCGACACCCTGAAGTTCACCGCCTCCGCCTCGGGCGGCAAGGGCCAGATCAAATTCGCCCTCTGGGTGTTCCGCAACGGCGAAAAAATTGAGTATTTTTCCACCAGCAACAGGTCAGTCTGGGAATATGTGGCCCTTTATGAAGGCACCTACCATGCCCAGGTCGTCGGCAAAGACGGGGCGGGCAGTGAAAAGTACAAGAACAGCCCGGAGGTCACTGTTACCCTGAATGAGGAAGAGCAGCGCGCGAAGGACAGCTCCCCCCTGGGCATGGGCGGCGGAGACGGGGAGGACGACGGTGCCTGGAACCCCGGCGGGGTTGCCAAAGTGATGTCAATCGGGCCCATCCCCGATGTGACCATTGTGGAGACACAGCGCCTGGAGATGGAGATTCCCCTTGAACCCGACCCCTACTTTTATGATCAGGACGGCAACATGAGCGTCGGCTCCTATTTGGTAACAGAGGGGATGCCGCCTTCTCCCATTGCTTCCCTGAAATCGTATTATGTCAGGAAAAGGCCAAGGCTTGTGTTCGTCTATCAGCACCCGACCGAGTATCCCCTGGCCAATTCCCTGATGGAGAATCCTTTCACGGAGAAGTTGCCCACCGGCGGGTCCAACATGGAAGGCTATGATGAATGGCTGGAAGCGCAGGGCGAAATCCGGCCGGGCCGGACCATGCTGTGGAGCGGCAATGAAACTGAACGGGTTTATCACATCACCCTTGAGGCGGTCTGCGGCCATGGGCAGGGAAACAGCCACTCGGAAAGCGCGGGCTTTACCCTGCGCATCCTGCGGGACAGCAACCGCAACGGCATCGCCGACATTGAGGAGGGTCTGCAGACTTCCGACCTGGCCTTCCGAGCCGTTCCGGATGTCGTGATGGTGGACCGCCCGCCCGATATGCCGGTCAACTCCCGCTTTCCAAGAATCATCATTGAGGCCACCCATCTGGAAGGGCCAAGCTCTCCCATCAAGTACCGGGCGGAGGGTATGCCCAAGGGCATTCATTTTGAGCAGCTCAGAAGCGGTGATTACCCCACCTATCGTTTTTCAGGAGCTCCGCAGGAGATTGACTGGCAGTGGTCCGAGGCCAAGCGGGAATACCCCATGAAGGTTTTCGCGGAGGATGGCACCGGCAACAAGGCCGAGATGACGTTGCTGCTGACAGTGCTCAGGCACAGCAATGCCTACGGCCCTCTGGACGGGGAGCTGTCCATCGAACCGATACCGAACATCACCCTGCTGGAGGGGCAGGAGGGGCTTTCTCCCGAAGTGCCGGTTTCCGTGCTGACCAATCGTTTTGAAACCATCCAGATGAGACTGAACGCCCAGCTGCAATTGTTTCATAACATGGACCAGGACAACCTCCTGTACCAGCCTGTCAAACTCGCTGACATCACCACCATGGCCCTGACGCTTCCGTACAGCGATGTCACCTGGCAGAAAGGCTACCATAAGGAAACCCTGTGGAAAATCGTCAATGGCTTGTCCAACCTCTCCGGCAAAAAGTGGCTGAAGGGGCTGACATTTGATACCTTCCCCATGGAACTGAACGCTACGCAGGGCGATAAGAAGGCTGTCCAATACTTTCAGGTCACGGTCCTGCGCAAAGGAAATACGAACCAGTGGCCCGAAGGGCAGTTTTATTTCAAGCCCATCGCGGACCAGCATGTGTTCAATGGTGAACCCCTGAAGGAATCCCTTTCCATCATCGCGGTCGGCCCTGAGCGCGTGAGGGGCCCCTTTATCAGGCTTGTTCCCTTCCTGCGCGGAATCAAGGTGAATGAACAGGAGATGCGGGTTGAAGGCAGGCCCAGCATCACAGACTGGCGCGATGGGGAAACCTTCCGCAAGCATCTGGTTACCATCAGCGGTGAAGGCGGCAAACAAACAAACAAGACCGAAGAGAAATATGAAATTGAGTTTGAACAGTACTACATCGGTGAAACAAGCTTCTACATCTATGTGTACCGCAGGTACAGCGATTATGACCGGGATTTTGTACAGCTCCCTGACCAGATCGTGAATGACGGTGAAATGATCACCCCCTTCAAACCGCGCGCGCAGGATGGGCCTGTGCCGATGTATATCAAGAGAATCTCCGGGTGCCCGCCGGGCGTTTACCGCGGTTATGGCGGCTATTACGAGGGCAAGGTTCAAATCACGGACTGGCAGGAAGGCGAGATGCAGCGCAGCTATGAGGTCATCGTCAATGGCGCTGTCCTGAGCGGCTCCGAGAACCATTTTCAGAAGACCCGCTGGCAGGAGATGCGTTTTACCATCACGGTGAAGCGCGTGGGCTTTGGCGGCGACACCGGCCAGGAAGAGGAAACGGGAACGACGCCCGGGGAGGAGGCAGGACAGCCGCCGGCCCTGACCGGGGATACGGTGATCCAGATGCCGGTTCCGCCCGAGGAGGAGGCGGAGCAGCCGCCGGCGCCGCCTGAGGAAGCGGCGGAGCAAGCCCAGGATTCATCTGGAGATAGCGAGGCTTCGCCGCAGGACGCGGCGGTGGCGGATGCCCAGGCGCAGGAGACCGGCCAGGCACCGCAACAATCCGGACAAGATAAAGAAACCCCGCCGCAAGCGGAAGATAGTACCATTGGGCAGGACGGCCAGGCAAACGCGGTTGTCACTGATGAAAAGGAAGCGCCGCTCAGCACCCCGGTCACGGCGGAGGACTTCGCGCCGGACAGCACGCGCTTCACCGCCGCCCAGAAAGCGCTGCCCCGGCTGGGCATCCTGCTGATGGATGACAGGGCGGACAGCCTGAAGACCTACCAGGGCATCATGACCGCGCTGGTGAGGGCGGGCTATGAGCCCAATGAAAACATTGTGATTCTGGTGGCCAGCGCCATGGGAAGCACCGGCGGCATGGTCCAGCAAAAGGCTGAATTGCTCAAAAAGATGGGCTGCGGTCTGGTGATCGCCGTCAATGAAACCATGGGCAAGGGCGCGATGAAGGTTCTCAAGGACATCCCCCTGGTCGTGGCCGGGGTGGATGACCCCCTGAAGGCGGGCATGGTGGACCGCAATGGCAAGCCCAGGGGCCTCATCACCGGCGTCATCAACGCCCCGCTCTTTGAGAACCTGCTGTCCCTTGCGCAGAAAATGCAGCCGGAAGGCCAAAAAGCCGGGTTCATGTACATCCTGGAATCCGACCCGGCAAAGCAGCGTTCAAGCGCCATCCGGGCCGCCGGGCTGGAAGCGGTATTCGGCAAGATGAACAAGGAATCCTCCCTCTTAAACTCCGCAAAAAGGCTGTACCAGAAGGTGGATTTCATCCTGCTGGACCAGAGCCTGGAGCAGCTGCGCGGCAAAGATGATTTAATGCTTATGGGCCTGTCCTCCCTGGAGGAGGGCGGGAAGCCTGTGTATGGCACCACCTTGGCCCAGGTCGCCGCCGGCTGCGCGGCCGCCTGCATCGCCGACCATGAAGCCGTGGGCCTGGAAGCGGGCGGCCTGGCCGTCGCCCTGCTGTCCGGCCGGGATATTGCGTCACTCCCCTTCACCCAACTGAGTGAATCCATCATCAAGGTCAACCGGCGCACCATGGACGCCTTCGGCCTGCTGGACCCCTTCCCCGCGCAGGAGGAACCGGACTTTCGGGCGCTGATGGCGGAAGCGCAGGAATAGGCCGGATTACCGCGGCCGGCGGCGTGTTTGATTGCCCTGATGAACCAAAGAAGACCAAGGCACTGCAAAAAAGTAACGAAAAAGCGCCCCACCTGCAACTGGTGAGGCGCCAGCGCGGCGAAAAGCCGGGCTCAGGGGATGAGGTCGGTGAAGGCGCTGAGCAGTTCGGACCTGCCGTTGATTTCCAGCTTGCGGTAGATGTTCTTGGCGTGAAACTTGACGGTGTGCTCTGAGATGCCCAGCGTGTACGCGCATTCCTTGATGAGCTTGCCCTGTAGCAGCAGCCGGGTGATCTCCTGCTCCCGCGCGGTCAGGCCCTTCTCCTGCATCAGGCGCAGGCTTGAATCCCCCGGCTTGTCCGCTTCAATCGGGAAGAATTTCTGCGAGAACACCGGCGCCAGCATCGCGAACACGACAAACAAAACCAGGGTGAGCACCGCGCCGGCGGAAAGCATGGCGTCCGGCGCGTAGCGGCTGAAGGTGCCCGGAATGATGTGCAGCAGCAGGGAACTGTTGAAGATGACCAGGATGATCAGCCTGAAACGCTTGTAATCCACATGGCGGCTGAGGACATAGCCCAGCAGGTAATATGAGGCGATGTATCCCATGTAGCCAAAGCCCTGCAGGGCGTCAAACACAACCGAGCTGCCTGTGTTGTGGAGAAGCAGCTGCAAGATCGCGCCGGTGAGCATGCCGACAAAGAAGAACCCGCACATGTACCAGGTGTTGAAGCGGAAAGCGAAGAAGATATACAGGCAGATGAGCAGGAGGGCAACCCCCGCCAGGCCGTTCCACACCGGGTAATGGGTGCGGGGCAGGTAGCTGAAAAAGAAGACCACGGCGCGGTGGGCTAAGAAGAAATAGAGCGCCACGGCCAGCACCTTGTTGTTTTTCTCCTTGGGGACAGCCAGTTTCTCCGCGTAGGCCTCCGGGTCAAAACGCAGGAAGCACAGCATGGTGACCAGCACCTGCGCGCCCAGGTAGATTGGCCCGCCAAGCGGTTTCAGGATCGGTACAGACAGGAGCATCTGGCTGGCGATGCAAAACAGCACCGTGACGGTGGCGCCGAACAAACGCTCCATGTCGTTGAGCGCATAGGTGAACCCGAACAAGGCTATCCCGGCGCAGCCGCCCAGGCCCAGGCCGAACAACAGCTCCAGCCAGGAACTGACAGACGGAAGGGGGATGAAAATCCAGCCCAGAAACAGGGCCATGGTGATGACGGACAGGACGCGGGCGACGCGGGCCAAGAGCCCGGGCCGCGCCACCAGCGACATCAGGCCGATGCCCAGTGAAAAGGCGATGCCCATCACGAACATGCCATCCAGGTTCATCACACGCCCGGTGTAGGCCGCCATGCTGTTTTTGAAGTTGGGAAAAATCGGGGCCAGCGAAAAGATGAGCATGTAGGGCAGCATGGAAGGGCGGACGGAAGCCAAGGCCTGGGCCAGCCCGCGACCGGCGGTCGCCGCCTTTCCCAGCCTGTTTTGTTCAGGCGGCCCCTGAGCGGGTGACCGCGGCTTTGCTTTTGCTTTCATGATATCGCACTTCCATGTAGTCAGCCCCATAATATCACAGATCCGCAATTTGCTGAACACTTTTCCGCTTGTCTGTCCGGGTTGCGGGTGCAGCCGGGCGGACGGCGGATGGGCTGTCATACCAAACGAATGAGTAAATACAAAGAGCGGATGAGAATTTTTAATGGCTCCGCCAAGCCGAAAGAACGAGGCGCAGCCGTAGCCTGCGCCGAGTGAAGGAGGTAACGCGGAGACGCAAAAAGGCCATCCTATCCAAGCGTTTACGATTGAGTTTCGTATCAAGGCCTGTTTTTGCCTACCTACCCAAAGAGGCAGTTGTGCGATTTACCCCGCAAGCCCTACAATCAGGCAGAGTGAGTACCGTACTTTCGAAAACAGAATAAGGAAGTGAACCAAAGTGAAAAGGAACCTGTCACTGATGTTGGCGGCCCTGCTGCTGGTGACCCTGACGCTGTTCACCCTGCCTGCCCGGGCCTATGAGGCGCCGAAGTTCACCTCCGGCACCGAGCTGCCCGACGCCATGCAGGGCGTATACTATTCGACAAGAATCAAGGCCAGCGGCAGCAACCCCCTGACCTTTTCCTTCGCGCCGGGGGACTATACGGCCCACAGCGTCCCCAAAGGGCTTACGATGAACCAGGAGGGGCTGATTTACGGCACGCCGCAAAAGCCGGGCACCTACAAGTTTGTGGTGGAGGCGGCG
>Ga0116172_10004836_pt1 | contig 10850 bp, 10 predicted proteins | sample AD_UKC083_MetaG_FD_89799 | JGI IMG/M metagenome (GOLD analysis project Ga0116172, IMG submission 89799) | Active sludge microbial communities of municipal wastewater-treating anaerobic digesters from USA - AD_UKC083_MetaG | ecosystem: Engineered > Bioreactor > Anaerobic > Digestate | place: USA...
AAACGCCTCGTCCCGTGAGACGCCAAGCCCCAAGAGCATATCTTTTTCGTTTTCAAACAAGGACTTAAAGACTTCCAGCGATGATTTATTGCCGACAATTTCTTTAAGGTAAATATAAGTTTCCAACGCTTCAACTTGAGGCTTATGCAAAAAGCCGACCCGCTTTATGTGGGTCAAAATGTTCAGCGTCTCCCGCTCAACGCCTTTATAGTTTTCGTCCCGCCAGACGGCGACTTTCTGCTGGATATGTTGTAAAAAAGGATTGTCCATAAGCTATGCCGAGACATTAAAAGTCTCAAAGTATTCTTCGCCGAGCACATCAACGATTTTCACGGCAACGATAAATTTGCCCTTCTTCGGATACTCCCACTCGTATTTTGCCTTTACCAATTCTTTCTTGGTCGGCAAGTCCATAATCTCGGCATTGAACAGATTGCCGTTGTAATCAACATCAATCGCCACGCTGTCTATAATCTGCTTGAAGTCGCCGACTTTGGCCTGATGTTCTTTCTTGAGCATTTTGCCGTTTTCCACTTCCAGCTTTCTCATCAAAATCGGCGAGTAAAACTCTTTGAGTTCAGCAGACAGCTTTTTATCTTTGGCTTAACTTCAATTTTGGCTTCGGGCTTTTTCTTGAAGATGAGATTTTTCTTGTCGGTCAAAATATCTCGGATTTCAACCTTAACGCCAGTTTTGTTTTCCTTTTTCAGAAAATCGGAAACATCCAGCTCAACGCCAGAAGCGATAATCAAAACGCCTTCCTCGTAAACGGCCTCGCCAGACTTTGATTTTTTCTTGACCGAGAAAGTGTCAATTTTGTCTTCAATACTCTTTAATGCCGTCCGAATATCCAGCTTATTGAGCACTCGGTTCATTGGCATTACTTTCACGAAATTGTTGTCCAGAACGCCGTCAAAATAACTTCGCTTAATCGGCTCAACACCATACATTTCCATCACGATTTCTTTGGCTTCCAGCTCGTTTTTGAAGACATCGTAATCGTTCACATTGTAGATTTTGAAAGAAGGCAAACCCTTAAAATCCTTTAAGAGTTTCGGCTGGCCTTTCTTTTGGTCTTGAATGATTTGGTTGAGCCGTTTTGCCGTTGTTTGTATCGCTCCCAAGTTTATATCGCAAGCAAGCCATTTTCGGCCGAGCTTTTGAGCGACAGCGGGAGTTGTGCCAGAGCCGACAAAAAAGTCTGCAACAATATCGCCTTCGTTTGTGGCAGAGTTTATTATTCTTTCTAATAAAGCTACTGGCTTTTGTGTGGGGTATCTTGTATCTTCCGAGCCCATATTAAAAACTCCAGAAATATCCCAAACATCATCTTCTTTTACTTCGCTGGTATAAAAATCCCTTTTCTCTTTAGTGTTTGTTTCAATGCACTTATATTCCTTAATTGTAGAATTTTCATCTATCAAATTTGGTTTATATGGCAAAATTCGTTCGGTGATATTTATTTTTAACTTACCGCTTCTATTTTTATAAACATACAAGTTGTCGTGTTTTCGTGCGTAAAAATCCTTTGATTTGCCTCCCATAAAGTAGTGCCAGATAACCTCGTTCAAAAAATTTCCATCTCCAAAAACTTCATCGGCAAGCAAACGCAGATGTGCTCCTTTGTGCCAATCGGCGTGCAGTATAAAAATACCCTTATCGGACAACAGCTCTTTCATTATCAAGAGCCGCTCATACATAAACTGCAAATACTCATCTTTCTCCCAGATGTCGGTGTATTGTTTTTCTTCAAGCAGACTTTGCGATTGACCCTCAACTTTCTCGCCTCTGATTTGAACTTTTTTAATATAGTCCGCTTTGCTGTCAAACGGCGGGTCAATGTAAATCAAATCAACTTTGCCCCGATAGTCTTTTAAGAGATGGGCTAAAACTTGGAGATTGTCGCCCCAGAAAAGTTTATTGAAATCCTTTGAGTTTTTGTCGCCGTAAAATTCTTTTTCTTGGGCTGGATAGTATTCCACTTTGTCCAAAGGTTTTTTGCCAACCCATTGAAGCATTGGCCTGCCTTTGGCTTTTTCAATATCAAAATGATTGTTTGTGGCGTGCTTGGCCGCCGATTGTAATTGTAATTTTTTACTCATAGTTCTTGGTCGGGTTTTAATCTCGTGGAGAAACAGAAAGCTCCCCACGAGCGGCGGTCTTGCGACCACCCAGCAGTATTCCTACTACTGACCCGACCAAGAGTGCTCAATGAGGAGCTTACTATCTTGGTCGGGAATTTGATTACCACTACTTAAGGTTAAGTGTTGGGCAATGCTAAATTGTAATAAAAGTTATGTCATCATCTTTTCTTTTGATTTAACAATTTCAAAATGTCTTCCTTCCGATACCGCCTGTCTTTGCGTTCGCCAAAACGAACGGCAACTAAAATGCCTTTCTTGTCCCACTGCCTCAAAGTGTTTGGATGACACTTCAAAATTTCTGACGCTTCTTTGAGCGACAGAAGTTCGGGCATTTCCTGTTCGTTTTTTGCTGTTTCGGTCATTGCTTAATTACTTAACATTTGATAACATTATTATACAGCAGGTTAATTTAATCTGCAACATAAATGACAATTACCAGAAATTACTATGACCCCAGAAGAAAAATTTAACCAAGATGTTTGGTGGATTTTGCAGGAAATAAAGAAAGACAGCTACCTTACCCCGAAAGGGCAGAAGGTTGAATTTTCGTTGCGAACCCTGCCGAAAACCAAAAGCATACGGCGTAAGAATGTTGATTACGGCTTTCCGCAGGAAGAAGTCCAGCGAAAACTTTTATTCAAATTGCAGGAATGGAAAGCTCTTGATGAGGTGGAAGCAGTTGACGATGTTTTTCGTGGGAGCAGTTTTATAGACCCCAGTATTTATCGGCTGACAATTAAACAGCCGAGATTTGATGAACTTTATCGCCTTTACGAAAATGGCGGTGTTTATTCGGAAAATCAAAAAGTTTTTTCAGAGCCTAACAATTTACAATCAATCATCAAGCCAAAATCTCTGGAGTTAATCGCCAAAGAAATTGGCAATATGGACAGCGGTTCAAATCTGGTGGAATTTCTCGCTAATTGCGGAGTGGAGCAAAGTTTAATTGAATATCCAAACACAAAATGGCGGATGGTTTACACTATTCTAATTACACTGGCTTCGTCTCAAAAACTCCAAGACCAAGAAACACTCTCAAAAATTCTTGAGGAAGCTATCCATCCCTTAATGCACGAGGGAGACGAAAAAATCGCCAAACAATACGAAGATAAATTTAACAGCTTGCTAAAATACGATAATTTCGTAATCAAGAAAGGCAAGCTCAAAAAAATTGACCAAGAACCAGAATTGGATGAGGACGAGGAAGAAGAAGATGAGGAAGATGTGTTTAGCTATGACGGCGGCATTTCATCTGCTTACGAAAATACCGATTTGGAGTTATTTATACTTAAAAAAATACAGCTTGAACACAAACGCAGAGACGATGGCGGTTTTCTCGCAAAGGAACTTTCTTTTAACGGCAATTCTCTTGAGGAAATCTGCAGGGTAATAAATAAATTGATGGAAGATAAAATCCTTTATCTATCCGCCAATACCCGTCCAGAAAGAACTGAAAAAGAGGAAGGCATTGAAGACAAGAGTGGTTTTATTAACTGGAAAATGGTTGAAAAACTGGACAAAAATAAACAAGAGATGGATACAGAAAATGGTTGCGTTATTTTTGATACCGAAATACTTGATGAGGTAAAACTTAAAGGAAGAATTGACATAGCGATAGAAGAATTTATGAATGACAAAGTTTATACTCCGCTGGGGATTATGATGGACAAATCGGAAGTGAATAAAATACTGGCGAGCGTTGAAAATGAAACAAATAAAAATAAAAAAACTGCCGTTCTGGAAGCATTAAAGCCAAAAGAAATTTCTCATCCCTATTACAAACAGAGGGCGATTATAATTGACGAAATCAGTAAAGATAACAAAGAAGAACTGGAAATCCCGCTCATTGGTTTTTCTGACAAGCAAGTTGATGTGCTAAAAACATTACTGGCGTTAGAAAAAGAAAATCTCTTAAGAATTACAGAGTTGAGAAGTAATCCAGTATATGATAATAAAGGAAATTTTCTCGGAAAGTGGTCGGGAAAAGATAATCCAGTTGCAAAAATCTATACGCTCAAAACTCAAGCCAACAAACAAGAGCCTATGCTCCTTAAAATTGTTGAAATGCCAGAGCTACAAGTAAAAGGTTTAAGTGAGCTTGTAAAAAATAAAGTCGCAGAAGATAAACCGAAGTTTCCTCACAAGCTCCCAGCGGGCACAAAATGGGAAGAAATCACGATTAAATTTGAGGATGACGAAAATGTTTATATTCAAGTAAAACAATTCAAACACACTGCCTCTTATAAAGAATTGGGGTTGGTCGGACGGGGCAAAAACCCAAATCCGAGCGAACTCTGGACTTTCCTTAAAGTGCTGGCTCAAGTCAACGGCGAGCTGGCTATAAAAGATGCTCAAGCCAGAGACAAGTATAAAAAGCAAAAAGAGCTTTTGGCGAAAGCTCTGCAAAGCTACTTCTCGCTGGACTATGACCCGTTTTATCCTTATCGCTCATCGTCCGAAAAGCAGGGCAATTCTTATAAAATCAAAATAACTTTAATCCCGTTACCAAGCGATAACCGCAAGAGCACGGCGGCCGCCGAAGAAGACAATGATGATTTGGGTGTGAAAGAATATCTCAAAGACCAAGCCCCGCAAGTCAACGAAGAATGAGTGGCGAAATTCGCTTGTAAAACTTAAATCAATTTTTTCTCAAAACTCCTCACAAAATGGGGAGTTTTTTGATTTTCTCCGAGCGAGCGTGAAATTCGCCATCTATGGGTAGAAGGTCGCAAACAAATTATTAACCTAACCAAAATTATATGACCAAAAAATTACCCAAAGATGGCCGTTCCGAAAATTACCTTTCGGAAGACTACGCAAAGTTTCTATCCACTTTTGACTTGGGAGCCGCCGCCTCATTGGTATCGGCGGGTTTTGAGCTTGTCTCATTGGACAAGACCAATCCCAGAAAAGTCCAGTTCGTCTTTCGCCGAGAAATCGGCATTGAAAAGGTCGTTGACGATTACTGGGCAGACCGCTTGGAAGTTAAAGCGAGAGCGTTTTTTGACAATGTGAAAATGCTCAAAAACCGCATTTACTCGGAATAAATCTATGCTGTCGGATGAGCAGATAACAAAATATCAGACGCTTTACAAAAACCGTTACGGCCGAGAAATCAGCCGAGAGGAAGCGTATGAGCAGGGTGCGAAACTCATCCGACTTTTTGAATTGATTTACAAACCGATGACAGAGGCGGAATACCAAAGGTTGCAGGAACGCCGCCGACAAACGAAAGAATTAAAACCTTAACAAAACTTAACATTATGCAAGAATTACAAACCATTACTATAAAAGAATACCTAACCCGTAAAGGCGTTGCCTTTCGGGAGAGTGGCAAAGAGTTGGTGGCTCACTGCCTGTTCAACGATTGCGACAAAGACAGCCGAACCAACGAAGCCCACTTATATTTTGATAACGAAACAGGACAATACGAGTGCAAGAAATGCGGCGAGAGCGGCAACATCGTAACGCTTGCCAAACATTTCGGAGACAGCATAAACGAGATTGCCTTAAATCCACGAATTTCCACGAAAAAGCCGAGTGGCACGAAATTTGACGCCGAATTGGTGGATACTTGCCATTTGGCACTTCCAGCCAACATCCGCCAGTATTTGAACGCCAGAGGCGTTTCTGACGCCATTATAGACGCCCATAAGCTCGGCTGGGGCAAGTTCTACGGCAAATGGTGGATTACCATACCCATAAAGGATATTTATGGGTCTTTTCAGTTTTTTAAGTTGAGACAAGACCCTAACACTGGGAACGATAAAATAACCTATCCCAAAGGAGTTGAAGCCCAGATTTACGGCTGGGAAATGCTAACAAATGCTAACAACCCGCTCGTTATTTGCGAGGGCGAATTGGACAGGCTGGCTTTGCTTTCAAAAAGCATAAACGCCATCACTTCAACGCACGGAGCGATGACTTTCAAACAGGAGTGGTGCGAAAAGGTTGGAAAAGGTAGGAAAATTTACATTTGCTATGACAACGATGAGGCGGGCAAAAAAGGAGCAGAGCGGGTGGCAAAAATGGTGGAAAATAGTGGAAACGAAACCTATATTGTTTCTCTGCCGAAAGAGGTCGGCGAAGGCGGCGACATCACGGATTATCTTGTAAAACTCAACGGCAATCCAGATGATTTATTTAGCAAATACGCCAAAGCGTATCCAGAAAAAATTGATTGCTCTCAATTTCAAGAGCTTTCGGCCGATGATTTAATCAATATACTTGGCCTGACGATAAAGCAGGACGAGGAAAATAAAATCGTAACCTTTCTTTGCGAAGTGTCGGCCTATACCGAAAATGCACAATTCAACATCAGCTACAACGCCCCGTCTTCCACTGGCAAAAGCTACATCCCGACAGAAATTGCCCGATTGCTCCCAGAAGAAGATGTGCTGGAGTTGGCCTATTGTAGCCCTACGGCCTTTTTCCACGATGTCGGCGAGTGGAATAAAGAAATGAAGGGATATGTCGTGGACTTGTCCCGCAAAATTCTGATTTTTCTTGACCAGCCGCACACCCAGCTCTTGGAACGATTGAGGCCGTTGCTGTCCCACGATAAAAAAGAAATCAATGTAAAGATAACCGACAAAAGCCAGAAGTTCGGATTGAAAACGAAAAATGTTTTGCTTAAAGGATACCCAGCCGTGATTTTCTGCACCGCAGGGCTGACGATTGACGAGCAGGAAGCAACGAGATTTTTGTTGTTAAGCCCAGAGGTCAATCACGAAAAAATAAGGCAAGGAATTTTGGAAAGTATCAGAAAAGAGGCGGACAACGAAAGCTATAAAAGCTGGCTTGAAGAAAACCCCGAACGCAAACTGCTAAAAGAACGGATAAGGGCGATTAAGCTGGAAAATATCCGAGAGATAAAAATTGCCAGTTATGAGCAGGTCGTTGAGCGTTTTTTGAGCAAAAATAAAGTGCTCAAACCCCGCCATCAGCGAGACATTAAACGCCTGACTTCGCTTATCAAATCATTTGCTCTCGTCAATCTCTGGTGGCGAGATAGGAACGGCTCAACCATAACCGCCAACAAAAAAGACATTGAGCAGGCGTTTGCAATTTGGGACATCATATCCGTTAGCCAAGAACTTAATCTGCCCCCTTATATTTACAATCTCTACCAAGAAGTGATTTTGAAAGCGTGGGACGAGAAAAACAGCAACCGAAACGAGGTCTTTGTTGAGGCGACAGGATTGCTCGGCTTATCACGGCAAGAAATACTGCAAAAGCATTTTGAGGTTTACGGCCGAATGTTGGACACGCACCAGCTCCGCCAGCAAATACTGCCAATGCTGGAAACAGCGGGGCTTATCGTGCAGGAAGCAGACCAGAACGATAAACGCAAAATGTTGGTTTACCCCACCGCATTATCCACTAAATCTCCCGCTCAAAAGAATAGTGAAAACGATGGTGGGGTGGAAATTGAGGAAATAAACAATAGTGAAGCGAGCGGTGGGGCGACTTCGGAAATGGGAATTTTCTGACACTATAAAAAGGCAGTATGCCTGATAAACAGGCAAATAACAGGTAATAAATAAAACTATGAGCGAAACATCACAAAAACAACTTGAGGCAAACCGCCAGAACGCCAAGCTCGGCGGGGTTAAAACCGAAGAAGGCAAAGCGGTAAGCAAATATAATGCCCTTAAGCACGGGCTGTTGAGCAAAGAGGTGTTGCTTAAAGGCGAAGACGAAAAAAGTCTTGAGGAGCTGGGCAAAAATTTGCGAGGCGAAATAAAACCAGTGGGAGAGGTGGAAATGTTGCTTGCCGACAGGATTATCTCAAATGTCTGGCGTTTAAGGCGAATGTTGGAAATTGAACGGGAGACTATGGAATGGCATAAGGAGCTGGAGCTTTCTGATACCTTTGATTTGAGCTATTCCTCAAAAGAGCAGACGGCACGGAAAGCTACACGAAATATGATTGTGAACGATGACACCGAGACACTACTCCGCTACGAAACCGCCATTGAGCGAAGCATTTATAAAGCTCTGCACGAACTGCAACGATTGCAGGCCGCTCGTGCTGGAGAAAAACCGCCAGCTCCGATTGCGATTGATGTGGATATAGCAAAGGAATGATAAATGGGTTCGTTTCGTAAAATTGTCGGAAAATGTCGGATTTATTAAAAGCAGTTTTAGGCCAGAAAAGTTATTGATTTAAGCGGAAAATTGATTTTAATTTCAAAAAATCAACCGCACTAATCCTTAATGATTTCGGATAAAAAATTGAAATAAAATATGGGCAGATGGAGCTTTTCAAACAAAACGGAAGCCGACCACTTAAAAAAAGTTGAAATCTGGTGGCTCAAAAAATACGGGTATCTGAACGGCTGGAAGTCGGGCGGAATTGAGTGGTCTTTTGGTTCGGGAGACAAGCATAGTATCGGGATTGAGGCTTCGGTGATGGACGAGAAATATGTGCGATTTCACTATACGCAAACTGACAATAACGGAGAAAAGAAGGATTTTAATTATAAAGTTCAGCTCGCCACCACTACCTGCAATTATGGCGGAGTGAGATATTGGTTTATCTGCCCACTTTCAAAAAACGGGGTTTATTGCGGAAAGCGGGTCGGAGTGCTTTATAAGGATGGCGATTACTTCGGCTGTCGGCACTGCTACGATTTGACTTACAGCTCAAAAAACGAAAACAGAGGTTATAAGTATTACCCGTTATTTAACACTTTGACGCTTGAAAAGAAAATTGAGGATTTGGAAGCCAAAATCAAACGCAGAACCTATGCGGGCAGAGTAACCAAAAAGCAAAGGAAACTTAACCGAATATACGAGCGGTTTATGTCCACTGCCGCTTCACTTAAAAAATTAAATGGTGTATAATGTAGATGTTGACCCAGTGCGAAACAATCCGTGAGTTTTTTAATAGGCTCCTGCCCTTAAAGGGGCGGTCTGCCAGAAGCCTATCCTCACGGAAAAGCAACTGGGTCAACCAGACCGTCCCTTTAAGTTTATGAACCAGCCAACAAACAAAATTAAATACTTCATCTACGCCAGAAAGTCATCGGAGAGCGAAGACCGACAGGTTCAATCCATTGATGACCAAGTTAATCGGTTGAAAAAGCTCGCCAATGATTTGAATTTGGATATTAAAAAAACCTATACCGAAGCCAAGTCCGCCAAGAAGCCAGATAACCGACCCATTTTTGATGAAATGATACAGCGGATTGAGAACGGCGAAGCGGAAGGGATTTTGTGCTGGCAGATTAACCGCCTATCCCGCAATCCGATTGATAGTGGTAAGTTGAGCTGGCTTTTACAGCGTGGCATTTTGAAATCAATCCAGACCATAGACCGCCAATATCTCCCAGAAGATAATGTTTTGCTGTTCAGCGTTGAGAGCGGCGTGGCTAACCAATACATCTTGGATTTAAGCAAAAACACGAAACGGGGTATGCTCTCTAAGTTAGAAAAGGGCTGGCAAACAGGAGTTGCCCCGCTTGGTTATCTTAACGACAAGGAAAATAAAATCATCATCACTGACCCAGAACGATTTAATCTCGTCCGCAAGATGTGGGACTTAATGCTCACGGGCAATTACACGCCACCGAAAATTCTGGATATGGCAAACAACGAGTGGGGTTTTAGGACACGGAAATTTAAGCGAATTGGCGGTTGTCCGTTGTCCCGAAGCGGTATCTATAAAATTTTTACCAGCTTGTTTTACGCAGGGATAATTGAAAACAACGGCGTGCAATACGAGGGAAAGCACGAGAAAATGATTACACTTGAAGAATATGACCGAGTGCAAATGCTTCTGGGTAGAGAGGGCAAGCCGAGACCAAAAACGCACGAGTTCGCCTTTACTGGTTCAATTCGTTGCGGCGTATGCGGCTGTCTTTATACGGCCGAGACGAAAAAGAAAATCATCAAGAAAACTGGCGAGATAAAGGAATACACCTATTACCATTGCACGAGAAAGACCACGAAAATCAAATGCGACCAAAAAAAGAATATCCCAGTGGACGACTTGGAATTGGCTATTGAAAATGAAATAGAAAAATTCACTATCCTGCCAGAGTTTTTGCAATGGGCTTTGGAAGGATTAAATAAAAAGAACGATACGGAGATTGAGGACAGGACGAAAGTTTACGAAATGCAACATAAGACATTGACGGAAACTCAAAAAGAGCTGGACGAGCTGACCAAGATGAGATACCGCCAACTTATTGATGACGCAACTTTTATCAAAGAGAAAAATGAGCTTCAAACAAAAATCGCTCAAATGAAAGAAAATTTGAGGCACACCGAAACAAGAGCCGAAAAATGGCTTGAGCTGACAGAGAAAACTTTTAACTATGCGACTTACGCACGGGCGGCATTTCTTAAGGCAAGCGAAATGGGCAAAGCAGGGTTAGAACTGAAGAAGGAAATTTTAATGGCAATCGGAAAAACGCCGATAATGAAAGACAAAATACTCGCTATTGAGCCGAATGAGTGGCTCGTTCCTATCAAAAATGAGTATCCTGCACTGGAAGCGGAATACTTAAGGTTAGAACCGACAAAAATGCCGATGGATAAAGCAAAAACAGAGGCTTTGACCTCTGTTCGTGCACATTGGCTCCCGGGGTCGGATTCGAACCGACGACCAATTGGTTACACTTATCCACTAATTTCTTAATGGGGTGGACTATATCATCATCCAGTAAAGGATGCGAGGCGCTTCCCGCTTCAGTTTTA
>Ga0116172_10004837_pt1 | contig 10848 bp, 10 predicted proteins | sample AD_UKC083_MetaG_FD_89799 | JGI IMG/M metagenome (GOLD analysis project Ga0116172, IMG submission 89799) | Active sludge microbial communities of municipal wastewater-treating anaerobic digesters from USA - AD_UKC083_MetaG | ecosystem: Engineered > Bioreactor > Anaerobic > Digestate | place: USA...
ATGTCGGGTGGCAGCGAAGAAGTGAAAATTCAGGACAAATCCGTTCTTGTGATCGAACTGAACAAAGCCATCACTGAACGTACGTCCGATAATCCGTTCGACAATATGGATTTCGGCTCCATGTCGTCGGAAACCGCCATGGGACTCAACAACATTCTGCGCACCATTAAATATGCAGCCACCGATGAGCGCGTAAGCGGAATCCTGCTCGACCTGAAAGATGTCAATGCCGGCTATGCAACCATCGAAGCCATACGAAATCAGCTTGACACTTTCAAAGCCTCAGGCAAATTTGTCATCGCCTATGGTGATGATTTTTCGCAGAAGGCCTATTATCTGGCCACTGCCGCCGACAAAGTATATCTCAATCCGGAAGGCGCTGTTGATTTCAAAGGTATTTACATGCAGACCATGTTCTTCAAAAACGCGCTTGCCAAGCTGAATGTGGATGTTCAAATCATTCGTCACGGCAAATTCAAAAGTGCCGTCGAGCCATTCCTGCTTGAAAAAATGAGTGATGAAAACCGGCTCCAGCTGCAGACTTTCGCCGATGGCATCTGGGGACATCTGGTAAAGGAAATTGCAGCCAGCCGCAAATCGGATACTGCAAAAATGAATATGGTGGCCGATAGTCTGTTTGCACTCAACGCCGAAGGCGCGCTGAAATACGGCGTTGTTGACAGTCTGATTTATCGCGATGAGCTGAATAAAATGATTCTGGCAAAATCAGTTCAGACCGGCGATATTCCTTACATTTCAATGAGTGATTATTTTAAAGGAATCAAGGATAAACTGCTGAGTTACAACAAAAATCGCATTGCCGTTATTTATGCCTTTGGTGAAATCAACAATGGCAAATATCAACACGGCTCGATCAGCGGAAAACATATGTCAAAAGTTATTCGCGATGCCGCGGCCGATTCAAGCATCAAAGCCATTGTGTTGCGCGTTAACAGCCCCGGCGGCGACGCCCTTGCTTCGGATATGATCTGGCGCGAAGTGTATATGGCCAACAAAATAAAACCTGTTATTGTTTCAATGGGCGATTACGCCGCTTCGGGCGGATATTACATCAGCTGCGCCGCACGGAAAATTTTTGCCGAGCCTACCACGCTCACAGGCAGCATCGGCGTATTCGGCATGATTCCGAACATGCAGAAATTATTCAACGAAAAGCTCGGAATTACATTTGATGAAGTGAAGACAAACCAGCATTCGGATTACATCGGCACCATGAAACCGATGAATGATTATGACAGGGCAACGTTGCAGTTCATGATTGAAGACATTTACTCCACTTTCATCAAACATGTGGCAGAAGGCCGTAAAATGAAACCCGAAGAAGTTGACAGCATTGGTCAGGGACGCATCTGGTGCGGCACCGACGCCATGCGTCTCGGTCTGGTTGATGAAATGGGCGGCATTTACGATGCCATTGCCTATGCAGCGCAGGCAGCCAATCTTACAGAATATTCGGTTGAAGAACTTCCCGTACAGAAAGATTTTCTGACAACGCTCATGGAAGATTTCGGAAGCGAAACAAAAGTTGAAAGTGGTAAAATTATCGAGCAGGAACTCGGTGAGTTTGCTCCTTTGTACGAAGCATGGAAAAAAGCAACGCAGATGAGCGGTGTTCAGGCAAGAATGCCATATTTTCTGCTGATGGATTAGTATCAGAAAACGCTCGAAGGGTTTCGAAACCCTTCGAGCGTTATATAAATAAAAAAGGCAGGAAATTCCTGCCTTTTTTATTTCGATATTTCTTAAATCACTACTTTTTCGGTGCAGCAGGTGCAGCAGCAGATGCAGCGGCGCCTTCAGCACCCGGAGTTTCCTCAACAACGTTTCTGGTCTGGCTTACAATAACCAGTACATTGTTTTCAGGAAGATTGATTTTGTAATCAGCGACAGCAATATTTTTTACACGTACTGCATCGTTGATCTCAAGTGGTGAAATGTCAATGGTCACTTTTTCCGGCATTTTGTCGGGCAAAGCAGTTACTTTCACTTTGCGGACTTTCTGCTGAAGCTTTCCACCTTTGAGCACGCCGGGGGATGTTCCGGTCACACCAACAGGAATTGTCAGTGAAACGGGTTTGTCATTGGCGAATTCATAGAAGTCAACATGCATGATGCTGTCAGAAACAGGATGGTACTGAACTTCCTGCAGAATAGCCATGTGTTTGTGTCCGTCAATGTTGAGTTCAACAAAACATGCATTCGGAGTGTAAATCACGTCCTTGAACTGTTTCTCCTGTGTGAAGAAATGAAGCTGTTCTTTTTGTCCGTAAAGCACGCATGGGATCAGGCCTTCGTTACGGAGACGCTTCGCATCTTTTTTCCCTACGTTCCCTCTGAGGGAACCGCTCATAGATACTGTTCTCATTTTGTTTTGGTTTTAGATTAGAGTGTTTAAATTGAAGTGAGTACTGATTGACTCACATGTGAGATTTCGTTTGATTACATCCGCAAGTAATTCTGCCACTGAAAGCACTTTCACCTTGGATGATTTGTGGTCCTTAATGATGGTGTCGGTTACAATGAGTTCGCTGAGTACTGAATTGTCAATATTCTCATACGCTTTTCCGCTGAAAATACCGTGGGTACACATGGCGCGGACACTTCTGGCTCCGGCATTCATCATCAGTTCGGCCGATTTACATAGCGTTCCGGCCGTATCAACAATGTCATCGAGCAACACAACATCTTTTCCTTTCACATCGCCGATTAAAGTCATGTTACTGATCTGATTCGGCTTTGAACGCTGCTTGTAGCATATGGCCATGTCGCAATCGAGGTATTTTGAATACGCATTGGCACGCTTGGTTCCGCCTGTATCCGGCGAAGCCATCACTATGTTGTTGCCCAGATCGAGACTTTGCAGATACGGAATGAATATCGAAGATGCGAATAAATGATCAACAGGAATATCAAAGAAACCCTGAATCTGATCGGCGTGCAGGTCAACCGTTACAACACGGTCAACACCGGCAGCCATCAACAGGTTGGCAACCATTTTTGCGCCGATGGCAACTCTGGGCTTGTCCTTGCGATCCTGACGGGCAAAACCGAAATATGGAATAACAGCATTGATGTGATGCGCCGAAGCACGTTTGGCGGCATCAACCATCAACAAAAGCTCAAACAGGTTTTCAGTCGGAGCCATCGTAGACTGAATCAGAAATAACTCTGATCCACGCAGCGTCTGCTCAAAGGAAACCTGAAATTCCCCATCAGAAAACCGCATTAATTCAACATTTCCTAACTTAGTACCGTAGGATTCAGCGATTTTTTCTGCTAAAGGACGGGTTGCCTGGCCGGAAAACAGAGCCACTTTCGTGTCCATATTTCAAATTTTTTGCAAAGGTAGAAAAATTTCCGACCTGAAATTATATCGGGCTGCAAATATTTGAAAAGTATCCGGAGTCGCTGCTGCTGGCGCAAGGTCAGGCCAAGATTGAGATCAAGAACAAGGTCAAGGTCAAGAACGAGGTCAATGACGAGTAGCTTTCTTTGACGCCTTCACGTAAAACAGCTTGTCACAGCTTGCCGGGACTTGTCACGTTTTACGTGATTTCACGCGGTTTCACGTGATGACACGGTCGGCCACTAAACCACTCAACCACTAAACATCTAAACCTCTAAACCACTCAACCTCTAAACCTATCAACCTCTAAACCTACATGTCACGTTCCACGTGAGCAACCACTAACCAAAAACCGGGTTAACCGATAACCATTAACCGATAACCATTTTGAACACCGAACAAGGAACAAGGAATATCGAAGGAAGAAGTAAAGTGTGAATTACAAATCACCATTAACCAATAACCATTAACCGATAACCATTTTGAACACCGAACAACGAACAAGGAATATTGAAGGAAGAAGTAAAGTGTGAATTACAAATTACCATTAACCGATAACCATTTTGAACACCGAACAACGAACAAGGAATATCGAAGGAAGAAGTAAAGTGTGAATTACAAACTACCATTAACCAATAACCATTAACCAAAATTACCGTGTCCAGCCCAGCAAATCACCGAACTCGCGCACACAGCCGTGTCCGCCTTTGGTCTGCAGAACGATTTTTGAAACAGCTTTGATTGACGGTACAGCATCCGCAGGACAAACACTCATACCTACCTGCTGCATCACTTCAAGGTCATTGATGTCATCGCCGATAAAAGCAACCTGCGACAGACTGATTCCCATTTCTCTGCACCAGTTTTCAAGCACAGGAAGTTTCTTTTCATTGCCAACATACCAGCGCTTCACGTGAATCATTTCAGCGCGATAACCAATCAGCCCCTCCATCTGTCCATTGCTGATGAAGCCAACTTCAATCCCAAGACGGGCAGCAATTCTCATGGCCATACCATCGCGGGTATTGAATTTCTTCATTTCCTTCTGATCGGAAGTGACATACATTCCGCCATCAGTCATAACTCCGTCGATATCGATGGCAAGCAGCTTACATTCAAAATCAGCAGGAATTTCTGCAGCAGGACATAAAAGACTTTCAAAAGGCAAGCTCATGTAATCAGCCATCTGAGCCAATTCCGACGGTTTCGGCCAATTTTTCCCATCCAGGAAAGATTGCATGACACTTTTGTCAATCCCGCATCTGGCCGAAAGCTTAGATAAATCAAGACCTTCGGTCTCCATTATTTTTTTCAGATTGCTGATGAATGTTTTCATGGTTTGCTTTACTATATTTATTCCTTTTTGTTGCTGTCACTCTGAGCGGAGTCGAAGAGCAGACAGCAACCGGACTTCGCGTGAATACTCCTTACGTCTTCTGTTCATCCTTCGACTCCGCTCAGGATGACAGAAAGCGGGGCAAAGGATGACAATTAATATTAAACAATGGTCCGTCCAACCGCAGCAGCAATGGGTTTCAGCGTCTCAAACAATTTTCTGAAAGTATCGTGATTCAATTGCTGCGATGCATCTGATTTCGCCACCGCAGGATTCGGATGCACTTCAATCAGCAAACCGTCAACGCCCATAGCCATGCAGGCCCGCGCCAGATCAGGGACTCCGTATGCATATCCCATGGCGTGACTAGGATCGAGAATCACAGGAAGGTTGGTGTTTTCTTTCAAATACGCCACACCACACAAATCCAGCGTGAATCGCGATTTCGTTTCAAACGTCCTGATGCCTCGCTCACATAAAATGACATTCGGATTCCCGCCCGACAACACAAATTCTGCGGCCTGTACAAATTCCTGCAATGTCGTTCCGAACCCTCGCTTGATCAGAATGGGCTTTTGGGAACGGCCACAGGCGCGCAGAATGCCATGATCGTACATCGCTTTGGCTCCAATCTGAATCACATCGGCATAATCGAGCACAAGCTGAACATGTGTGCTGTCGCGCACTTCGGTGACAACCGACAATCCATATTTTTCGCGCATTTTCGCCAGCAACTTCAACCCGTCTTCGCCCATGCCCTGAAAACTGTAAGGCGAGGTGCGGGGCTTGAAAGCGCCTGCGCGGATACTGGACAGACCGTGTTCAACAATCAGCTTTGCCGTTTGCTCCATCATTTCTTCGCCTTCAACACCGCAGGGCCCGATTGTCAGCAGAGTCTGCGCGCTTCCGCTTGTGAATCTGCCTATGCTGATTTTTCTTGTTTCATTTTTGAATTTTCTTGAAGAAAGCTGTATGTCGGAATCCAGCACCCAGTTTTTCTCAATGATGTCGTCAAATTTTGAATCAATGTTTTTGATTGCGGAAGGTGTCACCACCAGGACATTCGATTCGTAATTGACAACGACACCTTCGTAAGCCGCTGCCATTGCTTCAATCTGAGAATCTGAAATATTTTTTCTGAGTTGAATGATCATAATTCGCCTTTTATGAGATTGTTGAATTTCACTGTTCCCACGAGCTTTCCATCTTCATCGGTCACCGGTAAAAACAATACCGGAAATGAAAGATTGTTGACATAATCAAGCATGTCGAAAACAGTGTTGGAGCTTTGAATCAAAGCCGGATGCGTATTCATCACATCTTCCACTTTGAGGTCATCAAGATTGGGCCAGTATTTCAGCAACGCCTTTCTGACATCAGCCATGGATGCGATTCCCAGAAGGGTGTCGTTTTCATCGACAATGTTTGCAAAACCAAGTTTATAGTCATCGATAACCTTCAGCAATTGCGGAAAGGAATAAGTATTCCTTGTTACAGCCGGTATTTCATCGCGCTTAAGCATGAAATCGCTGACATGATATTCGCTGCCTGTATTGCTGCGCAGTTTCATCATGGCCGAACCAATGAATTCCTGCCTAAGCAGATATGATCCGACAACAACAGCCGACACGCCCATATTGCGCAGAATAAACGAAAGCTCAGCATTGATGCCGCCATCCACATGAATTTTTTTGTCGGGATATTTGTTTCTGAACTCGCGGATCTTTCTGAAATTCTTTTGTTGAAACGGTTCCCCGCTCTTTCCGGGCGTAGTGGCCATGAATAAAATGAATGACGCCTGATGTGCAAAGCGATCAAAAACAGAAATATCCGTATCGGTTGTGATGGCAATTCCAAGCTGACCTTTAAATGAATCCGGCATTGGATGCCAGTTTTCAATGGCCTCAAATTGAAGGGTTACATATTCAACACCCGTTTCAACAATCTGATCATAGAATTGATGCGGCTCCGGGCTGATGATATGTAAATCGACAGGAGTATCGGAATGCTTCCGTATTTCGCGGATATCATCAAAAACCGATGGATCGTCGTTGCAATCGATGTGAAACCAGTCGGACTGATAGGCGTCGAGTTCGCGCACCAGCTCACGCAAATCGGCATATCCGGCACTGTATAGCGAGGCAGAGATTTTCATTTGTCATTAAATACGGAGCAAAGATACAAAAATAGTGTTCAGTTGCCAGTGGTCAGTTGTGAGTTAGGTCAAGGCTGAGGTTGAGGTCAAGGTGTTTTGTCATAGCTGACAGCTTCAGCTGTCAGTACAAATTGCGCCAAAGGCGCTGCAGAAAATAGCCCGGGGTGACTTGTCACAGCTTGTCATCACGTGAAACGTGACAAGCTGTTTTACGTGATTCCACGTGAAGCCCCGGGAATAATAAATCGCAAGCCGCACCAATATTAATACATGTGTTACAAAAATATTTTGTTTTGGATATATTATGAATTATATTTGTTGCCAACAAAAAGTAATTTATGCGTAATTGTATTTTTCTATTTCTGTTGATTCCATTTTTATCGACCGCACAGGATTCGCTCCGGGTGCCGGTTTTGTTTCCGGGAGAAGCCTGCTCTGTTTTTCCGCAGGACCCCGGAGAGGCCTTTATTGAAGTCTCGGGCGGTCCCGATTTTTCAGTTGACAAACCATCGCTGTCCTTCAATTCCGATGCGGAAATCTGCTTCAATCCCGCGAAAAAATCGCGTTTCACTTACACCGCAGATTACAATTACGCTTCATCATACATGTACAAAACTTCAAAGGGTGGAATAAGCGTGCTGTACGATTTTGTAAAAAATCCGGATTACGCATTGGCCGCAGGAATGTCTTTTCATTTGCTTGCACGCAAATTAAAATGGGAAAATCTTGTCTTTCCCGATCAGATAACAGTCCATGACACGATTATTGAGTCAAATCAGGTTATGCCAATGGGTGAGTTAAGCAAAGCCGTTGCTACATTTCACGGACACCTGGTTTTTACATCGCCTCATGCATTCATGACCGCAAGATTCTACGACCTGACAACGCCCAATATCAGCTTTGTTTCATACAATGAATACACAGGCGGTATGCGGGTTACAGCAGGATATTACAATAATACCCGGAACGGATTCCGCACCATCGCCGCAGGATGGAGAATGAATCAGCTTCAACATCACATTTTCAATATTGAATCGACTTATCAGTTTCAACGCATTTGTCTGGGAATTCAGCTATCAACAAACAAATCGGGAGGAGTCATGCTAATGTATTCCGGGAAGAAAATTTCTGCCGGAGTAGCTTCATTCGCTTTTATCAGGCCCGTTTCAGATGAATTTTGTTTACAGCAATCGCGGCTTGTTTTTTCAATTAATCTCTGATCCCATGAAAGCAAAATTCTTCTTCATCATCATTACTTTCTCATTCCTTTATTCGTGTGAGAATAATTATGACCATAACTGGGATGAACGTATCCGCATTCCAAATTCATTTTCACCCGACGGGGACGGAAGAAATGAGATGTGGTGCATCGATGCCGACGATGTTTCAAAATGTCTTCTGATTATAAGCGACCAGGATGGAATTGAGCTGTGGAGGACCACAAACATATATACCTGCTGGAATCCCGGAAGCAGCATTCCAGGCGGCATTTACTACTATTACCTGCATGCGGAATTCACCGACGGACTGCAGCACGATTACAGCGGAGAGTTGTATTTGCTGCATTGATTGCAAGTTGAAATACAATGGCAATTTCCATTTTTAAAAAACACTAAAATGAAAAAGTTCCTTTTAATATTCCTTGTAAGCATGCTTGCCTGCACAGGCTCTTTGAAAAGCCAGACATATCAGCCATTTCCAACTGATTTTGCCAACTGGAACCAGTATTACTGGTGGAATGGCTCACCCACTGACCAATGGGGTGTCAATTATCAATACATCATGGATGGAGACACCATGCTTGGGGGAAAATCATACAACAAACTCTATTACAAAGTGACCGATACTCCGACTGCAAGCGTGTTTATTGGAGGATTAAGAGAAGATTCGCTCAGACAGATTTACTTTTTCCCAGACTCATCCTTTCAGGAAACCGGCTCCCCAAGCACGCTGACCGACTACACGACCGAACACCTGCTTTATACATTCAATAATCTGCATGCAGGAGACACATTACCGATTCATCAGGGAGTGGCTCTGATCAAAGTTGTGGCAATAGATTCCGTGTTGATTGGCTCCACTTACCGAAAACGATATGAAATTCAAAACAGCAACCTGTTGTTTTTACCTGAATACTGGATTGAAGGAATCGGCAGCACCAAAGATCTACTGTCTCCGTTTCTGTATGAATTTGAATGGAAGTTATTCACCCTCTGTTTTTCGGATACCACAACCTATTACATAAATTCGCCCACAGGCGCCGACTCATGTCACTGGGATATGACGGGGCTGAATGAATACAATGACGGAAAAATTAAAATAGATGTATTTCCAAATCCTTTCAGAGATTATATAAACATTGAAATTGCAGATCAAACACCCGGCGCCGCTGAAGTAACCATCTGCGATATGGCCGGAAGAACAATATTGGTTACAATGCTGCAGCAAAATGAATCCATCGATCTCAGAAGTTTTCCCGCAGGTGCATACTTGCTGAAAATAAGATCTGACCAACAAAGCGGAACAAGTATTTTGATTAAGGAATAGGCTTTTTCTGTTTACAAATATGGATTTTGCAATATTCATTTTGAACATTGCAAATTCTTTCAAGAAATCGTATCTTAGTATTTCGATTCTGTACAAATTTCATAATTCAAAAATTCTGATTTATGGAAACCAACAAACGATACGATAATTATCCCGCCTGGATTGTTTTGCTCTCCAACTTTGTTTCGCTCGGGATTTTTGCACTGGGTATTCTTATTTTTCTGAGGATTCATCTGCTTTTTGCGCTTGGATATATGCTTTATTTTTTGTTTCTGGAATATCGTCTCATCCGCTATCATTGCACCGACTGTTTCTATTACGGCCGCACATGCGCGTTTGGACATGGCCGCATCAGCGCGCTGTTCTGCAGAAAAGGAGATCCGACAAATTTCTGTAATCATACAATGACGTGGAAAGATATGATTCTTGACATACTGATTTCACTGTTGCCATTTATTTCAGGAATCATTCTTATGGTCAGTGAATTTGATTTTGTTCTGCTTTCAGCCACTATTCTGATTTTGTTGCTGACAACTATTGGAAATAATTTTGTACGCGGAAAACTTGCCTGCCGTTATTGCAAACAACGCGATCTGGGATGCCCTGCCGAAGCGCTTTTCAATAAAAACAAAAACAAAGAAAATGGAACCGCTCAGTAAAGAAATGCTCATCGCGCCATGCGGCATGAACTGCGGCCTTTGCATGGCATATCTGCGCACAAAAAATCATTGCCCGGGCTGCCGTGCAGCACACAATAGCCGCTACAAATCAATACAGCATTGCATCATCCGCAATTGCGCAAAACTCGATTCGGATTTCTGCATGGATTGTGACGGATTCCCATGTGCACGGATGAAAAATCTCGATAAAAGATACCGGACAAAATATCACATGAGCATGATTGCCAATCTGAATCTGATTAAAGATAAAGGAATTCAGCATTTTCTCAGCGAAGAGTCGGAAAAATGGACATGTCCCCAATGTGGCGGCACCATTAATGTTCACAGAGATGTTTGTTCTACATGCGGTAAACATTTTTCAGAATTACCACTCATTTAATATTCTTCAGCGTAATTCATGCTATCTTTGAGCAGCATATTGCTTTAATCAAAGATAATAATCACCATGTGTTTCTCAGCCACAGCCAGTTTCGGAGCAGGAGTAGTACTTACTGCCATCGGTGCGGTAGCGTTAAAGAAAACCACAAAACCGCAGCAATTGCCATTTGCAGGCATTCCGCTTCTATTTGCTGCGCAACAATTTGCCGAAGGGTTTCTATGGCTGTCACTGCTCAACTCGGAATACGCAGTATTTAAAGAGCCCTGCACATATTTATTTCTTTTTTTTGCGCAGATCTTTTGGCCAACCTGGGTTCCCTTCTCTGTTTTGAGACTTGAGACCAACGAACGAAAAAGAAAAATTCTGAAAATCATGCTGGCCACC
>Ga0116172_10004838_pt1 | contig 10847 bp, 11 predicted proteins | sample AD_UKC083_MetaG_FD_89799 | JGI IMG/M metagenome (GOLD analysis project Ga0116172, IMG submission 89799) | Active sludge microbial communities of municipal wastewater-treating anaerobic digesters from USA - AD_UKC083_MetaG | ecosystem: Engineered > Bioreactor > Anaerobic > Digestate | place: USA...
AATTGTCACTTATTTCCTGTAGACTTATATTGTACAAATTCTATTTTTGAATCATGAAAGAGGTTGATATCAAAGTCATGTTCGGTCTGCGTTTGCGACAACTTAGAAAGGAGAAAGGTCTGAGTCAGGAACAGCTTATGATGTCAACCGGAATTCACCGTACATATCTTTCAGAGGTTGAAAGAGGAATAAGAAACATAAGCATCGTAAATATATACAAAATCTCATCAATGCTCGATATTGACATAATGGAAATGTTCAACTTCAAAAAAATCGATCAGGAACGTGTCTGAGTATCAACCACTTCTTCAATTTTCTGTTTGAGTTCAGGCAGATCATTTTTATGCGGCATATATCGCCTCCATTTCATTCATGATTTTTTCTTTAAGATATGGACTCAATGAATTTTCAGTTACAAGATCAACTTCTCTTCCAAGTATTTCGGTCAATCTGTTCCTTGTTTCAATTATCTGAAAAAGACTCCTTGTGTTCTGAAATCTCACAATAAGATCAATGTCACTGCCGGAATTTTCCTCTCCTCTTACAAATGAACCGAAAAGAGCAATAAAAACAATGCCGTTTTCCTTGCAGAACTTTCTTAATTCATCATTCTTTAAAATATCTTTTTTGCTGTTAACCATTTTCAAGTACCTCAAAAAATTCAGTCTTTATTTTACATGGATTATTTAAAAAAGAAAGAACTGGCTGTAATATGATCTTTTCTCCAAATAATTGAAATAGTTTCAAGTAAATGTTATTTTGGTGCGAGTTGTGTTGTAAACTGTTTTTTCGGAGAGGAAAATGAAAAAGTTTTTATGGTTATTCATCGGTGTTTTAATGTTGACTGGATGTCCTTCAAAAAAGGTTGAAGTTAAAGAGGCCCCGGTTGAAGAAATTAAAGAGAAAACGATTGTTGACTATATCAATATTGAAGGGAGCCACTCGGGATATATTTTCAAAGATGGTAGAAAGCTTTATATTGCAAGAAAGGAAAATGCGGCTCAGATCTATCTTGAATCAAGTTGCGGTAAAGATGTGAAACAGCTTACTTTTCAGGAAGACGCTGTTGAGGGCTATGTTGTAAGCCCTGAGGAAAAACAAATCCTTTACATCATTTCAAAAGGGGGAAATGAGCAGTACGATTTTCATGTTTATAATCTTGAAAAGGGCAATAGTGAGGGACTTCTTGTTGATGATGCAGTAAGGTTTGAAAGTCCGAGATGGCTGAATGAAAACGAACTGCTGTTCACTTCAAATGAGGCAAACGGAAAAGATTTTTATATTTATCATCTCGATATCCCATCAAAAAAGAAAACTCTTCTTGTCGAAAAACCGGGATACAACCATATAACTGACGCTATAAGCAAAGATGAATTCCTTTTCTACACATTTCTTGGCAACAACAAAACAGCTCCTTATCATTTCAAGAACGGGAAGCCGAAAAAGATCAAGGGAGCTCAAAAAGAGAGAAACTTTGTTCCGCTTGCATTCTTTGAAGACGGAATTCTTATGGAAACGAACGAAGAAAGCGATGTGGAATATCTTGAAATATGGAAAGACGGGGTCAAAAAACCGCTCTTTAAAGACATTTGGGGAGTAGAATCGGTCGTAGTTGACAAAATTTCAAGAAAACATGCCGCATTCTGCACAAATGAAGACGGTTACAGTTCATGCAGTTATTATTCTGACGGTAAAGTTGAGCAGATACCTTTAAAAAAATCGGTTGTGTTTCTGACAAGGATAGATGGCGAGAGGATCATTTACAACATGATGAACCCTGACAGAATAAGCTCTCCTGCCGCTTTTCATTTCAGCAGAAAGGAATCCGTTTCCTTCGGCTACACATTTGATAACGGCGTTGATATTTCCGGCTTTGTCGCTCCCGAACTTAAAAAAGTTAAAGGGGCTGACGGTGTTGAAATACCGTATTTTCTCTACACACCTAAAACCGGAAAACCACCTTTTAACACGATCGTCTATTTTCATGGCGGACCGGAAGGGCAGTTCAGACCTTATTTTATCGCAACATACCAATATTATTTGAAAAAAGGTTTTGCAATAGTTGCACCGAATGTAAGGGGCTCATCCGGCTACGGACAGATTTTTATGGATATGGACAACTATAAGCTGAGAATGAACTCGGTGAGTGACGGAAAAACAGTGACTGATGAACTTGTACGGCTCGGGATCTCAAAACCGGGAAAATTCATAGCAATGGGTGGAAGTTACGGTGGATTCATGGTTGTTGCCTCGATGGCGAAATTCAGTGATGATTACCATTGCGGAATTAATTCTGTAGGAGTTGTTGATTTTGTCAATTTCCTTGAAAATACAGCCGGCTACAGAAGACATTTGAGGGAAGTCGAGTACGGGCCGCTCACTGACAGGGAGTTTTTAATGTCCATATCACCTACGAATATGGTTGACACAATTAAAGGCGAGCTGTTTGTTTTTCACGGAGCGAACGATCCGAGAGTTCCTGTCAGCGACGCTTATATCCTGATGGAAAAAATGAAAAAGGCGGGAAAGAAATATCAGCATCACATCTTTGAAGATGAGGGTCACGGCTTCAAAAAACGGGAGAACAGAGTCATATACAATTCAAAAAGTGCTGAATTTATTGAAAAATGCGGTGAATAACTACTGTTTCGGCCTTACATTTGTAAAAAGTATCTGATCGCTCCCGAACTTTCCATATGATATAGTATCACCGGAAAATGGAGATTTCGATTTTCTTGTTATGGAGAAGATGCTTCCCATCTGTGCCATCATTCCCGTTCCGAACTGAAGCTGGGAAGCGTATTCATCGGGAATTGTAAATTCACCGTCATCTGCAACGGTACAACTGACACTGACAGAATTACTCATATCAAGCATTGCGGTAATTGTCATTTCAAGATATCCTTCACCTTCGTTGCCTGTCCATTTGAAAGTAAGCGGCTGAGTCATGTCAAGTTCAATGAAAGGAAATCCGCCGCCACCGTCAGAAACAACCGTGTGACTTGTGAGTTCAAGCTTGTTCCCGAGAAAAAACTCTCCATTGAAAGGGGTGAGATCTTCAGGGGTCGGATCTTCAGCATAAAGCTCATATTTCTGATTATATGTGATAAGGGAAGAATCAACACTTCCGTCACCTTCTCCGTTGAGCTTATAGATCTGATCATTCGGCTCATATAGAAAAGTCTGCTCTCCGCTTGCAAAACCTTTTATTTTGATGGGTCCGACATCCAGCGATTCCCTGCCGGGCGTTGCACAGTGTTCAGTTCCAGGTTTCGGATTTCCGCTGTCGTCATAATCGGGAACACACTCCTGTTCAGGTGCGCAATCATCTTTTGACTGACATTCCGGCTCTCTTGGCGGCTCTTCGCCCAGAACACAGGTGTCAATCATATAGGTCGGACCTTCATATTCTTCATCAAGATCCTCTCTTGCCGTTTTCATCACATAACCGCCGATTATTGCTGTGGGCGTTCCCATCATATTCATGTCGGCAAAAAAGAATTCAACCGTATATCCCGGATTTGACGGGTCAAATTCATCCGGAACTTCATTTTCATCAACAACCTCATCAACAGTTTCATCAACAGTTTCATCCGGCTGCTCATCAGTAACTTCCTCTTCATCAACTGTCGGCTCGTTGTCTTTTGCGGTATTTGTGCTGTTTTCACACGCAGCAAAAATAAAAACCGCACAAACAATCGTAATAAAAGTAATTTTCTTCACAACTTCCTCCTTGTTTACACACAACAGATGAAAATATAGCCGAAACGGAAAATAAGTCAAAAACAGACAAACCTCTTTTTAGCTTGCAAAAAAACACTGAATCTGTAAGAATATTCAAGTTGTGTGGAATTTGGCATAAAAAGCGAGGTCAAAATGAAGAAGTTTTTAAAGACATTTCTGTTTTTAGCTGTCTTTTTTTCAGTGATTCATGCTGATGACATGTTCCCGAACATTGCTGTTGTGAACACCAATGATGACGGGCTTATCGGTGCGATCGAAAAATCGGCCGGACAAAGATTCTACATGAACCATCCCGATTCTTTTGATTTCCTTTTCATTTTTACGACATTTACCCCTTCAATAAACATGCAGCAGGGAATTCCAATCCAGTATACCGTTGAGGGAATAAACAGGGATGCAGGCATAATGAACCCTTACGGAACGCCTGTTGACTGGGGAAGTTCAGGAAAACTTCTGGGTGCCGCCAGAATGTGTAATATCGACCAGTATCCTGAAAACCCAGATGTTCAGATCTCAACAGGAATACTCAACCCTTATTCCGGAATGTCAACAGTTGAACTTCTGGCTCACGAATGGAGTCACTACTGGCTTGCGGCAATGGATTTTAAAAAAGAGGGCATGACTGAGCCGCACACAGGGCTTCGCGGCTGGGAAGATGGCGCAAACCAGCACTGGAGCGGAGATTTTATGTCAGGACCATCGGTTATGTACGGAGGCGACATCACAGACAACGGTGACGGGACGGTTACATATCAGTTTGACAATCCGAAAAAATATGGACCTCTTGACCTTTATGTGATGGGCTTTATTCCTCCTCAAGAAGTGGGGGAACTTTTCTTTATGTGCTCATCAGCAGATATTAATCAGTGCAAAGAAGGAAACCCGGCAGTTCCAGCCAACAAGACATCACCCGATTCAGTTAAATCAGGACTTACAAAACATATTATAACCATTGACGACATCATCCGGGCAATGGGTGAAAGGATCCCTTCATCAGCCGAGGCACCGAAACATTTCAATGTGGCATTTATTCTTGTGAGCAAAGACGGTTTTTCTCCATTTCCGCAACAGCTTCAGAAACTGGAAACTTTAAGGGTCCGTTTTCAGGAATGGTTCCCATGGGCAACGGACGGAAAAGGGACAATCTGTACAGAACTTGATGGCGACTGCACAAACGGAGAAGAGCCGGATGATGATGAAACAGTTGATGAAAATAATCCTCTGGTTGACGAAACTGTCGAGATCCCCGATGAAACAACAGAAATTCCTGACGAATCAAAAGATGAAGAAATTCAAGATGATAACGAAACCATTGACAACAACGAACCTGTCAATGACAACATCTTAGAAACAGCAGACGACCAGAACGAAGAATTCATTGAAGATGAAACTGCCGGATGCGGCTGTACTGTTGTATTCTGATATTTTGTGATTATAATACCCCAAGTTATTGTTTTTTAGATTGGATGGTTGAAAATGTACATGTATCTATACGCTGTTCTGCTTCTCGGGGTAGTTGTTTTTATCCATGAACTTGGTCATTTTCTCTTTGCCCGGCTTTTCGGAGTAAGGGTTCTTGCTTTTTCGCTCGGATTCGGGAAACCGCTGATAAAATGGAAAAGAGGTGACACCGAATACAGGATTTCACTTATCCCTCTTGGCGGCTATGTAAAAATGCTCGGAGAATCACCCGATGACGAAAAAGCTCTTGAAAATAATGAATATGCTTATGCCTATTCTCACAAATTGTGGTGGCAGAAAGTCATCATTGCATTTGCAGGGCCTTTATTCAACATCATAATGGCGTTTGTCGTGTTTATGTTTGTCTCTTTTTTTGAATATTCAGCCCCTGCATCCGTAGTGGAGTATGTTGAGCCGGGAGGACCTGCTTGCGAAGCCGGAATGGAAGAAGGTGACAGGATCACAGAGATCAACGGGAGACCGGTTCATGTCTGGGAAGATATCCAGATCTCGATCTCTTCGTCACTGAAAGAAAAAAAGTGCGCTGAAACAGAAATCTCAGTTGTGAGACCTGACGGTTCAAAAGCAACGCTTTCAGTCATTCCGAAAACAGGAACATATTCTGATGTCTTTAATGAAGAGATAGAAAGATGTGAGATAGGTATTGCACGGCTTCCGAGAGACGCATCCATTGCTTTGCTCAGTGAATTTAGCGGTTTGCAGAATGGTGACATTATAATTTCAATAGACGGAGCTCCTGTTTCAAGGTTCTACGAAGTTGAAAAACGGCTTAAAGGGGCTTCATTTAAAACTATCAAACTTAAACGGAATGGGGAAGAATATGCGGTTTCGTTCGAAAATGAAGCGGTGCCGTCACTAGTTCACGGCGGGCTTATTGTCTCAAAAGTTGAGGAAGGATCCTTTTCTTCCGGAATAGGTCTGGAAAAAGGAGACATAATAAACTCTGTGAATGGGAGAACAATCACGATCCCTTATCAATTCTACTCAATAATGCAGAAGCTCAAGGAAGGAGATGATGTAACGATCGGGCTTGTCAGAAACTACGAGAAGAAAGAAATAATTTTCAAAGCATCCTTTGAAGAAAAAGAAAATGCGATGACCGGACTTACTGACAGAAACATCAAATGGGGAGCAAATTTCGCTTTCAATTATGATGTTCCTGAGATCTACGCTAAAAGAGCTGAACCTTTTAAATTTACTTTCAAATATGCTTCAGAGCAGACTTTCGGCATGATCTCAATGACACTCAAGGGGTTCTGGTATCTTGTAACAGGAAAAATGTCGGCGAAAAGTCTCGGCGGCCCTATTATGATCTTTGACATTTCAAAAAAAGCGGCTGAAGCCGGGCTCAAACACTTTCTTTTCATTCTTGCCGTCATCAGTATAAATCTTGGAATTATTAATCTTTTCCCTGTTCCCATCCTTGACGGTGGTTACATTGTGATGTACACTATCGAAGGGATTGTGAGAAAGCAGATCCCTGTTTCAATAAAGGAGAAAATGCTGACCGCAGGACTTGTAATGCTTCTTCTGTTAATGGCTTTTGCCATTTTTAACGATTTTTCAAGGTATATCTCAATTTTTACGAGGGTGTAATTGAAAAACCTGCTCGTTTTTGACGGATCCACAAAAAACATACTTTTCGGAGGAACGCTGGAAAACAGCTGCATTTTTCATTGCATAAATTTTGAAAGATCCAAAATGAGCTGCCGACTGCCTGATTTCTTTCTTAATTTGAAACCTGACATTTGTTTTGAAACTTTGCCTGAAGTTATTATCGGTAACGGTCCCGGACCTTTCACTGGACTGAAAACCGCAAATTCGTTCTTTCTGGGTTTTATCTATTCACTGGGTTTGAAAAAGGTGCGCCTTGTCAGTTCTTTCAAGATCATTTCCGCACTGAGCCCGGCAGAAGGGAACCTAAACAGATTAGTGGTGATCCCTTTTAATAAAGGTGAATATTTTCTTGGACTTCTTGATAAAGAGAACAATCTGCTCGTAAAAGATGTTTTTATAAAAGAAAGCTCTGAAAACATTAAGGATATTTTCAAAGACTATCTGAACTCAAAAATTGAACTCATCCTCGGTTCAGAATGCGGCGCAACTCTTATTGAAGCACTGCGATCTCATTTTGACATTAACTCGATACATCAGGAAGAATATCATTTCGACCATCAGCGGCAGCTATCTCTGCTTGGAGAAGAACTGCTTGATATTACTAAAGATCCTTTCATACTTAACCATGTAATTAATCCGGCGGACATTGATAAAAACTGTAACATTTATGTTTCAAACAATTTTGAGGAGGGGTGAATGAAAGCAGAAAATCTTTCCACTGAAGTTATTTTAGAAAAGATCAGCAAACTGAAAGAAGAACATTCCAGGTATGATAAACTTTCAAATGAGCTTGCGGCAAAAAAGACCTTTACACCCCACGATGAAGTGGAACTTAATACCTTGAGAAAAAAGAAACTTATGAAAAAAGACATGATCGCCTATTATGAAAGTCTGTTGAAAAATACAAAATAATCCAAAAGAGTTTCTATACAATTTTCCCGTTGATTTTTAAATGTTTACCTATATACTTTGTTACAGTGCTGGTTAAAAATGAGCGGTGGTTAAAATGAAAAAGTTAGTTTCAGCGTTTTTGTTTGTATCTTTTTTTGTAATTTTTTCTGCATGCGGATCAGATGATGAAGAAGAAAAAAAACAGTGTATCGCCGATTCAGACTGTCCGTTCCCTTATAAATGCGATCTTGAGATATTCCGCTGTAAGCATCCTGAAACAGGAGAACTGCTTGATGATGGAAATGAGTCAGGGGATTCCGGCAACTCCGGAAATTCAGGCGACTCGGGAAACACCGGCAATACAGGGAATTCCGGTAATTCATCCAACGATCCGAATAAGGACGATCCCTGCTTTGACCGTAATGCTGATGCCGATGGTGACGGTGTGCCGAATAATGTTGAGTGCCCTTTCTTTCCGTGTTCTGACAGTGACGGAGACGGAAAGCCGAACTGTCTTGACCTTGACTCAGATGATGACGGAATAAGCGATGCAGATGAAAAGACAAACGGCACCAATCCGTACAATTCCGATACTGACAGCGACGGATTGACTGACTATCAGGAGTCACAGTATGGAACAAATCCTAAAATGAAAGACAGCGACTCTGACGGTTTTGATGATCTTGCCGAGATCGCATACGGAACCGACCCGAACAACAATGCCGACAAAATACCTGAAGATGTGTTTTATGTGGTTCTTCCGTACAAGCCGGGCTTTGAAACAAAAAAACAGCTTGATTTCAGCACAGATATTCAGCAGGCGGATATAGCAATTCTTGTCGATCTTTCCGGCTCCATGAGCGGAGAGCACAGCAATCTTAAGCAGGGTATTAACAATGTCATAATTACAGGTGTCAAGGCACAGATACCTAATACCGGATTCGGTCTTGTGAAGTTCGGAACACTTCAGGACCAGCCCTATTTTATTCAGCAGCACATTACTCTTGACACTGCTGAGATTCAAAATGCGGTAAACACGATCGCCACCTGCGACGGATCAGATGAATACCATACTTTCGCACTCTGGAGAACAGCAACCGGCTTTCCCTACAATGCAAATATTGACGGATACAATCTTGGTATTTTTGGAAGTTCATGCACCGGGGAAAGTTACGGAGGGATGTGTTTCAGACCTGGATCTCTTCCTATTTTCATCATGGCAAGTGACGAAAAATTCACAGACGGAGATTATTCTTCAAAAAGCGGAGACCCTGTTATTCATAAAGCGGAAGCAATTACTGCGATGAACAATATAAATGCAAAGTTCATCGGAATAAATTCCGGCTCTTCTCTTAATGATTTTAACGAGATTTCCGAGGGAACAGGTTCAAAGGACAGTCTCGGCGGTTATTTTAATTATACCATTGATAGTGATGGAAGCGGAATGAGCGATCAGATAGTTTTGGCAGTTCTTAATCTTGTAAGTCATGTCCAGATAAATGTCTCAACAACGGTATGTGTCAACCTTTTTGTCGCCTTTTGTTAAATAATTTTTCTTCATCTTTTTTCCGGATTCAGAATCACTTCATCCACCGTTTTCCACTGTATAGTTTCTCTTGATCCCCAGCATTCCGGGTTTTCCATCTTTGCCTGTTCCATCACTTCATTTCTTTTCCTGAATATTTCCCGTGCTTTGCCGTTTCTCATCTGTTCCGGTGTTACAAATCCTATTGATGAGTGAAGATGCTGCGTGTTATACCAGTTCACAAAATCTGCCATCCATTCTCTTGCATGAGATATGTTTCTGAATTTCAGAGGATATCCGGGAGTGTATTTCATGGTTTTGAAAAACGATTCAATGAACGGATTATCATTGCTGGTTCTGGGTCTGCTGAAGGAAACTTTAACTTCCATTGAATTCAGGAATGTGATCAGTGTCGTTCCTCTCATTGGAGATCCGTTGTCTGCGTGAAGATATTCAAAAACAATGTTTCTGCCTCTTGAAAGACTTTCGAAAAGATCCTTGCTGTGTTCTTCACTTTCTTCTTCATGAACTGTCCAGCCGACTATAAAGCGATCGAATATGTCAATAATAACATAGGCATAATAAAACATTCCTTTCACCAGTGAAGGCATCCAGGTGATGTCCCAGCACCACACTTTGTTGGGCTCAGACGCTTTCCTTTCAGGCGGTTTGGGTCTCTTTTTCCGTCTTCTGCTTCCGTTCCTTAAATGAAGCAGTTTTTCTTCTTTAAGAACTCTGTACATTGTGCGTACTGAGGCAATATACCGCCCTTCATCAAGAAGCATCGGAACTATTTCATGAGGTGTTCTGTCCCTGTATTTTTCACTGTTACAGACTGCGATCACTTCTTCTCTCCTCTCAGGCGACAACTTTCTAACTACCCGTTTTGACGAGCCTTTCCGCTTGTCTTTCATCCCTTCCAGTTTCCATCTCTCCAATGTCCGGAGTGATATTCCGACAACTTCACATGCCTTCAAATATCTCGCTCCGTTATCATGTGCCTCTTCTATCAGAACAACAATTTCAACTTTGTGTTCCTCAAGGATCAGCCGTCCTCGCGATCCTCCATAAGAGCATCGAGCTTTTTTTTTAAGATCAGCAGTGCGGCCGCTTCCGCAAGCGCTTTCTCTTTCCGGTTAAGCTCCTTTTCAAGCTCTCTGACCCTCTTCTCAAGTTCTTTCATTTTACGGTCTTTTCTGTTTTCGGATTTCTCTGCCATCTCTCGAAACTCCTGATCCCACAAGGTTAAATGTTCACTGTGGAGACCCCGTTCCCTTAAAAACTCGCCAAGCTCTTCTGACGGTATTCTCGCCGACTCCATCAGAAGATGATACTTCTCACGGTTGCTCAGACAACGGGGACTCTTCTCACCACCACTGTCATCTAAACTACCAGATTTACTGTCTTTTATCCAGTTTCTTATCGTCTGTTCACATATTCCGGTCTCTTTGCTCGTGCTCCGGATGCTTTTACTGTCAGGCGGTAAAATCCTTTTTAGAATTCCTCGTTTGATCGAACTCGAATACGGCATGCCTTCCTCCTAAGTTTGAGGCGACATCTTTATTAGCACATACTGAGTATTTTACCT
>Ga0116172_10004844_pt1 | contig 10840 bp, 11 predicted proteins | sample AD_UKC083_MetaG_FD_89799 | JGI IMG/M metagenome (GOLD analysis project Ga0116172, IMG submission 89799) | Active sludge microbial communities of municipal wastewater-treating anaerobic digesters from USA - AD_UKC083_MetaG | ecosystem: Engineered > Bioreactor > Anaerobic > Digestate | place: USA...
ATCATTTAGGATTGTTGGGGCAGCAACATGCATGCCCTGCGGGTGGGTAACCACGGGGGGTTACCCCTACTTCTGGGGGTTTGAAGGAAGGGGAATTTCGTAGGGTCAGACCCCCGTGTCTGACCTAAAATATGTAAACGATCGTCCTGCATAATGTGTAAACAATCATACGTGTCTAAACAGGCCTGCCTGTCCACAAATTCTGGTTGACGCAGGCGTCAACCCTACGTGAAATCCCTCGTTCTCACAAGGTCTCCAGAGTGCAAAGCCTCCCTGTGGGACCTTGTGAGGGGTTTGACCGAAGGTCTCCATCTTTCATCCCTGTTCTCACAAGGTCTCCTGTTGTAGAGGCAAGCCCCCGTGCTTGCCCAGGGTCACCACGGAGGGTGACCCCTACCAGGAAAAGTTGTATTTGTGCGGCGGGGATTCATTACCACCGATTCTTGCTTCAACCGCACTTCGTAGGCTGGGTTCCGCTTCTGAACCCGGCTCTTTTGTCTTTTCTCATAAGGTCTCCGGACCTTGCGAGGGGTTTGACCGAAGGTCTCCATCATTAATCATTGATCGTGCCGGCGTCCCCGGTGCGAAACCTCCCTGTGGGACCGAGCACGTGATCTGACCGCAGGTCTCCAGCTTTCATCCCCTCAATTAAAAATGAACAGTTGCGATCGTCTTCAGAATCGACTTATTTGACAATTCGCCACTTTCGTATAAAATATCAATTCACGCCGGAGTGGCGGAACTGGCAGACGCGCTACGTTCAGGGCGTAGTGAGCACAGCGCTCGTGAGAGTTCAAATCTCTCCTTCGGCACCAAAGACCTCCTTAAACGGAGGTCTTTTCATTCCCCAAAAAAACCAATTGCGAAACAGACCGGCAGTGGTACAATATTTGCAACAAAGGCTGCAATGTTTAAGAAACTGATCGAGAAATTCAAGAAGATCAATTGGACCGACCGCCGGTTTGTGACCGTAGTGGTGATCGTCATTCTGGTCGTTCTCATGATGGATTTCAACAATCGCATGAGCAACATGATCCAGCTCAACCAAATGGAAAAAATCCTCGAAACGAAACTCGCAGGTCTGGAAGCCACCCGGCTGGTAGTCGAGGATGATATCGCTTATGCTACTTCTGATCGCGCCCTGGAAGAATGGGCTCGCGAGAAAGATCGCCTGATCGCTGAAGGCGACCACCCCATCATCATCATGCCCCCCAACGACTACACACCCGTCCCGACCACGACGCCAAAGCCAGAAACGGTCGTCCTGACGCGCCTGGAGATCTGGAAAGAACTGATCTTCGGCAGCGAGGAAATGCCTTAATCCTGTTTCTTCTCTGATCCAAGCTATCCCTCATCAATCGTAAAAAAGTAAATTCCGGTTTCTTCGAGACTTTCTCGGGTATAATCGTTTGGTTATGGACCTCAACGAACTCACACAAAAAATGAATGATCTCGTGCGCCACCACGGCTGGTATGAGCCTGATTCACCCAAGCAGCAGACCGCTCGCAACCTGGCGATCTCGCTCAACCTTGAGGCATCTGAGGTTTTGGAGCATTTCCAGTGGTCCGGGGAAACGAAAGATCCCGAAGGGCTGCGCGGAGAGCTGGCGGACGTGGCGCTTTACCTGCTTCAACTCGCAAGTGTTTCAGGGATAGATCTCGAAAGAGCCATCCTGGATAAGATCCGCGCCAACTGGGATCGCAGTTGGGCGGAAGAGAGTGACAAGTCATGAAAATAGCTGTTTTTGGATCTGCTAATGCCCATGAGGGCGATGATCTTTATGAGCTCGCTTATCAGCTGGGAAAACTGCTGGCAGAGGCTGGTCACACCGTCATGACGGGAGGTTATTCTGGCACGATGGAAGCGACCTCACGAGGTGCAGAAGAAGCCGGTGGCCACACCATCGGCGTAACCTCCGAGGAGATCGAAGCCTTTCGTCCCAGCGGACCAAACGCCTGGGTGCGGGAAGTTATCCCCAGTGTGACGCTGGGTGACCGGATCGCCATCCTTACCCGCCAGGCGGACGCCTTCATTGCCCTGCCTGGGGGTGTGGGCACGTTGGTGGAAGTGGCAATGGCTTACAATCTGATTGCCATCGGCGCCATCCGGGTGCGCCATTTGATCGTGATCGGGGAGGGTTGGAAGCAGACCTTCGAAGCCTTCTTTGAGGGTCAGAACACGAATGTGAACGCTTCAACCCGTGCTATTTTACAATTCGCTGCGGATGCCCAAAGCGCCGTGGCATTACTACAACAGGAAAAAGAGTGATTATGGACGACAAAAAATTACCCAGCAGGCAAGAAAACTTCTCCGAGTGGTACAACCAGCTCGTGATCCGGGCTGAATTAGCCGACTATGCTCCCGTGCGCGGATGCATGGTGGTGCGTCCCTATGGTTGGGCGCTCTGGGAAAACATCCAGGCTGCCCTCGACAAGCGCTTCAAGGCCACCGGGCATGTCAATGCCGCCTTCCCGTTGCTGATCCCGCAGTCCTTCATGACCAAGGAAAAAGAGCATGTCGAAGGTTTCTCCCCTGAACTGGCAGTGGTTACCCATGGCGGTGGACAGCTTTTGGAGGAACCGCTGGTGGTTCGCCCAACCTCTGAAACCATTATTGGCACCATGTACGCCAAGTGGATCCAGAGTTATCGCGACCTGCCCGTTCTGATCAACCAGTGGGGCAACGTGGTCCGCTGGGAAATGCGCACCAAGCTCTTCCTGCGCACGCTCGAATTCTACTGGCAGGAAGGTCACACCGCCCACGCCACCGAACAGGAAGCCGCTGAACACACCCAGCGCATGCTGGACGTTTATGCTGACTTCGCCATCAAAGAAGCTGCAGTACCGGTTCTGGCCGGGCAGAAGTCTGAGTCGGAGAAGTTCGCCGGCGCAAAAGCAACTTACTCGATCGAAGCGATGATGGGTGATACCAAAGCGCTTCAGGCTGGCACCTCGCATTTCCTTGGGCAAAATTGTGCCCAGGCGTTTGACATCAAGTTCCTTGACGAAAATAACCAGCTGCAATACTGCTGGACCACATCCTGGGGCGTTTCAACCCGCTTTATCGGCGCCATCATCATGGCCCATGGCGACGACCAGGGCTTGGTGTTACCTCCCAACCTGGCGCCTTACCAGGTGGTGATCGTGCCGATCTACCGCAAGGACGAGGAAAAAGCCCTGGTAATGGAGACTGTAGACAACATCGTACGCGGTTTAGGGAATCTGCGTGTCTTTGTCGACCGCCGCGAAGGTCTCACACCCGGCTTCAAGTTCAACGACTGGGAGTTGAAGGGTGTGCCGTTGCGAATCGAAGTCGGTCCAAAAGATGTGCAGAATGGCACGCTTGCGCTCGCCCGGCGGGATATCCCCGGCAGGGAAGGCAAGCGCTTCATCCCGATGGCAGGCTTCGAACAGGCTGTGCCAGCCGCGCTGGATGAGATCCAGGCAAATATGCTTGCCAAGGCAACCCAATTCCGCGATGAACACATCTTCGAAGTCAGCAACTACGATGACCTCAAGGATGTGGTTGAGAATAAGGGCTGGGCCAAGGTGTGGTGGTATGACGACGCCGAAAACGAAGCCAAAATTAAAGAGGAAACCAAAGCCACACTGCGCAACTATGCCAGGTCTGAGGGCGAAGGCGTATGCTTCTATTCCGGCAGGAAAACCAACAAACAGGTCTACTTTGCCAAGGGTTATTGAGATCGGTTCACTTTTTATTTGAAAAAACACATGTCGGGCTAAGCAAGTATTAGCCCGACTTTTTTTGAATTCTGGTGTAGGGTGGATTGGCGTCACAAAACCCATACCAACCATAACCTCGAGAAAGCCAACCCGCCTGGTAACTCAAGTCATTCTGAGCCTCTTTTGCGAAGAATCTGATAATTAATAGACAGATCCTTCGCTTCGCTCAGGATGACAGCAGGAACTTCGCTCCTCGCGATGACAGTTGGCAGTTGTAGCGACAAGTCCAGACAGCGCGTGTCATGCAACCCGATGTTTCACGCTATAATTTCCTCATGGCTGCTATTGACCTGACACGTCTCAACAAACAGATCGAAGGATTAAAGGAAGTCTTCGCGCAACCTGTTGAATTTCGTCGGCAATTACATGAGATCCTCCAGTTTTATCACCGCTACGCCCACCGCCAGCATAAGGACGCCGTACCGGTCAGTTTCATGCGAGTTTACAACCTGCCAGATCAGGTCCTGCCTCACATCGCCAATGGGCTCAGTCTGAAGTCGCGTCAGGATGAAGTCGAAACCCTGGCTGTTGTGGATGAGCTTTGGCTGGATGAGCATTATGAAGCCCGCGACCTTGCAACGCATCTTCTCGGGCAGGTTCCATCCACTTCCAGCACCGCTGTTTATGACCGCATCAGGCAGTGGTCATCTGCACCGATGGATAGAGCAGTCGTCAGTGCGGTTTTCAGCAAAGCATCCCAAAGACTAAACTCTGAAGATCCCAAGGGCTGGACTGAGTTCATCGGAAATCTACTTGCAAATCCCTTGGAGCATATGCAAAACCATGCCCTTTACGCGCTAGCGCTGCTGGTGGAACAATCGCACTCAGATCAACTCCCACTATTTTTTCGCTGGATCCGACCGTTTCTACAAAGCGATCAGACATTAATTCAGCCTAATCTCAGCAGGGTGATCGCCGTACTGGCACGCCGTTCACCGGCTGAAACAGCCTACATTCTTAAGGAAGTATTATCGGATACCGAAGGCACTGGCATTGAACAGCGCGTTCGTTCCTATCTGCCTTTCTTTGAGGAAGAGGTTGGCCAGGGTTTGCAGTCCTCCATTCGCATGCATCAAAAACGCATAAAAATGGGCTTTTAGGCTTCTGGCATCCGGTTACTCGCATCCATGGCTACCAGGCAAGGCTCTCCAACCTATAGACCCATCCTCAGTTTGATGATTGTTCTCACAACTCTGGTTCTTGCGGGATGCACGCCAGCTGAAGTGGTGCCTCCCTTGACCGTATCATCACCTACAGCAAATTTGCCGAACCCTTCCCCTACTTCCCCCCCCACACCCACAATCGAAATCCCGCTTATCGTTGAGCCTTCTCCCCAGGTCAGCCCAGTTGCAACCGAGATCGCCCTTCCACCTTCCGCCATGATCACGGAAATCAGTGGTCATGAGCAGACCTACGAATTGGGCTGTGAGGCAAGCGCAGCGGTGGATTGGGCAGGTTATTACGATGTTCTCATATACGAGTCGACCTTTCAGTTTGAGCTGCCCCTCTCCGACAATCCTGAATTGGGGTTTGTGGGCAACGTAACCACCGATGGGTGGGGGCAAATCCCACCTGACGCCTATGGGGTCCACGCACCGCCTGTCGCAGAATTATTGCGGAAATATGGTCTGCCTGCCGTGGCTGTCAAGGGCATGACTTTGGAGGACGTCAAAGCCGAGCTGGCTGAAGGTGATCCCGTCATTGCCTGGGTAATCGGCAACATGGTCTATAGTTACCCGTTTAAATATGTCGATCAAGCAGGTAACTCTGTGACCGTTGCTCGTTATGAGCATGTTGTGATCCTGATTGGTTACGACGAAACGACCATCACCTACATGAATAATGGTTTCCTCTATTCCGTACCTACTGAAGTCTTCCTGACTTCCTGGGGTGTACTTGGAAACATGGCTGTCATACATGATTGACCACCAGAAAAAGAAAAATCCGCAATTACTCGCGGATTTTTTTAGTGGTGATACCAACCTTACATGTTAGCTGAACGGAACCAGCGGTAGTTCAAAACGCGCAGTTCCTCCGCAGCAGGCATCGGATAATATCGCATTTCCTCGTTGTTACCAACATAAAAACCGTTCTTGATGGATCGATATTGAACAGTCGTGTTGTGTGTTCGGTCTACCATTTTCGTCGTGGCAAATTTAGTCTTGACGTCCGTCAGGCACTGGCGCAGATGGTCCTGGTTGCCGTAGGGCAGGTTGATCATGATCCCCATCTCAGGATCATCAGCGAGTTCACCCAGGTGCAATTCAGTGAACACCAGCGCCGGCACAGTTACCAGCGAAACTGGATTCCGCACCAACTGATCCAGGAATTGGATGGGTCCCAGTCGGCTCACCACTAACGGCGCAACCGGGGCAATCTCCTGGTAGAGGTGTAACTGACCAGTGATATTCGGGATATCTTCCGAAGGCGCGAGATCCAGCGTATGCCCGTCCTGGGTGGTCAGGAAGAGGTGCTGCAGAGCGCTCAACTTAACATGCTCCAATACGCGATAGACTGAAATGTAGACCGAGGATTTGAGGCTTCCATCATCATGCGGAACGCAACGTGAGAAAGCTTCATCGATCTTAAAATACGGATGGCGATAATTTGAATCAACCTCGAAAAAGGTTGCCTGACCTCGCGATTTTTTGGCCGATCCAAGCGCATAATACAAACCGAAATCTTCCGGTGAGAGCATCGAAGCGATCAGAGCTTCAGGAGACAAAGATAGATATAGGTGTATGGTCATAAAATTCTCCGATCCAGATTCTTAGAGCAATTGCGATAATGGAAATAGGAAGCGTGAATTCGTTGTAATCAGTCCATTCGTCACCATGATAATTCTAACCTATTTCTTGAATTTTTATGGCAGTCATGTGCAAAAATGTTCTAATTATGGTTAGGGATTGTGAATTGGACGACTGATGTAAGCAATATTGGATTTGCCCGAAAATCAGAAGTTGAGTTCATACTGGATCATCGGATTAGCAAATAAATGCCAGTCAGGAAATTAGAATTAAAAGGGCGGGGAACAGACACATTTTGGCGCAATTTCAGCAGGATTGAGATGGAGGGTTGGTTTGATGGCAGCTTAAAACACCAAACAACTGACGAATAAGTGCGGGAATTCGGTATGTAGTCCAGGAATTTATCAAGGAGCCTTTACAACTTGGTACCCTGAAGTTCAAAAGAGACTTCGAGAGAAGAATCTCTCGAAGTCTCTTTCAAAAGGCACAATTCTAAGTGTTAAGGTAAAGTACTGTTAGCATCGATATTAAGTTGATTAAGAGTGGCGCCAATATCAGCTCCGCCATCGAATATCGCAGCCATCGCCAGCACAATATAATTCCTTGCATAATCATAATTAGGAGCGTTTGGTTCTGATTTTGTGTGAGGTAAAAGGTTAAATGCATTGGCATATTGAGGATTATCCACGAAGAAGTCAGCCATCTGATCAGCAGCGCTTTGCCTTACAGGAAAATAGGACGAGAACTTTGCCCATTCAGCTTGAACATCGGTGGTTGAGAAGTGTTTCAAAAAAAGCCAGGCAGCCAACTCACGTTCAGGAGTATGTTTGGGAATGCTCACACTAGCCCCGTAGATATTCATCATGGGATCAGATGAGGTATGGGGTAGAGCCCCCACATTCCATTCAAAATCACCTCCAACAGCCCCATTATAGTAAGGGATTCCAGAGGATGAACCAACACTGAATAGCAGCCTTCCTCTTCCAAAATCTGTTTGATCGCCATAATTTTCAGTCACCAGCGCAGCACAACCCTCATCAAGTAGCCCCTTGAGAAATGTCATGGCGTTAATGGCTTCCGGGCTATTCAGTGAGTATTGATTTGTTTCTGCATCAAAAACATCCCCACCAAAAGCAAAAGTCCAACTCGCAAAGCGGGATGCATCGAGGCTAAGTTGATACCCTAAAGGATCACCAATTCCAGTTTGACCACTAAATGGATTTGCCGTTGCTGCACACGCAGCCGCTTGAAATTCAGCAGGTGTGGCAGGCGGGGCAGTATAACCAAGTTCAGCCAACCATTCAGTGTTGTAGTACATGACTTCCATCGATCGCCCAGGAGGAAAGCCTAAACGTTGGTTGTCAAAATATGGAAAGACATCGCTGGTTAAAAATCCGGGGAAATAGTCCAATAAATCGGCTTGGGACAATCCCCAGGTGGGGCTGTTAACTACCGGAGTCATATCAAACAAAGCATTTTGCAGTTGATAAGTGGCAGCCTGATTTTGGTACGCAGAAACAAGGTCAGGGGCATCAGGAGTATTCAGAACTTGAAGCATAGCGGTAAAAATATCTCCATAACCACCTTTATATATCGCAGTTACATGAATGTTCCAGGGATTAGTTGTATTAAACTCTTCAACCAGGTTCAAGAAAAAGGTCTCACGTGAGCCAGAATGATGATGCCAGTATATGATTTCCTGCCCTGTGGGATCAATATTAGCCCATGGATCGGGTTTCTGGACGATAGGAAGGTATACCTGCTGATTCAGAGAACCCTTCTGTTGTATTTCGTTCTCAGAATAAACATAATTATCTGTGATTAATAAGCTTGAAAAGGCGAGCGTTACAAACAGGATAATTGTAAAGATTTTTTTACCCATAATAAGCCCCTATCTTTGGTTGTGGTCTGTTTTACTGCTGAATTTTATAGGTTGTATTGTACCATAAGGTCTTATTTTTCCGTCGAAGAACTCATTTATTGGTAAAGTGATAATCTCATAAACGTGACCGGAACTATCTCATGGACAATAGATATGAGCAGTAATAATTTTTTCCGAAAGACAGTAGTGGAACAAGTAATAGACCATCAGATCACCCAAAACATCAGCCAGCGTACTGAGAGTAACCGTATGGGAAATCAAGCGCAAATTGCAGCGATTTCAGCGGGAAAGAATAAAATGGTTGATTTTAGGGAACGTGACAAATCATACATACCTGGAAATTGAGTGGTTTTTGTCTGAAAAGCGTTTCATATTCGACTGTCTCAGCGGGCAAAAAAACACCTGCAAAGATTTGCAGGTGTTTTGCATGGTCAGAAGAGAAAGGTTTACTGCTTCTTGAGCCAGTCCGCAGCCCTATCCAGACCTGTTTCCGTTACTGTGATACGTCCTTCTGCCGCGTTTCGCAGGATTACAATCAGTTCCTCATCGTCTTTGCCAAAAAGCTCTTCTATCGCAATCGTTCCACCTAAGATTTGCTCAATGTAAGCCCGCATATCCGCGTCGTAAGTCGCGCTGTCATCGTCCACCGGATAAGCAATCGCAGCTTCCAGCGCAACAGGCTCCGAAACCTGATCGACGGGATAGGTATTCACTGGCACTTGAACTTCCGTTGCAACTGGTGGAACCGTTGTATTTTCAACTTTACTTTCCACCTCACTACTGACAACCGGCAAGTTCACAGTTGTTTCAGTCGGCTCTTTTGAGCCACAGCTTGCCAGAAGGAGGCTTATAACAAGGAAACTGGTTAACAGAATAGTTTTAACTTTCATTGATTTCCTTTCCGTCCGCCGAATTGTCGGAACGCTAAAATGATTATACCAAGCCGTAACGGAATTACTCTCCGTATTGTTGGTATGTCCACAGTTTGGTCTACACCACAGCTGAGACTACCGTTTCACTGAAGTATTCTTCAGTCAGACTCTGGGCGCTCGTGTCGCCTTTTACCTGGATTTTTTGGCTCAAAAGCGGAAAGTGAGGAATCACCTCCTCAAGCATGCCTCTGCCAACCCGCTGAATGGAAAAATGAGCATTCTTCGCGCACCGGAGTTTGATGAAGTGAAAGAGTTCCCGCAAATTAGCGCGGCAGAGAACCCGGCGATTAAAAGCGTTTGGGACCACATAGGCTGCCACCTGCGGATTCCAGGCTGCCAGTTTGTCATACAAAGCTGCAGCCGCCTGCATCGCTTCCCGGTATCGTGCCTCAAAGCCGGCTTCGGTAATCGCTTTAGGCAGCGCGTAGCCCAGCCTGGTCGTCAGATCCTGCACCGTTTGAGTCATCATGCGGTGGCGTTTGAATTCAAAATATGCGCCCTGATCCATGATCAAGCTGAAGGTCAGGTCGGCATACTCAAGTTCCCGAATCGGCACATCAAAGTCCGTCATCTCAGCGAACATGGCATCCACCAGGGCTTGCTTCTCCTCCTGCGCCATATTCAACACCTGATCAAGGCAGACCTGGTATGAATCGTCGCCAAATCGGTATAGTACAGCCGCAAGAACTCTGTCCTCTGCATTGTCGTCCACAGCTTTCAGGTCGCACCAGGGCGCTCCGGAGATGGTGTCGATCTGGTTGGCGAACGCGCGGGCTTTCTCACGCAGCTGGGGCAGAAACGCGATGGGATCGGCATATTTGACCAGGGTTGGCAATTCCTGGGTCGCGACAGTTTTCATTTCCGCACCAATCAGCCGCACCTCTTCCAACTCAGAGGAGAGCATCTTCTTAATCGCATACTCGAGCGCTCGGGCGTTGATGGTCAAACCGACGTTCGCCATAGCTGCCGCGGGCAAGAGGAAGCGCGCCACATCCACAGATTTCACGCGCGCGCGGTTCGCCCAGGCTTTTTCCGACTCGTTTTCCCGCCGCGGCGTGTTGGCTTCACCCCACGGGCGCAGCGCCTGCAAGGCTTCAGCGTATGTGAGGAATAGTTTATCCATCAGAGCCTGGTATTCGCCCTCATAGGAGCTGCCCCGAATTTCTGGAGGAGTGACGTAGGCCTTGGGGTCCCATTCCTGGTAGCGGGTCGACTTTTCGGTGTAGGACGCAAGGCGATTGGCTTCAATGGTTTCGATCGCCAGGCGCGAAACATTTTCGAGCGCCAGGTGCAGCACAGCATGCTCTGCTACGCTCGAATGACCATAGCCAACGATCCACTTCTCACTGAACTGCGCGCTCTTTTCGTCGTTGAGTTCAGCTGCAATTACATCAAAAGGCTCTGGGGATCGGGAGGTCTTGGCAAAGGTGACAGCAATTGTTTCAGCGCTAAACTGGCTGGGACTGAGGCGGTACACACGGCGGTTAAGGTTCATTCTGAAAAATCCTCCTGGTCTGGGCTTCGTCATCCTCAAT
>Ga0116172_10004854_pt1 | contig 10832 bp, 10 predicted proteins | sample AD_UKC083_MetaG_FD_89799 | JGI IMG/M metagenome (GOLD analysis project Ga0116172, IMG submission 89799) | Active sludge microbial communities of municipal wastewater-treating anaerobic digesters from USA - AD_UKC083_MetaG | ecosystem: Engineered > Bioreactor > Anaerobic > Digestate | place: USA...
CAAACTTTTTTGGCGGTTAATGATTTGGGTAATTTTATTTAAACCCTTGTCTAAAGTGCGACGGAATTTAATTTCCTCAGCGTCTAGAGCGGTCAAAATAGAAGATTGATGTTGAAGTAATTCCGGATAGTCACCGGCAAAATTAGAGGCATTATTGATAATGATTTGACCTAAATGAGCGCAAAAATTTTGATTAATACCTAACATTTTCCCTTGACGAATACTACGACGGATCAGACGGCGGAGAACATAACCACGATCTTTATTACTGACTTCGACTCCATCAGCTAACAGAAAAACAGCGGCGCGGAGATGATCGGCAATAATTCTAAAAGGAACGAGATTATTGGCATATTTCTGAGAACTAAGGGTTTCGATAGCTTGGATAGTCGGTTGAAAAACAGGAGTCAAATAATTATCCGAAAAACCTGAGAGAACAGCAGTGGTTCGCTCAACACCCATACCAGTATCAACATTGGGAGTAGCTAAGGGTAGTAGCTTACCCTCAGCAGTTTTATTAAATTGCATGAAAACGTTATTCCAAATTTCAATATAGCGACCGGATTGACAACCAGCTTTAAAATCAATATCGGGCTGGCCAAATTGGGTGTCAAAAAAGATTTCAGTATCAGGACCACAAGGACCGGTGGTACCGGCCGGACCCCACCAATTATCCTCGACTCCTAGGGAATGAATGTGTTCGGGTAAAATCCCCTGCTCCAGCCAAAGTTTTCGGGATTCTTCATCCAGGGGAGTATTGGTATCACCGGCAAAAATAGTAACATGGAGATTTTTGGGATTAAGATTAAGTTTCTGAGTGAGAAATTCAAAAGACCAAGGAATAGATTCTTGTTTGAAGTAATCACCCAAGGACCAATTGCCAAGCATTTCAAAAAAAGTATGGTGAAAAGTGTCACCGACACTATCAATATCGCCGGTTCTTAGGCATTTTTGAACATTAACTAGGCGTTTACCGGCAGGATGGGGTTGTCCAAGAAGATAAGGAACCAAGGGGTGCATGCCGGCGGAAATGAAAAGAGTGGTGGGGTCATTTTCAGGAACTAAAGAAGCTGAAGGAATTTCGACGTGATTTTTACCGACGAAAAAAGTGATAAAAAGTTCTTTTAACTTCCGTGCATTCATAGGCGAATTATAGCATCAGACCAAGGTTTTTTTGGTATTCTTAAACATTTTTTTAGGAGATTTTTTCTGACGAGAAGGAGTAGGTTGAGCAAGCAGGCGGCGGGGAATTTTGACTTCTTTTTTGAGTGAACGAGTTTTTTCTTTTTTTGGAGATAAAAGTAGCGTAGTGGTAACAGCACCTAAAATTAAACCCACAATTAAACCTAAAGAAAAGTGTGAACTAGACCGACCGCAGGTCATATTTATTGTTTAAACTTTTTAAAAAAAGGAAAACTGTTGCGAAAACCCATGAAAAAATCAACCATAGAGTTGACGGGGCGAGAAATATTATCTACAACACCTTCGGTTTTAGTAGCCAAATTTTGAAGTTGTTTAATCAACATGATCAGAAAAAAAGCAATGACCATGATGGTAGCAGTAATAAAGACCATACAGATAGCGATGATGATTTGAGCGATTTCCATAATTTAGTATAACCTATTTATAAATTTTTTCCTCTTGAGTCACAACTCCGGCTGGAGATTTAGCTTCCACAAAAATCTTGGCCTCGGTAGTGGCAACTTCGACAGTCTTTTTAAAATTACCCTGAGTATCAACAATCACCAGAGAATCATTGATTTTGATAGTAGCTTCGGGGTCGGTAGTACCGGAAATATCAACATAAAGGCCAGTGAGAGTATCGGGCCAAGCAACTTTTAATTGAGGGGGGCGATTGAACTTAAGATATTCAAAAAGCAGGTAGAGAGAAAAAAGAATGACCAGGATGGCGATAAAAATTTTTAAAGCCAGTTGAGGTGTCAAGGTCAACCAAGTGCGACGAGGACGAAGATTTTGAGTACGACGATCATGATCCCGGCGAAAGAGAGCCAAGAGATCTTCCCCATTTAAACCTAAAAAATCAGCATAATCCTTGACCATTAGAGAACAGTAGGGTTCCGAGGGAAATTGAGAAATATCTTCATTTTCGAAAGCAATTAGATAGTGTATAGGGATCCGAGTACGTTTACTGATTTCCTCAAAATTGAGCTGTCGATCAAGACGGGTGGATTCCAAAATAGCAGAGGCACGCTTCATAATAACTAAAAATCAGAATCACTCGGACTCCGGTGCTCAATGAGGATTTCTCGGGGTTTGGCACCATTGACCGGACCAATAATACCAGCTTTTTCCAACTGATCCAAAACACGAGCAGCACGAGCATAGCCCAACTTAAGACGGCGTTGTAATAATGAGGCAGAAGCCTTACCAGTGTCTTGAATTAACTTAATAGCATCATCAAACAAAGCGTCTCTTTCCTCACCATCTTCAATCATAATATTCTTGCTGGCGGAACTAGGACTGGCCACCGGTTGACGGATAATTTCATCGTTATATTCCCCTGTCCTTTGAGTTTTTAAGAATTCAATTAGGCGCACAACTTCTTTGTCAGAAACAAAACAACCTTGGATACGGACTGGTTTGGCTAAATCAGGGGGAATGTAAAGCATGTCACCCCTGCCTAAAAGTTTTTCAGCACCGGGAGTATCTAAAATAACTCGAGAATCAGTCATAGAAGCAACGGCAAAAGCGATTCGAGTGGGAATATTAGCCTTAATTAAACCAGTAATGATATTAACGGAAGGACGTTGAGTGGCCAAAACTAGATGAATACCGACAGCTCGGGCCATTTGAGCAATACGACAAATATTATCTTCAACTTCGGCCGGAGAAAAAAGCATAATTTCAGCTAACTCGTCAATGACAATGAGAATATAAGGCATTGACTGGAAACCGGACATATTGTTGTAAGATTCGATATTTTTAGCACCAACTTCGGTAAAAACTTTATAACGGCGCTCCATTTCGCCGACAGCCCATTTAAGGGCGGAAACAACTTTTTCAGGTTCGACAATAACCGGAGTCAAAAGATGAGGAATGCCATTATATTGTGATAATTCAACACGTTTGGGATCAACCATAATGAAGCGGACCTCGTCAGGTGAAGCATGGAAAAGTATGGAGGTAATCCAAGAGTTGATACAGATCGATTTTCCGGAACCGGTCTGACCGGCAATGAGAACATGGGGCATTTTAGCAATATCAGCTACTTTGGGTAGCCCACTAACATCCAAACCTAAGGGTACAGAAATTTTACTCTTGGCATTTTTCATAGCTTCGGACTCTAACATAGTCCGAATAGGTACAACTTCTAGGGATTTGTTGGGCATTTCAATACCAACTAAAGAACGACCTGGAATGGGAGCTTCGACCCTAATTTGACCACCGGGAGCAGCCAAAGCCATAGCTAAATCGTTACTGAGAGAAAGTATTTTGGCTAGTTTGGTACCTAGAGCAACTTCAAGGGCGTATTGAGTGACTGAGGGACTGTTGTTGACCTCAGCCACCCGAGCAGTAATACCAAAAGAATCAAGAGTTTTTTCGATAATTTGGGCATTTTTACGCACGTCTCCCCGATCGGCTTTGGCACCGGGAGTATCGTCAAAGACAGAGATCGGCGGATTAACCCAGGTTTGATGAGTAGAAGAATTGAGAGTACTTACATCCGGTTTTAAAACCGGAGCAATACCGGCTACACCAATATCGGCTTTAGTGGTAGATTCAATTTCTTCTTTTTTATCTTTACGACCAAAAAGACCGATTAAAGGACTGGTATTTTTGGTGGGAGCAGGCTCCGGCGAGGTGTCGATTTGAAAAATAGCTTCTTTGCTAGAACTGGAAGTTTTTTTATTTCTAACTTTTTTACCATCACCGACAGTGTATTTTTTAATAGTTTGAAAAACTTTACCTAAGCCCTTAAAAATTTGGGCAATGTTGGTATCAAAAAGCACTACAAAACCAACAATCAAACAGAAAAAGAAAATAATTATGGCCATAGTTTCCGGTAAAAGCCCAGTGGCTTGTTCCCAAAGAAAAAGACCGATTCGACCTTGTTTGAAGAGAGCTAAAAAAGAAATGAAGAGGATAAGAAAACCAAAAAAAACATTGGCTTCACGAAGAGGAGTTTTAAGTTTGGTAAATAAAAAAGAAATTAAAAGTAAGAGGAAAGGAACTAAAACAGCACCCAAACCAAAATATTTTTCTAAAAAAATATTTATATCCGTACCGATCGGCCCCTGACGGAGAAAAGAAAATACCCCTAAAATAGCTAAAATAATAAAGAAAATAAAAAAAATCGACTTAACTGTATCCGGTTTAAGTTTGAGGCGGGGTAAAATTTTATTTTTTTTGCGACCTCGGGGCATATGTTTATAAAGAGTATAAAGGAGAAAGGGTGAAGTATAAAGCCATTAGGATTAAATGTAGAAAGATTGGAGTTTGTCAAAGAGTTGGGATTCGGTGACAATTTCGGAATCAGATTCAGAACGTAGCTTATACTCAATACCACCTTTTTCCTGACTACGTTTACTCACTAGTAAACGAACAGGAATACCGATTAAATCAGCATCGGCAAATTTTTCGCCAGCAGTGGCATGATGACGGTCATCAAACAAGACACTATAATGTTTTTTAATTAATTTCTGATATAAATCTTCACCTAAATTATCAAGTCCGATTAAATGAATTTGAAAAGGAGTGATACTTTTGGGCCAAATTATGCCATGTTTATCATGGTGAGTTTCAACCACGATGGCCATGGCTCTTTCCAAACCAATGCCATAAGAGCCCATATAGAGGTTTTTCAAGGAACCATCAGAGGCCACAAAAGTGCCTTTCATGGGTTGGCTGTAAACAAAACCGATATTGAAAATATTGCCGAATTCGATGGCTTTAGTTAAGGTTAGTTTTTTATGGTGACATTGAGGGCAGATAAAAGAATCTTGTGCTTGAGCAATATCTACAATCAAATCAGGTTGATAGTCTCGACCAATATTGATATTGAGATAATCGGTGTCTTTTTTATTGGCGGCTCCATAGGCATTAACTAAATTTTTTAGAGAGTCGTCGGCAATAATTTTGGCCCCTTTAAGACCAACAGGAGAGATGAAACCTGGTTCGGAATGAAGTTTAAAACGAATTTCTTCGTCGGTAGCAGGACGGAGTTCATTAGTAGCGAGAACATTTTTTAATTTAGTTTCATTGACCATATAATCTCCACAGATAATAGCCAAGATAAAATTACCGCGATCATCAACATAAACTACATCTTTAATTTGTCGCCAGAGAGGGAGTTTATGAAATTTCACCCCATCCTCCATAGTGTTACCACGGGGAGCATGAACCGGAGTTAAAGGTTTAGGACTTTCGTCGGGATTGTGGTCTTTTTTAACAAAGGTGGCTTTTTCCAGATTGGCAGCATAACCACAATCACATAGAACAATAGTATCTTCGCCAACTTCTGAAGGAATCATAAATTCATGAGAAACAGAACCACCGATAGCTCCATTGTCCGATTCAACAATGATTGGTTGGAGATCTAAACTTTGACAAATTTTAAGATAAGCATCCCAATATTTTTGATAAGTAATTTTTAAATCAGCCTCATCAACATGAAAGGAATAACCATCTTTCATGGTAAATTCCCGAGTTCGCAACAATCCCCCACTGGGACGGGCCTCATCTCGAAACTTTTGGGAAAACTGAAAGATGTTGATAGGTAAATCTTTATAAGAAACATTGAATTGCTTGACCAAATCAAGCATAACAACTTCGGCGGTAGCACCCAAGGTGAATTCATTTTGATTGCGATCAGTGACTCGCATCATGGCGGCACCAAATTTTTTATCACGATTGGCTTGTTGCCAGAGTTCGATGGGATGGAGAGAGGGCACCAAAACTTCCTGAGTACCTATCTTTTTAATTTCCCGACGGATAATTTTTTTAATGTTTCGATAAACCCTCATACCCAAGGGTAAAAGAGAGTACCTGCCAGCAGAAAGTTGACGGATAAAGGCGCCTTGGAGTAAAAAACGGTGACTGGCGACAAGAGCGTCTTTGTTGACGGTCTTGCTGGTTTTGCCAAATAATTGCGAATACCTCATGGCTTATTTTAGCAGTAAAGTCAGCCTTATACCTCAATAATCAAGGGGAGGACCATGGGTTCACGGCCGGTTTTTTCTTTGATAATGGTTTCAACGTGCGCCTGAAGCTCAGTGCGGATATAATCAAAATTAGCTGGGGTGCTGGTTAAAACTTTGAACTTTTCTAGAATTTCTTTTTTTAGATAATTGATTAAATCGGTATTTTCTTTCATAAAGACAAAACCGCGAGAAAGAATGACAGGTTCTTTGAAAAGTGTTCCTTGAGCCTTGTTAACCATTAAAACAAAACTGAACATGCCGTCTTCGGCAAGAACCTTACGATCTCTGAGAACGGTAGTGCCAACATCGCCTACCCCTAGACCGTCAATCAAAACTTTATGAATAGGAATATGAAAATCAGTATCAACTTTCCCGTTGGCATAAAAGGTCACCGTCGAATCAAAATCTGGAGTAATAAATTGTTCATCTTTAAAACCAACCATCTTGGCCATAGAGAAATAACTTTTGATGTGACGATAATTTCCACCGATAGGTAAGAGATATTGAGGAGTAAGTAAATTCATTAAGAGAGCATGCTCTTTTTGATAACCATGTCCTGACACATGAAGTTCTTCCTTGCCACCATAAGCGACATCAGCACCCATTTTGGAAAGAATATCAATCATATCGTTGATATTGTTGGTAGTTCCGGGAATATAATCAGGAGAGGAAAAGATAACTTTATCGCCGGATTTAATCTTAACTTTGTGTTTACCCATGACCATTTTACTTAAAGCTGAATCGGGTTGACCAGCAAAACCGGCTACCAGAAAGAGAAGTTTGTTGTCAGGAAAATTTTTGGTTCTTTCGGGAGTAATGATATCGTTGTCAGTTAATTGGATATAACCCAAGTCTTTGGCAATATTAATAGCTTTATCAACGGAATAGCCGACAATACAAATTTTACGACCGACTGATTTCCCATACTCGATAGCTTGAGCCCAGCGAATAATATTACTACTAATGGAAGTCACAAAAACCCGACCCTTGGCTTCGACAATTTGATGTTTGAAGTTTTCAGCAATATCGCGCTCTGAAGGTGAATAGCCTTCATGATCAGCACCAAGTGAGTCTGACATGAGAGCAACGACTTTACGATTGCCAATATTGGCAATTTTTTTAAATTCCGTACCTTTACCGTCAAGAGGAAAGACGTCGAATTTGAAATCAGAACCATGGTAAAAGGTACCCAAAGCAGTGTTGATAGCAAAATGGAAAGTGTCAGGAATGGAATGAGTAACTCGGATGGGTTCAACAGTAAAAGGACCGGGGTGAAAAATATCACCAGGTTGGTAAACGTGAACGGAACCACGAACATTGTTTTCCGCCAATCGAGATTCGATAAAAGCTGCGGCCAATTTGGGAGCATAAACCGGAATATGATTACCAAGAATAGGTAAAACATAACGGACAGCGCCAATATGGTCCTCGTGACCGTGAGTAATAAAAATACCTAAAATTCGGTCTTTTTTATCAAGCAGATAGTTGGTATCAGGAATTTGGAGATCGACACCAAAGGCATCTTCTTCAGGAAAACCCACACCACAATCAACGATAATAATTTGGGACTTGGAAAAATCCCCTTTGGGAGCAAACTCATAAACAAACATGTTTTGAGTGACATCACCAAAAGAACCCAGTGAAGCAATGCGCAAGGCATCTTGACTGGGAGTATATTTAAAATTTTTTTGAGTTTTATAAGTAGAATTCATAATTTTATTGTAATTGATTTAATTTAATTTTTGAGAAAGCGGCCAATGGTCAGGAAATCGTTTTGAAGGGCTTTTAACATGGCACCATTTCGCAAGCCGGCAGAAGGATGGTAAACAGGGATAATGGTCAGAGGTAAATCCTGCCATACAATCTCTTTGATTTGCCCATGAAGTCGACTGATTGATTCGTTGGGGAAAAAATAATTAAGAGCAAAACGACCTAAGGTAATCACCACTTTCGGTTTAATAATTTTTAATTGAGCCTTGAGATAGGGCGTGCAGACTTTGATTTCCTCAGGTAAGGGATCACGGTTTTGAGGCGGACGATGTTTCAGGATATTGCCGATGAAAACTTCAGAGCGAGACACTTGAATCGTATCCAAAAGCTTGTCTAGAAGTTTACCAGAGTTACCAACAAAGGGCAAGCCTTGTTGGTCTTCGTAAAAGCCGGGGGCTTCGCCGATAAACATAACCTTGGCTTGAGGATTACCGGCACCGGGAACTGGATTGGTAGCGCTTTTGTAAAGGGGACATTTTTGGCAATTTTTAACCAAATAAGCGATGTATTCTAATTGTTGACTAGAACTGAGAGACATAATTTAGAGCTGGACTGGATTGCCCTTTTTATCAACACATTCGGGAACCATACTTTTAGGGAAATCATATTTGGCAACCACATCGCAGAGAACAACACCGTTACCATCGTCGACAATGTGCCAATCATCATTTTCTTTGGCGGCTAAGAACCAAGCGCCTTCTCCGTTTAGTAAAACTGTACCTGAAGCGTACTCGGAGGTAATTTCTTTAATAGTGACCGAGACACTGGTGGCCGGTAATTTATGTTTTTGAGCCAAAGCTTCTCTTAATAAGAGTTGATTGTCAGGCTTGAGAGTGGGTGATAAATCGGTATTTGGGGTGGTCGGTATAGAAGTGACAGTAGCGACAGGAGTTGGGGCGGGATCGGGTTGTTTTTGGTAAAACATAACTGCAGCGAAAGTGGCTAAAATAGCACCAATAAGGAAGCCTAAAAGCATGTTTTTCATAGTTTGTTTAAGAATGGTTAATAAAAGTTATCGGAAAACTAAGTTCTTGGGAAACATCATTACCAGATCTGAGGATAATAAAACCGTCACCGGTCAGAGTTGAAGGATAATCAAGTTTTATTTGAAAGACTCCGGTGGATTGGGATTGGGCTTGGGCTTGAGTCTGGTAAAGAATGTTACCTGGAGTATCGGTGAAAATAACTGGAAAACTGGTTCCGTAAAACCAGGAACTATCGACGGCACCTTTGAGGATCTTACCTGATTCTAAAGCTAAAGATTGGTTGGGATGAGGGACTAGAAGAATAATTTCGCTGGCCGCGGGGGTGGGAGTAAGGGTAGCTATCTTTTGATTGTTGGCAGGTGATAAAAGAATAACTAAAGAAGATAAAATAACTACGCCTAGAGTTAGAGGAAGCATATTTTTTGATATTTAGTTACCACTGAGGGATAAAATTTTTAATATTATCTTCATTGATTATAATCTCTTTTTGACCGGAAAGAATCAGGGCGGCAGCTTTACGACAAAGAGCTTCGATATTTCTTTTAAGAGTCCGCACGCCGGCATCAAAGCCCAGGGGACGGACCACATTTATCCAAACAGAATCGGCAATGTTTAATTCTTCAGGAGTAAGACCGGCATCTTTTAAAGCCTTAGGTAAAATATAATCCTTACCGATGGCAATTTTTTCTTCATCGGTATAAGAAGGCATTTGGATAGTTTCCAAACGATCCATGACGGCCGTGGCAATGCGACTGGTGTTGTTACAAGTAGCCACAAAAAAGGCTTCGGAGAGATCAAAAGGATAATCAATGTAATGGTCGGAAAAACGGGCATTTTGTTCAGGATCTAAGAGCTCGACCAGGACACCCATAATAGTATTAAGAGCATCATCAGCGACACGGTCAATTTCATCCAAAAGAATAACCGGATTTTTGGTTTGACACTGAGCCAGTGAGCGAATAATAATCCCCGGTTCAGCCTCAGGGTGAAGACGGCTTTGACCACGAAGATAAAGAGGATCACCCAGACCACCAAAGGGAATACGGATAAGTTTGCGACCCATGACCTGGGCGATAGAGGTAGCCATAGTGGTTTTACCGGTACCGACCAGACCCGTAAACAAAAGAATGGGGGCACGTAATTTTTCCCCAGGATTACGAGCTTTTTGTAAAGCCAACACAGAAATATATTCTAAAATTCTCTGTTTAACCTCGTCGAGACCATAGTGATTGCGATTCAGTTCTTCCTGGGCAAAACGAATATCCAAAATATCCTGACTGCGAGTGTTCCAAGGCAGGGAGGTAACCCAATCAAGATATTTAGAGTCAGATTGATAATAGGACCAAAAAGTGGATTCGGAATTGGCATTGACCTCCAGTTGCGCAAAAATATCGTTGATTTTATCTTGAAGACCGGCAGGTAGGTCGGCACCAGAAACTTTCTGTTTTAATTTTTCAATTGCCGCAGCAATAGTTAATTTCTCATCCACAAAAAGAGTATACAGGAAATTTACTTTCTCTTAAAATTAGCGCGGTGGGGATTGGGGGAGAAGTTTTTGAACTCGCGATGGGCTGGGCCTCGGTCAGGATTTTGACGGGGAGTCCCCGGATGAGCCGCTTTGAATTCGGGAGAAGATAATTTAATTTGATGATTGTCGTTGAAACCGGCAATTTTAACTTTCAGTTTATCCCCTATTTTGATGATAGAACTGGGATCGGAAAGAAAACCACCACTCATTTCGGAAACATGTAAAAGTGCTTCACGACCTGGCAAAAATTCAATAAAGGCACCATAGTTTTCAACTCTGGTGACAACACCTTCGTATTCTTCACCGACTTGAACCTCTTTGATCATAGATTCAATTTCATAGGCGGCAGCTTCAATTTTATCCTTATCAGGCGAGGAAATAGAACAA
>Ga0116172_10004859_pt1 | contig 10824 bp, 7 predicted proteins | sample AD_UKC083_MetaG_FD_89799 | JGI IMG/M metagenome (GOLD analysis project Ga0116172, IMG submission 89799) | Active sludge microbial communities of municipal wastewater-treating anaerobic digesters from USA - AD_UKC083_MetaG | ecosystem: Engineered > Bioreactor > Anaerobic > Digestate | place: USA...
GCTGCCCTGCTTGAAATGGTTGCGGCGGTTGATCCAACTGAAAGAGGTTTCGTCCAGCGTGCCGAAGATGGCGTTGAAGTTTTCAAGTTTGAACTGCCGCGTAACCCCGAAGGCGGCTTTTTCCTGCCGGTTCGCCCACTGGTGTTTGGTGGTGATGATTTTGCCCTGGTCTGCGATGGCCGTTTAGGGGTCAGCTTGGCCACTGCTTTCATGCGCAACTTTGCCAAAAAGACCGGTGAGGCCTCCTTGCCAGACAAAAAAGGTCAGGCCTCTGCCTGTGCTGGCATCGCAATTGTCAAAACACATTACCCCTTTGCGCAAGCCTATGAGTTGGCCGAAGAGTTGTGTCGTTCTGCCAAGCAGTATCGCCATGAGGTGGTTAAGCAAACCAGTCAGGAGGTCACCTGTCTGGACTGGTACTTTGCTCAGGGCGGCTTATATGGCAACCTGGAAGTAATGCGCAAACGCGAGTATAAGGTATCTGCTGGTGAATTGACGCTCCGACCAGTTACCCTTGAGGAGCGCAACCCGCGTGACCTTGAACGCACCTGGGCGGTAGTCCGGAATGGCACCCTGGCCTTCCAGGGACCGGATTGGCGCGATCGTCACAATAAAGTAAAGGATCTGCGCGAAGCGCTGCGCGGTGGTGAAGTTGAAGTGCGCGCCTTCTTACTTAAATATGCGCGCAAAGATGACCCCGGCCTGCCGAACATCGTTCCCCAGAAGGAAGATTTCAAGCTCAGTGGCTGGGCTGGCAAACGCTGCGGTTACTTTGATGCGATTGAACTGGCTGATTGGTTGGTAGATTTTTAGGAGGCAGCCGTGACAATACACTACAAATTACAAGTTCGTTTACTGAGTGATACGACATTTGGCCGGGGAGATGGGGTTACCGGATTGGTGGATACTGAAATCGAATATGATCCCCAAACCGGCCTGCCATTCATCCGTGGTCGGGTGTTGAAGGGCCTGTTGGTGGAAGAATGTGCAAATTTGCTTTTTGCACTTGAAAAACAAGGTCTGGGCAACTATACCCTGTTCAGTCAGGCCGCTGAATGGCTGTTCGGAAAACCTGGCAGCACCCAGGACACCCCCGGTCATTTGCGGATTGGCCCGGCACTGTTGCCAGAAGCCTTTCGTCAGGCGGTGGAAGAGGAAATCCACACCGAAACATTCTCATCCGCCAATGTCTTGCAGTCGCTGACCGCCATTCGCCGCCAGACAGCCATGAATGATGAAAGCGGCGCTCCTCAGGAAAAGAGCCTGCGCTCCAGTCGAGTGGCGCTGCGGGGATTGACCTTTTTTGCCGACCTGCAAGTTGATGATGATATTGAAGCCTCTGCCCGCGCATTGTTGGGCGCCTGCGCTCAGTCACTGCGCCGGGGTGGGATCGGTCGCAATCGCGGTCGCGGCGAATTAGAGGTAACCCTGTGGGCATCTTCACCAGACAAAGACCTCACCACAGAGTTGTCAAAATCATTTGAGAAGTTGGTTCTTGAAGGGAGGGGCGCATGAAAGCTGTAATCATCAAAATCGATCTGATGCAGCCTGTCTTGGTCACGGCCCTGGATGGCGATCCCAACAGTGCGGTAAGTTTTCTGTACATTCCAGGTAGTGTTTTGCGCGGTGCGGCCATTTCGGCTTATATGCGTAAAGAGAAAACTTCCTCAATTGATAGCGGCGATCCGGCCGTACGTAACCGTTTCTTTGGCGGTACTTACTTTTTGAATGCCTACCTGGCCCAGGGCGAATCCTGCCGCAGTTTGCCCCCGCTGCTCTCCTGGCGTGAGAAGAAGCACGTCCCCCAAAACCGCTATCTTGAAAACGAGCCTTCATCCCCAGTAGACCGCTATGACTGGGCTGTCGCTGCACCTGATACAGAAGATCAGTTGAAAGCCGTCGGCAGCCATAACTTCTGGACCATCAAAAGTGCAACGACTGAAGACTATAAACTTGATCAGGCAACACCCTCTCTGACATTGATGGTTCACACGATGCGTGATCGTATTTACGGGCGCGCTCGCGGTAACAGCGAAGAAGATGAGCACGGCGCAGTTTACCGGTATCAGGCTTTGTCTGCCGGGCAAAGTTTTATTGCGGCTGTCCTATGCCAGACCGATGAGATTGCCAGTGAAATGGTTGGCTTATTGAGCGGCGATTTTCATCTGGGTGGCTCACGCAGCGCTGGCTATGGACATGTGCGCCTGACCGTTATTGGGGATCCTGTTGACCACTGGCGAGAGATTAATCAGGCCGTCATTCCAGAGGCCTCGAGTGGCGATGTTGAACCGTTACCCAAAATAGAAGCCAAGCATCAACTGCAGATCACGTTTTTGAGTGATGGACTATTCCGAAACACCTACGGTCAGTACAGCGTGGATCCATCCTCAATTGAATGGGAATTAGCCCGCAAATTGAATTGCAGTGTTTCCGTCAAAAACGCCTTCATGGGTCGGGGACTGGTCGGTGGCTTCAACAATAAGTGGGGGCTGCCCATGCCTCAAACACAAACTGTTCGCATGGGCTCTGTGTTGGTCGTTGAAGCCCCAGGTTGTTCCACAGAAGCCCTGGTCAAACTGGAACAGGCCGGACTTGGAGATCGGCGCGAGGATGGCTTTGGTCGGGTAGCCATCAATTGGTCGAATGCGAAAATATGGAAAGTATCTGAGTCGACTGGCTCACACGCACCCAGGATTATCACTTTCGGCGCTGGCAGCGCAGACGAAAAACTGGCCAATATGATGTTGAGCCGTATGCTGCGTCAGAAATTGGATGCTGCCCTCTATGAACAGGCCGCAACATTAGCAGTAAAGATTACATCACCCTCACTTAGCCAGATGAATCAACTGGCTCAAGCCTGCCAGGACGCTTTGCAGAAATTATCCGCAGCATCTGATGGTGTCCAGAATGCTCTTTTGCCTGATTTGCGGGAACAGTTGAAGAAACAGTTAAATAAATTGGGTAAGCGCAAAGCCACCGCCTTACAGTATGCTGACCTGGTTAATGGCCGAAAAATCCTGGACTGGATTGAGACCCAGATTTTTGATGACGAACAAATTTTTGAAACGCTGTTGAAAGGAAGCCCCGAACTTTCACTCGGACGCTTAAAGGCGCCTCTCAATCCTGTTCTGGCGTTTGAATACAATTTGCGTCTGGTAAGCATGGTGTTGCGCATGGCCGCCAAGCGCAAGCAGCAAAAGGAGGCGTAAGATGTCTGTTGCAATGTGGTCTGGAAACGCATCGCGAAAAATTGTCAAGAGAATCCTGATCGAGGGAGACCTTGAACTCCTTACTCCTACCCGATTCGGCAATGGTGACAGTGCTGAAATGGTGGACATGCCTTTGCTGGTCGATCCATTAGATGGCAGCAGCCCGCTTCTGACGGGGTCTTCTATTGCCGGAGCGTTGCGCAGCTATCTGCGCTCTCTCGAACAGGGCGGATTTAAACCCTTCCCAAACATTCACGATGATGATTACAAGCGCGCCTTGAGCGATGAGCGCTTACTGGCAACCGTTGCTCTGTTTGGTGGTATTCGCATGGATGACGATGGCGAGCAAAGCGCATTGATCATTTCGGATGCTCGAGGGAAAACCAATGGCACCGAAATTCGTTCCGGAGTCACCATCAACGAGGTAACTGGAACAGCCGAGGAAGACTTTCTATTCAACACTCAATTATGGCGCGCTGGAACGAAATTCCCACTGCGATTTGAGTTATTAATTTACGAAGGTAAAGATGAGAAGCGATTATGTTCAGCCCTGGCGGCTGCCTTGCGCGGTCTAGAACAAGCCGAAATCGGACTGGGGGCGCGAAAAAGCCGCGGCATGGGTCAATGTCAGGTTCACTCGTGGAGCGTATTGGAATATGATCTCACAACTCCCAAAGGGCTCCTGGCCTGGCTGAACCGTGATCGAACTGGATTGCGGCAGGACGCGTCGATAACCAAGCTTCTGTCTGTCCCATCTGTTTTTACAGATCAGCGCAAAGTATTTCGGGTTCAGGCCACCCTTAAGTTGGATGGGTCCATGCTGATTCGCTCCACAGCCGTTCAGCGTGAAGGCCCGGATTACATTCACCTGCATTCCTATCGCAATGGTCAATATACGCCCGTCGTCAGCGGCACCAGCCTGGCTGGAGCCATGCGCAAGCGGGCCTTGCGCATCACAAAAGCATTAGGGATTCCAGATGGCGAAGCGCTGGTTTCCAGCATCTTTGGGGCGGGCGCTCGCCAGAAGCAAAAACCTACGGCCAGTCGGCTGCGGGTTGCTGAAAGCGCAATCCAAAACGCTGCAAATTATGACCTGGAGCCCGTTCAAGGACGGGTCAAAATCGACCGGTTTACGGGTGGGGCGTATCCAGCCGCTTTGTTCCATGAACAGCCGCTCTATCCCCAGTCTGATTCTCAGCTTAAGCTTGAAATCAGTCTGTTGGAACCGACTTCACAGCAAATCGGATTATTATTATTGTTGTTGAAGGACCTGTGCGTTGGCGACCTCTCTATTGGCGGTGAACGCAGCGTAGGGCGTGGACGCTTGATCGGAACGCATGTAGATCTTTCTCTCCAGGCACATGGAAAAGAGGAGCAGAAATGGTCCTTTAGTCAATCGGGAGTGCAGTTAACATTTGAAACGGGCACCCCCGATAGCTTGCAGAAGTATGTGGATGAATTGTGCAAGGAGGCGACCAATGCATGACCCTGAGGTGATCACACAATTTTCGGGTGACCTGGCATCCTGGCTGGCTGATCAGGCGCATCAGAGAGGATTAGATACGCTGCTGGCTTTTGCTGATGACGGTGTGATTTGGGGTAAATTGGAGCAGGGACAGTGGGTCCTTTCAGGAAAGGTGTTCCCGGCTGTTGAAGTTGCGTTGCGCTCTGAAACCCTACGCGAGGTACACCTGTTCAGCCAGAAGGGCGAACTGCTGATGTGGCGCAGCGCCTCTGGCTTCTCCTATCGTTTCATAGGCGGTAAAGATGAGCCGCATGGCGAAGAAAACGTCATAGAGGGCGTGTTCCGTCTGTGGGGTATTGGCAAGTCGGTCAATAACGGTTTTACACTGATGGAGGAAGGCCAACAAGGCTTTTTGCATGCTCCCCCAGTAGCCAATGCTCTGGAACGTAAAGCACAACTGCGCGTACGCCATTATATTGCGTATGATGATGACGGCCAGGCCTCAGTAATGTACAGCCGTCTGGTTGCGCTCGAAGTGATCAAGGAATAGGAGGGAAAAATGGCAAGCAGACATTCAAATCCGACAAAAGTACGTATTGATCGTAATGGCAACCAGTTTTGGGCCCGGGCGCCATATAATTTTGTGCCATTACCCGAGACAATTGTTGCGGCGCGCCCCCCGTTGGGCCATGATGATTATGCTGGTTTAACAGGCTGGATCGATTGTGATTTAGAGACCCTTTCTCCGACTTATGTACGGGGAATGTTATCTTCAGAGAAATTTGAAGAGATCGGTTCAAAGAAATCCGATGAACTGACAGAAGCCGAGAAAAAGTTGCGGGCAGATTTCTTTTCTACCCCATCTCGCAGGCAAATAGAGGGGCGGCCAGAACCAGTTATTCCCGGAAGCAGTTTGCGTGGTATGACGCGCTCCCTGGTCGAGATCATCAGTTATTCGCGCATGAGGTGGGTAGGCAGTACACCCACATTTACCTATCGTGCAGTCGCCGCTTCTAAAGATGACCCCTTGAGCGCTCCTTATAAATCTTTGATTGGAGCTTTCAGCCGCAACGTACGCGCCGGTTATCTAAGAAAAAGAAGCAACTCCTGGCAGGTCATCCCGGCCAAAACCTTTGAAAATGAACCTTTTTTGAAGGTAAAAGAACGTTATCTAAATACCAGAGCTCTTCCAGGATATCTCCATTTGAGCAGCCCGGATTATCGACCACAGATTCATGCGGTTAGCTTTAACCTGGGCACACGGACTGGGCGAGATGGAAGACTGGCAACAATGGTAACAGATTTGGGACCTGCTGCTGCCGGTTATACTTATGTTGGCAAATTGATCTGTTCTGGAAATATGATTGAAGGGGGTAAAAGAGGAGCGACAACCCGTCGCACATCCCATACAATCATTTTAGAAGCCGACCCCAAGATGAAGCCGCTCAATTTGAGTAATCAAGTTGTACAGGATTATATAGATGGGATAACCCCGTTCCAGCGGGAAAAATTAACCGATTGGGATGGAAATCCCGGCGTCTTGAGGGATGGCGCTCCCATTTTTTACATTGCCAGCGGCCAGGATGTCATTGCATTTGGCCATAATCCAAATTTTCGCGTGCCAGCTCGCCAGCAGTTTGGTAATATCGCCCGAGCAGCGACACCGGCAGACTTTTTGCCGCCAGCACCCCAGGAGGGCGAAGTCTTGGATTTGGCTGAATCAATTTTCGGCTGGGTGGATGGCAAGACTCCTCATGGAAAACAGCGCGCTGGTCGGGTGTTCTTTGGTGATGCCAGTTATGTAAGTAGCAACCGGGGTGTCTGGTATCGCCCTGATCCAATTACACTTCATCCGCTCTCAGAGCCGAAACCAACCACATTCCAGCATTATCTTGTGCAGGACTCCTCGCAGGGGCATAATCCAGATGACAAGGTTTCACTGGCTCATTATGGCACCCCGGTGCAGCAAACCCAGATTCGTGGCAATAAATTATATTGGACCAAAGGAAGTGATCCTTCAATTGAGGCCAACCCCTCTGAGATGGGCGAAGTGACATCGGATGGTAAACGACAGCATGAAAGCCAGTTGACTCGTGTGGTTCCATTGAAACCAGGTGTGAAGTTCCAGTTCCGGGTTCGGTTCGAGAATCTTCGTCCAGAAGAATTAGGCGCGTTGATGTGGGCCTTGTCTTTGCCAGAGAAGCATTGTCATCGGATTGGCATGGGCAAGCCGCTTGGCATGGGGGCGGTCAGGCTGGTACCCACCCTGCATCTCAATGACCGGGGTTACCATTACCGAACCCTGATCAGCGACAGCCAATGGGCAGATCAGGAGCTCCCCCAGGATGCTGACTACCCCATGCTGTTTGAGCGTTTTGTTCTTGATCAGGTTGCGCCTCAAACACAACATCTGGCAGAACTGGGGCGCATCCAGGACCTGTTGACTATGCTGGAATGGCGCGATGGCGATGTTGACTGGCTTGAATGGACGCGCTATATGGAAATTGAGCATGGCGTTGGAAAGGTGAATGAGTACAAGGAACGTCCTGTACTGCCTACACCTGCGGGTGTAGTGGCCCAATACCAGAGACGTCCGCTTCCGAAAGATAAGGCGGTTCCACCATCCCAGACATCAACCAGCCGACCCAATCAGGCGGGAAGCAGCCAACAGCCGCCGCCTATTAAAGTAGAAGCCCCATCAGGTTATTCTAGCGGTGTAGTTAAAAAATTCGGTTTAGGAGATAATCAGAGCTACGGCTTCATTCAACAAGACGGCGGCGGCCCAGAATTGTTTGTCCATGTTAAAAACCTGGCGCCAGGACTGACAACCCTGCGAGAAGGGCAGCGTGTTTTCTATAAGGTTGGCAAGAACATGAAAGGCAACCCGATTGCCATTGATGTTCGACTGGCCCAATGATAATTATTAAGGAAACATAATGACAGTTACCGCCTTTCGCCTGGAAAACTTTATGGCGTTTCGCGATACAGGTTGGATTGAGTTGCGGTCAATCACTCTATTGTTTGGCCGCAACTCATCCGGAAAAAGTGTCCTGATACGCGCGTTACGATTACTCAAACAGAGTTTTGAGAATAATGCCATACTCAAGATTAATGATGAGTATGGTGTTGAACTGGGGGAAGAATCGGATATTTATCATGGCGATTATGATAAAGAATTTTTCAGTAAAGACGAAAAGGCCAAAAACCAAAGTATGCTGCCTACTTTGCGCTTTGGTTTCAGAGTCCGTTTGGATGGAGATTTCAATAGCCAATTGGCCAGCTTGATCCGGGCTCATTGTCAAATTACAGATCATGAAATTGATCAGGGAAGCTTGTTAGAGCAAGATGAAGTTCAATTAACATTAGGGATTCGCTGGGATTATAGAGAAGGATTCTATTTAGCTGATTTTGAATTGGGTTGTGCTGCTGGAATAATATTTGCAGCTGAACGATTTTTGGATGCTGACCTGATCAAAACCATTGGTATTTGGGGCTTTGAGACATCCGTTTTGCACAGCTATGAAGAAGAAGGAGGAGAGAGATTGTGGGCGAATCTTGAAATCGCTCCTTCACCAGGCACTCCAATGCTCCCGTACTTATCCTTCGATCAGAACAAGAGCGATTACACAGATGAAGCTCTAGATGAGTGTTTGAAGTTGTCTAGAATCATAGAAGGCGCTAAAGCTTCCATTTGCGAATTTTTGGCAGGAATTGTATATGTGCGACCGGTGCGTCCACTGCCTGAACTGGTTTATTCATTTGATCTTCATACACAAGAAAAATGGAATAAGCTTGGTTGGGCAGGATATTATCAGTTTTTGCATCCACCCATTGATACAGCAGATGCTGAACTCATCGATCATTGGATCCAGAGGTGTGAACTCGGTGAAAAAGTGGTTGTTGAGCGATCTTTTTCGTTCTTAAATACTGGCGACTCGATAATAGAGGTTGAATCGAACGGAGCTATACGGCGTTTATCTAATGTTGGCTTTGGAGTATCCCAATTATTGCCGGTAATTGTAGAATCCATTTTAGCATCTGAGAACTCACTGGTGATCATCGAGCAGCCAGAGTTACACTTGCACCCTAAAGCGCAGGCTGAAGTAGCAAATATGTTTATAGATGCAAGCGCAAGAAATAAATGTCGGTTTTTGGTTGAGACCCATAGTGAAAACATCCTTTATCGGCTCCGTCTTTTTATTGCAGAAACGAATTTACGCTCACTCATAGAAGAAAGACAAATGCGAGACACTTATGAATATGTAACTGGATGTGATGTTTCTGAAAAACAGGTCGCAGTTTATTTTGTAAATCGTCCAGATGGGAATTCCACAAGCCTGGCCATGAAAATAAATATTAATAAATCTGGAGAATATCTTGAGCTTCCGAAAGAATTCAAAACGATATTTGCTGATGATACTCGTGCTTTAATGCAGATTACTGATGCTGTATTTCGGGCAGAAACTTTACAATCAAAAAAACGATGAGCATAATTGTCGCAATCGACCCTAATTTTTTTGTTGAAGCCAGCCAAAGCCCCTCTAATCCAGCAATTTGGGTGCTGAATAAGTTGGTAGCCAGAAAATATTCGATTCGTATTGCGCTGGACTCAGACAATTGCATATACAATTCCTACCAGGGGATTCGTGAAAAGATTTTGGAACATGAAAAACTTCGTGCTTTTTGGGACGCTTTTTTACGTGACAAATTATACTTGCGAATTTCTTGTGATATTTCTGATAGTTCCAGTAATATTGACACATTAAAAAAGATAGGCTTGCAAGAACCCGTAATGGAATATTTGTTTTCCATAACAACACAAAAACATTTAGGAAATGTTTGTGTGTTGACTCATTGGACGTCTTCCCCTGAAAACCTCTTAGAATTAACTTCTGCCTTACCTACTGTGCCCATTTGGACGACAGATGAAGGTTCATTTTGGAGATTTTGGGATTGGTTGTCAGAGCTAAAACCGACATATTTTCCCGATGAAAATCATCTTGAGGTTACGGTTAAATCATTAACCGAAGGATACAATATCCCTGCTGGCGAAGAACCTTGTTATGAATTTAAACAACCTGCGGAGACGTGTGTAGATGGAAAAATAGTAAGGAAATTGTCCGCTGGTCTCCTCCGAGATGCCATGCAGGCAGTTTGCGCGATGTTGAATTCGCATGTGCTGGGTTATGTGTTTATTGGTATTTCAAATGGGTCTATTGGTTCGAGTGCCCCGAATATTGAAGGTTTTGATACTTTTGAGAAAAATAATGATGAAATGACCTGCGATATTAGAGGGCAATTCGAAGATTTCTATCCCCGAGAATGTAACCAATACATAGTTCCATTAGTACTGACTATCCCAAACGGACGTGCTGTGGCTGTTTTAGTAGTTTTGCCATCTGACGACAATGTTTTTGTGTATGATAATACAATCAAGTGTGGATATTATATGAGAGTAGGCACCAGCTCTATAGATCAGGAAACGGTGTACTATCATGGCAGGTTTAATCCTGGTTCAGCTTGCATTAATTATTATAAGGATAGGGATGCAAAGAAGCAAGAAAGACCAAAGACAATTGGCGTTAGCGAACAACTATTGTCAGCAGATCTGCGAGGCGCCCAAAGCCAACAAGCTGTCATATTCGCATTGTCAGAAGACGAGGCGAATGTGGTCTGGGTTGATGTCGACACTAGACCAAATCGTATAAGGCGCAAGAGGGAATTTATTACAAGCAAGAAGACGAAGTTGGGAAATTAATCCCCGAACCAAAAACAGGCAGGCTTGCGCCTGCCTGTCCACGGGGGATCCCCTGATAAAGCCCCGTCCTATCGTGTAATCACTGGCAGATAGATCTGCTCTTCGGGCAGAATGGTCATCTGCATGGGTTCTTCAACTACTCCTTTTCTGAAACAATTGGAAACCTTGAGCGCATTTGGCTCGTTTTCAGCATACCGGTTCACAGCCACGCTCACATTCCCTATACTGTGTATTTTTCTCCTCACTTCTGCGGATATTTGCCTTTTTGAGAATGAGGTGCGGCGCAGGTGGCGGTATACTGAAAAGTGTGTAAATTTGAGTAGGGAGACATGGTATCCTTTCCAGGCTACCAAACCGAGAGAGGAAAACCATGTCTCCAAGAAAAAATCATA
>Ga0116172_10004872_pt1 | contig 10806 bp, 9 predicted proteins | sample AD_UKC083_MetaG_FD_89799 | JGI IMG/M metagenome (GOLD analysis project Ga0116172, IMG submission 89799) | Active sludge microbial communities of municipal wastewater-treating anaerobic digesters from USA - AD_UKC083_MetaG | ecosystem: Engineered > Bioreactor > Anaerobic > Digestate | place: USA...
AATGTTGCGTCACAACTTCTCATTAAATCGCCTGCTCACTGCTATCCAGTCAATCACATTAAAGAAGTCGTCTATATACGCAGCTCTTTTATTCTGGTGTTTCAGATAATAGGCATGCTCCCACACATCGAGCGCCAGCAGCGGATTTACGGTGCCTTCCGGAACATTCATCAGCGGGTTGTCCTGATTCGGTGTAGTGACAATTTTCAACGCCCCTTTTTCCTGAATCAGCCACACCCATCCACTGCCAAATACCGACAGTCCTGCATTTTTGAATTCCTCAAGAAATTTCTCCATGCTTCCGAATTGTGTATTGATGCGGCTTTTGAATGCTCCCTCGGGAATTGTGCTGCCACCGGGTGTCATCGATTCCCAGAAAAATTCATGGTTCCAGAAGCCACCGCCGTTGTTGCGGACCGCGACAGGAAATTCACTCATGCGGGCCATTATCTCAGGCATAGAAAGCGATTCCAGTGTACTGTTTCCTTTTATGGCTGCCATGAATTTATCGTAGTATCCCCGATGATGTTTAGAATAATGTATCTCCATTGTCTTTGCATCAATGTAGGGTTCCAGTGCATCGTAGGCGTAGGGCAGGGGCTTGAACACGTGCGTTTGTGCGTTGGTTCCGAAGAACAGCAGCAATGCAAAAATGCTTACAAAAATTCTCATGGTTCAATTATTTAATAATGGATGAATATCTTTTTTCCACTTCGGTCCAGTTCACTACATCCCAGAAAGCCTTGATGTAGTCAGGTCGACGGTTCTGGTAATGCAGGTAGTATGCGTGTTCCCACACATCGAGTCCAAGCACCGGATAGCCTCGTTTTTCAGCGACACTCATCAGCGGATTGTCCTGATTCGGGGTTGAACTGATGAACAATTTATTTTCCTCATCCACCGACAACCACGCCCATCCGCTTCCAAAGCGCGATACAGCTGCCTTGCCGAATTCATCCTTAAATTCATCAAAGCTGCCGAATGTGCGTATGATATGATTCAGTAATTCGCCTTCGGGTTTTGAACCACCGTTTATTTTAAGGATTTTCCAGAACAGTGAATGATTGTAATGCCCGCCACCATTGTTACGCACGGCAGGAGCAATTTCGCCGGAGTTTTCGAATAATTGCAGCAGTGGCTTGCTTATCAGAGCATCGTCGCCCAGCGCTTTGTTGAGATTATCCACATAGGCCTGATGGTGCTTCGTGTGATGGATCTCCATCGTGCGGGCATCGATGTATGGCTCCAGTGCTGAATATTCATAATCAAGGACCGGAAGTGTATAGGGAAAATCAAGACGAAATTCTGGTAATATTTCAAGCTTTTTCATGACGTTTATTTTTTGTTATTTAGAACAATTCAAAATTACAACAGAATCTGTCCTGTCCGACAAGGAAATCATGACTCAAAATTGATATTAATCATGCCATGGTCAACGCAATAAATATTACAAGAACGCAAGCTCATCGACCTTCAAGAGTCCGCAATGCAATGAAGGACCTGGAAGAGTCGGATGCTGAGACCTCATACCAACTATTCCATGTTCTCCGATTCTCTGCGAACTATGGATTGTTGGATTGCCCGATTATTATAAGATATGCTGTAATTGAGATCGGCTTTTGCCATACAAAATCAACTCTGTGCGGCTTAAATGGATTATATTTGTAGTCCATGATTGTTTCAGTGACACAAGCGTGGGAGTAATTGTCTGTGAAATGTTTTTCGTCTGATTAGTTTTTCCATACTATGAGACTATTTTTTAAATCCGCATTACTTGTTGCAATCCTTGTTTCAACTTCGTTTACTGCGCAGGCACAACACGTCGATACAACTGATTTCACACCTGGATATCCTATTGTGTTACGTGGAATAGTAATCGACAAAGTGACACACGATTCAGTGCCGCTGGCCATTGTCGAATTGCTGATTAATTCTAAGGGAATTCATGCCACAAGGAGTGATTTTGATGGCGGATTCGTTCTCAGTCTTTGTTCGGGACGTCTGACCAAAGGATTGCTTCGTATTCAGGTGACCGTCAAAGGCTACCAGCAGGATATTTTTGAGTTTAAAGTCGAGGGAGATACTTCGGTACGCATAGAATTGACGCCTGATCTGGAAGGGAAGATTACTGAGCAGGAGGTGTGGATGAAATTCGATGATGTGATTGAGGCGAAATATGATATCTGGGGCGGATACGAGAAATTCAGGCATTGTGACGGACGAATCAAAACATATGATGAAATTATTGAATCAGGTGAAAATTGGCTAGGTTGGGAGCCGTATGATTTTAATTTTTTTGATCCGGAATAATGTGTGTTTTTATCTGTGGAAATGGTTTCAGTCGCAGGCTGAAGCTATTACATCTGTTCAAAATCCAAAGACCAGAAAAGGATGTTTGAATCAGTGAAATCAGTGAACCGAAGTGCCTGAAAGGCACGAGCTCATGAGCGCCAAAAACAACTTAAGATGCGGATAAAACCGTGGACAAAAAAGCGTACATTTGCTATAAGGATAAATACATGAAACGATTTGCATCAGAAGCCATACAGCCGGGCCACGCGAAATACGAACAATCCGTTTCGCGGCAGCAGGCCATATATAAAAAGACCGAAGATATCCGCACGGATTTCTCGCGCGACTACAACCGCATTCTGCATTGCAATGCTTTCAGGCGGCTGAAGCACAAAACGCAGGTGTTTTATGCAACGATGAATGATCACATCTGCACGCGCATCGAACATGTGCATCACGTCGAAGCTGTGTCGCGTACTATTTGCGAAGAGCTTGGGCTGAATGCCGAGCTTGCCACGGCCATCGCACTGGGACACGATCTTGGTCATGCTCCTTTCGGACATGAAGGAGAAAAAGTGATTTCAAAATTGTCGAAGGAACATCTGAATCATACATTCTGGCACGAACGCAACAGTCTGCGGGTGGTCGACAGCATCGAGAGTCTGCCCGACCTGCAGGGGGTAGAGCAGCCATTGAATCTGACCTATGCTGTGCGCGACGGTATCATTTCGCATTGCGGCGAGGTTGATCAGAACGGGCTGAAACCCAGATCCGAAGCCATAGATCTGAATGCCATCCGCTATCCGAATGAATATGCGCCATTCACCTGGGAAGGATGTGTTGTGAAAATTGCCGACAAAATCGCTTATCTCGGCCGCGATATCGAAGATGCGCAAAGACTCAATATTCTTACAAATGAGCAGGTGAAGGAATTGAACGATATCATACGGCAGAAGTATCCGTCAGTGACTGAGAGCGTTTTCACAACTTCGCTGATGCACAATTTCATCATCGACCTCTGCGAGAACAGCTCTTTAAGCGATGGACTGATGCTCGATTCAGCCACATTCGGGCTGATGAAAAGCATTAAGGATTTCAATTATCAGTACATCTACAGTCATCCGCGCATACGTCGCTACAATCGTTATGTGGAGCTCATTCTGTCGACGCTTTTTCAGTTTATGCTCGAGATGTACGATGGTGAAAATACTGCGGTCAACATTGAAAAAGAATGCAGTCAGTATCCTGAGCTGCAGGATTCATTCGGCGACTGGACACGTAAATATTCTGTTCAAAACGGCAACAAAAGCACGTTCGCGATTTTCGATCTGACATCAAAGGAATCGTACATTGATTCAGTCCTGACTTATTTATCGCTCACAACCGATCAGTATGCCATGCGCCTGTTTGGCGAAGTGATTCATTTTTAAGGACAAGGACAAGGACGAGAACAAGGCCTGCAGCATGAGGCTTGCGGCATGCGGTACCTTAGAGAAAATGCAATTGCTCCGCCTTGCATAACGCGCAACGCCTTATTCCAAATGCCTTATTCCAAATGCCTTATTCCAAATGACTTATTCGTATTTCTGATTTCGTATCTCGTAAATCGTATTTTCAATGTTTCTTCAGGCAAAACCGCGTAAAACCCGGCAAGCTGTGACACTGTCGCTCACTCAACCTCTAAACCTATCAACCTCTAAACCTGCCGCCTAATCTCATATTCACACATATGCACAGCATCACATGGGCGAAGCCGCACATTTCCACATTTTTTGCTTCGTGTTCAATGATTATTTCTGCAGAATCCACAGCCCTTCATTGCATGTATCTTCCTTCATGCTGTCGAGTACCTTGAGCGCTTCATCCTTACTGTCGAAACTCTTGTATGCAACACGGTAGGAACCGGTGGAATTCTGACCGACAATTTCCGCAGACGGATATCCGCTGTTGCGGAGTTCATCACGGAATTTTTCGGCATTCTTCAGGAACATGAAACTTCCGCCAATGATGTACCAGCGCGGCTTGTAGTCAATGAGCACATCGGAATAAGAGTCGGCATTTACATTGTTGGTGACATTCATATTAGCTTCGTTCAGATAGCGGCCTAATGTGATACCATCGCTAACCGAGCCGGCAATGCGGAATTCGGTACGGCGGTTCAGCTGTCGTCCCGCGTCGGTTTCGTTGGTTGCAATGGGCTGATCAAAGCCATACCCCATATAGGTAAGTCTGTTGGCATCGATTCCGGCTGCAACGAGATATTGTACAACAGCCATGGCGCGGTTTTCCGAAAGACTTTTATTGTATGACCGTGAGCCGTAATTATCGGTGTGGCCCGATAATTCAATTTTCAGTTCGGGCAAAGCCTCCAGCAGACTTACAAGCCGGTCAAGCTCTGTCTTTGATTCCGGACGCAAAGTGGACTTATCGAAATCAAAGTAAACATTGCGCAACACAAAACGGTCACCCATGCGTTGTCCCACATTGATTCTTTCCAGAATAGTATCCGGCTCTATGGCAATGGTATTCCCGAAATAATACGGTTTGTAGAACATCAGATCATCATTCCCGGAAAACGGGATATCGAGCAAATCATGAAATTGTTGTCCATTGGCGGTAGTAACTACAATTTTGTATTTATGACCGCTTTTAAGTGAGGCGCTGAAACTGCCTGTTTCCTTATCTGATTCGGTCTGCGAATAAATCTCATTTGTAACGGCATCGTAGATGATGATTCTGCTGCTGATCGGTTTATCATTGATGGTGTCTTTCACCTGTCCCGATAAAATAGCAAGCTGTTCAACTTCGCTAATGACAAAAACCCTGTAAATATCCAGATCCCCATAACAATCGCCATATTCCGATGCATAATATGCCTGTTTGCCATCGAGTGTAGGAATGAAGAAAATATCATCATTCACCGTATTCAGCGGATAGCCGATATTGCGTGGAAAATTCCAGTCACCGTTTTCGAAAAGGCTGTAGAAAATATCATAACCACCCATGCATTCGTGGCCTTCTGAGCTGAAATAGAGTGTTTTTCCGTCCGAAAGAATCACAGGCGAGTCTTCATTGTATTCCGAATTGATTCTGGGACCGAGGTTGATCGCTTTCCCCCATTTGTTGTGTCCGATGCGCTGAGACATCCAGATATCCTTTTTACCCAATCCGCCCGGGCGGTCCGAAACAAAGTAAAGTGTTTCGCCATCAGGACTCAGGCAGGCATGATTTTCATAATACTTCGTATTGATTTCGGCGCCCAGCTTTTCAGCAGCTGACCATTTGCCATCCTCTATTTTACTCATGTAGATGTTGCCATCACCTTTGTCATCGCGGTAAATAAACAGTGTCGATCCGTCCCACGACATGCTGATGCTGGCCTCATGTCCATTGGTGTTGACGCTTCCCGGCAATAGCTGCATATCACTGAATGAGCATTTTTCCTTATCACATTTCGAGATATAAATATCTTCAAAATATTTTCCTTTCTGATCTTTTTTGCCACCTGTCGATCCTTCACGGCGTGAAGTGAAAATAAAGAAACTCTGATCCGGCGACATCACCGGTGCATAGTCAGGAAATTCAGAATTGATGGCGGCTCCCAGATTGTCGACTTTCACCTGAATGGGATTGGCAATCAGGTTCCGGGCATTGTAGGTCATCGTAATCTGCCGGTTCACATCCTTGATCAGCTCTTCATCTTCGGGGGTGAGATAATATCTGAATTTTTCAAAATTCTCCAGGGCCAGATCAAATTTCTCTTCATAGAAATATGACTTTCCCAGGAAATAGTAGGTGAATACAGGAGCCGATTTTTCATTGAAATTTCCGTAATAGTCGGTCGAGATATTCTGAGAGGCCAGTTCCAGATATTTCGAGGCCTCATTTTTCTCATCAAAAGATTTGAGATAGCACAGCCCGAGATAAAACTGAATATTGGCATTGTTTGGCGCCATACTATCAAGTTTCTGGAAATAAGGTAGTGCATCAATATAGTTTTCCTGATAAATTAATCCGTCGGCTACTTCATACAGCCGCTTGAAATTACTGTTGAACTGAGCCTGAGTTAATGAGATTAACCCTAAAAAAAACAATACGAAACTTAAACATTTCATGATGGAAGGTATTTTTAGTATAAACAAAATTACGCAAAAATCAAGTGCGGTCAAAGCAGTTTCACACTTATTGTTAACAAGGAAGTGTTAAGTAAACTGAAAAATTTCACCGATGGCGTTTTGCCTTACCTGATTGATTGAACAAAGAGTGTTATTATTTGTATCTTTGTAGTGACAATCAGCGATGCCATGAAACTACGTTTTGTATATACTCCAAAACCAAAGCAGTTTTCCTATAAACCGCAATTCTTCAATCCGGACGAAGAAGAAAAGAAAATCCGCACCTCAGATGGCCAGGGAAAACTGACTCATGAGGCCTATCGTAAGTACCGACGCGATTCCATAAGTCAGAAACGTAAGCGTAATCAGAGCATTCTTATCTATGTTGCGATTATTCTTATACTTTTGTATTTCATTTTCTTCTGATTTTCTATGTCCGATATCATCAAGCTTTTACCCGAATCGGTTGCCAATCAGATTGCGGCTGGCGAGGTCGTACAGCGACCTGCATCTGTCGTTAAGGAGTTGCTTGAAAACGCCGTTGATTCAGGTGCCACTTCAATCGACCTGGTTATCCGCGACGCAGGCAAAACACTAATTCAGGTCATTGACAACGGCCGCGGAATGAGCGTTGCAGATGCACGAATGGCGTTTGAACGTCATGCCACATCCAAAATCAACCGGGCCGAAGACTTGTTTGCCATCCGTTCCTTTGGCTTTCGTGGTGAGGCACTGGCTTCCATTGCATCAGTGGCTCGTGTTGAAATGAAGACACGTGATGCTGAATCTGAAGCGGGTTTAAATATCGTCATCGAAGGGTCAAAATTCATTTCCCAGGATATCTGTGCGGCCACGCAGGGAACCAATATTCAGGTGAAAGATCTTTTCTTCAATATACCTGCGCGCAGACAATTTCTTAAAAGCGATACGGCCGAAATGCATCATATCTGGGATGAATTCCATCATGTGACCATTCCCAATCATCATATCCGTTTCAGGATTTTTGACGGAAGCCGCATTTTATCAACCCACGAGCCATCCAATCTGCAGCAGCGTATTGTTTCGCTTTTCGGAAAACAATACCAGCAGCGGCTTATGCCTGTTTCGCAGGATACGCAGTATGTGCGAGTAGGCGGAGTTGTCATTCGTCCCGAGTTCAGCAAAAAGACACGTGGCGAGCAGTTCCTTTTTGTGAACAACCGGTTTATCCGCAGCAATTATATCAACTCGGCCATCAAAAACGCCTATCAGGGCCTGATTCCCGCTGATGCATTTCCGGGATATTTTATTTTCGTTGATGTTGATCCGGCTGAAATAGACATCAATATTCACCCGACCAAAACGGAAATCAAATTCAGAGATGAACGGATGGTTGCAACGCTCATAACAAGCACCATCCGAAAATCACTGGGCACGGGGAATGCCATGCCGTCCATTGATTTCGAAGTGGAGCAGGGCATCGATTTTTCCATGAATCCCGACCGGGAAGTCAAAATACCACAGATTAAAGTGAATCCGGATTTCAATCCATTCCGGAACTCGGTCCAGCCCATTGATTACACCAGTGCAGAACGTTCGCGCCTGCACTGGGAAAGCGAGACCATTCCTTCGCCTGATCCTGAGCCGGAAGCAACTATCCCCGGACAGTATGCCCCGCAAAATGAATCGTTCAACGGCGAATCCTATATTCAGGCGGGCCGGCGTTTTATCATCAGCAATGTGAAATCGGGCATGCTGCTGGTCGATCAGCATCAGGCGAGTCTGCGCATTGTGTTTGATCAGTTGATCAACTCGGCGCATCATGAATCGAAACACGCACGCCTGCTCATGTTCCCCGAAAACATTTCATTTGGCGCTGCTGACAGTGAACTGATGGCCGGAATAAGTGATGAACTGAACGACTGCGGATTTGTCATTTCCCAGCTGGGCCGCGACATGTTCAGTGTCAGTGCTGTTCCAGACGATGTCGATCTGAATGGAATAACGGTAAAACAGCTGCTCGAGGGAGTTCTGGAAGATTATAAATCGGCCGGAGCATTGCGTACCGACCGCCGCGAAGCTGTCATTTTGTCAATGGCAAGAAAGTTGTCAGTGCGCCCCGGCCAGTTTCTGAACAGCGAAATGATGAAGCTGATGATATCAAAATTGTTTGCTTCATCAAATCCTGAAATATCACCGGAAGGGAAAATTATTTTTACGATTGTTCCTGCCGATGACCTTGCAAAATGGCTGTATAAAAGCAATTGAATAAATGAATGATTACTACCGCCCGGGCGGATTTTCGATGATGCCTCCGGCAGTGAAAAACCTGCTCATCATCAATGTTTTGTTTTTTGCTGCAACATGGATTCTGCAGGGCAGAGGCATTGACCTGAATCAGATTCTCGGACTCAGCTGGGTTGAATCCGAAACGTTCCGCCCATGGCAGTTTATCACCTACATGTTCATGCATGCCGACCCCATGCATCTTTTCTTCAATATGTTTGCGCTGTGGATGTTCGGCTACCTGATCGAAAATTTCTGGGGTGCAAAACGGTTCCTCACTTTTTATTTCGTCACCGGAATCGGAGCAGCACTGGTTCAGCTTGGCATAAACTGGTTTGAATTCAATCAACTCAAAGATGTTCTTGAAATTTACGCATCCAATCCCAATATTGATGATTTCAAAAACATAGTTCAGTCTCATTTTGCCTCGCGCGAAAACGTTGATATGGCCAATAATCTGCTGCGGCAGTGGAGCATGCGTCCTGACGACACCGTGTTCATCGGACAGAGTCTGGAGCAGTTGCGCATCATGATGGAATGGAGAATGTCGATACCCATGGTTGGCGCATCCGGAGCGGTTTTCGGAATCCTGCTCGCTTTTGGTATGATGTTCCCGGACCAAAGAATTTACATCTACTTTTTGTTTCCCATCAAAGCAAAATACTTCGTCATCCTCTATGGCGCATTGGAATTTTTCTTTGGCATTTCCGGCGCGCAGAGCGGGGTTGCGCATTTTGCACATCTCGGCGGAATGTTGTTCGGTTTTCTGCTGATCATGTATTGGCGCAATAAATACAAATTCAGAAGAAAGTAATGTTCTATCAGCAACCACATCAGGGCGGGTTCCTCAACCGCTTTTTCAGCTTTATGTTTTCGAAGCAGGCCGTTTCGCGCCTCATTCTGATCAATACCGCCGTGTATATTCTGGTTTTACTGAATGGGCTGAATGATTTTCTGTTCAACGTAAAAGAAATTTTTCCGGGAGGTCTGCCTGCCGTTGTTTTTTATCTGGCACTCCCGGCTGACATTGCCCAGCTTGCAGCCCGCCCCTGGACTGCTTTTACAACCATGTTCCTGCATGCATCGTTCTGGCATTTTCTATTGAATATGCTGATGCTGTATTTCAGCGGTGTCATTTTCCTCACAGCGCTGAACAACCGGAAATTATGGATATCCTACATTGCAGGTGGTCTTGCAGGATCCTTTGCCTTTGTAGCTGCATACAATTTTTTCCCTGCGTTCGAAAACATTCTTTCAATCAGCTATGCCATTGGTGCCAGCGCTGCAGTCATGGCTGTGCTGTTCACCATTGCAGCTTATGCCCCCAATATGTCTTTGCGACCGTTCCTTTTCGGACAGATTCAGCTGAAATATCTCGCGCTGATATTTGTGCTCATTGATGTACTGAGCATCACTGCAGCGAATCCGGGCGGACATATTGCACATCTGGGTGGAGCCTTGTTTGGAATCACCTACGGACTGTTGCTTCGACAGAATTTCAGAATCAATCTGTCATCATATTTTAAGCGCAAACCGCGCATGAAAAAGAAAGTGAACAACAACTTCAGGCCTGAAACCGATGATGAATACCGCAATCGCAGGGCTGCCGACAACAAAAGGGTGGATGCCATTCTCGATAAAATATCGAAAGGTGGCTATGATTCAATAACGAAAGAAGAGAAGGATTTTCTGTTCCGTCACGGAAGAAAATAGTATCAGAAAAAATCACACAGACTATTTGCCGATTGTTTAATCTGAATACGATTCGGAAAATTCGCTATTTTTGTAAAAACAAATTATCATTATGGGAAAAGTACTTATTATCGGCGCTGGTGGCGTCGGAACCGTTGTAGCCAATAAATGTGCACAGTTGCCGGAAGTCTTCAGTGAAATCATGCTGGCCAGCCGCACCAAATCGAAATGTGATGCGATTGCTGCAAAAATTGGCGGAAACCGCATCCAGACTGCTGCTGTTGATGCAGATAATGTTGAAGAACTGACAAAGTTGCTTAAGGAATACAAACCTCAGCTCGTAATTAATGTTGCTTTGCCATATCAGGATCTGCACATCATGGATGCCTGTCTGAATGCCGGAGTGAATTATCCTGACACAGCCAATTACGAACCCATTGAT
>Ga0116172_10004883_pt1 | contig 10795 bp, 6 predicted proteins | sample AD_UKC083_MetaG_FD_89799 | JGI IMG/M metagenome (GOLD analysis project Ga0116172, IMG submission 89799) | Active sludge microbial communities of municipal wastewater-treating anaerobic digesters from USA - AD_UKC083_MetaG | ecosystem: Engineered > Bioreactor > Anaerobic > Digestate | place: USA...
GAAAGACGTACCAATCGATGTGGACGTAAATGTCTACACAGATAGTACAAAGGCAACTCCAGTTAATCTAAACAATGTAACATCTGATAGCATATACGTTGTTGTAACAGCTACACCAACTGAGTTTACCGAGGGAATCAACGTAATCTATTCAAAGGCAAATGGCATCCCTGGCACAAGCTTTTTTGCTGGCCAGAGATTGTATGGCTCAGGCGTTTCTCATGTTGAGGGTACAGTTTCAGTCAGGGAGTTCAACGGTCTAATACCACTTGTAACTGACGTATACGACCATAACGACAACAAAGTTGAGAAGTTACTATGGCTCAATATTGTAAGAACTCCTACTGAAAATGTTGTCGGATATCAAGTTGAGAAGTACACATCAAAATATACAAACAGCTACGATTTGGCTGCATACACTCGCCGCAGTGCAGTGGAATTCTACAGCAAACCACCTATTGAAAAGAATGTGAAGGCAGCTAATCCAATTGACAAAGTCAATGGTGCTCCGGATGACACAAACCTTTGGGTTGAGATAAGGTGGTTAACTTGGGCTAATGCTGCTCAGAAAAGCACGACAACTGCTCCGAAGTCTTATAATCTGTATAGATCATTCGATGGTACCAACTATGATTTGATTGTTACTACATCGGTAATACCTTATAGGGATTCGTCGCCACTTTTAGAAGTTGGAAAAGAGACTTGGTATGCTGTCTCTGCGGTATATGACGGATATGAAGCTACAAAAACAGTCATTGGTTCTGTCATACCACTTCCTATGGTTCAGATTGAATACACTGGTCCATTAAATGGTGCGACAAATGTTTCAAGAGATCCAACGTTCGGCTGGGAATACAAAGGTCTTGAAGCTTACGCACCAGCTGCAGGTGATGAAACGAAGACGTTGGAATATAGATGGAACATATGGCTATACGACGAAACAGTAAATGACCTTGGATACTACAGTTTGGGCTTTGAAAAAAACGGTGGTGCATATTACTACAATTTCCTGACACCTGCCACTTCTGTAGAGTTGAAATTCAGTGACTTTTATTATATGAATTCTATTGAAGATTATGGATATTACTGGGTTGATTTTGGAACCGCATCACCTTATGCTTACGATAAATTGCAGGCGAATAAGACATATTGCTGGGGCAATGAGCTACTCGCAGCTGAGCTCGAATACAACGGACTCTCTCAAACAGACGCGCTGAAAAAGTTCAAATCAATCGCCTACTCGATACACACGGATCTAGCACCAAATCTCACACCGTATGCTGTAGACCCAGAGGTATACAACACATTCACCACGGGTATTAATTGAGGAAGGGGTGATACATGATGAAGCGACTTACTTTTATCTTCTTAGCGATATTAGTTTCCTTTTTTGTATTCGTATCTTGTACGCAGACAGTAAAACCTTCAACAAATAGCAATAATTCGAATGTGACGAATAGTTCCAAAACTGGGAATGATTTGATAGTCTTTGGTGAGTTGAAAGCAGGCGAATACACCGAAGGAAAGGTTCTCGTTGGATATACCGACAGGACATCTGCATTGAAAGTTGTAGAACTTCTGAATGGTAGAATTGTTGTTGATCTTCCAGAGATAAGCATGATTTCTATTAATTTCAATGGAACGGTTGAACAGGCGTATGAGAAAATCCAAAAAGCAGATATCCAAGGGCTGAAATACGTTGAACCAAGTTACAAAAGAGAACTCATAGAACCAATGCCTGTTGATAACTCAACTATTCAATCTTCCAAGAATGGCGTAAAGACGCTTTCTGACGTTTCATTGAGAGGTTCTGAAGAATTCAGCCAATCCCTCTGGGGAATTGAAGCAATTGGTGCTGCTAAAGTTTGGCCAGAAGCAAGCGGTACAGGGGTTATCGTTGCAGTGATAGATACCGGAGTTGATGGAACTCATCCAGACCTTGAAGGCCAAGTTATAGCGGGTTATAGACCGGCAACCGGTGAAGAACTTCCAGCAGGTACAGACTCTTCTTACGGTGGGGCACATGGTACACACGTTGCCGGAACAATTGCTGCAAAGGCTGATGGTAAAGGTATAGTTGGCATAGCGCCGAATGCAAAGATAATGCCAATTGTTATATTCGACGATACAGGATTTGTTGGTGATGATTACGTAGCAGCAGGTATAATTTGGGCTACATATAATGGTGCAAAAGCGATGAACAACTCCTGGGGCGGTTGGGGATATAGCCATACATTAAAAGCTGCATTCGATTATGCATTAGATCATAACGTTGTCGTCATGGTATCTGCGGGTAACGACCACACTGATCAACATATGCTGTATCCTGCGGGCTATCCCGGAATAATAGAAGTTGCAGCGGTAGAATACAATGGTGGAAGTTACAAAACAACACTATTTTCAAGCCGTAGTGATGGTATTGCAGTTGGAGCACCTGGTGTAAAAATTCTTTCAACAGTGCCATCAGATGAATCTTTGGGTGCAGAAGGGTATACCGTTGTTTCAGCTGAAAACGATGGAACGTACGATTATTACGATGGTACATCGATGGCATGCCCACACGTCACTGGTTCTGTAGCATTGTTATTGCAGAAATACCCTAATGCAAAACCATGGCAAATCAGACAATTGCTTCAACAAACGGCTGTCGATATTGATGATACAGGGTGGGATCATAACTCTGGTTATGGCTTTATAAATCTGAAAAATGCATTTGTGGCAACGCTACCAACAACAGGCGGACTCACGTACAATATCGAAGTAACGGATGCATATGGTGACTGGGCAGTTCCAACAGTCTTTGTGACGATGAAACGAGTTGATGGTGCGGGTACAAGCTACTTTGCAAAGACGGACGATTGGGGCATTGCACACTTCTCCAACATCGATGCTGGAAAGTACGAACTTATCATCGGTGGACCGGATAGTTATGACAGGGTACTTGCCGATTTTGGTTATGGCAGTTATTACGGCGGATTTGCTATCAACTATAGGATGGAAGAAGAGAGACAAGTTACAGAAGTAGTTAACCTTACAACTGACGCAACAAAGACCTATGCGTTCAGTTCCCAGTTCCAAGTTGAGTTTGCACAGGAACTGGATGGCGCATCAGTTGTTGTTAATAATTTGATATTTGGCTCGTATGATTTACCTTTTGAAACAAACATGGATTTATCTAATGAATCAGGGCTAGTAGAACTTGGCATTGTTTTAGAGGAGTCTGTTTCAGAGGACACGACAATTGATGGTACGGTAACTCTGAATGGATATGAAATTCCTGTATCCGGTTCAGTTTCAGCGGGAGAGACTCAGACAGTTATTTCTGATGATTGGGATCTAAATGCCTGGTGGACAGTATTTGGAAGTGTTGAATGATTTAGGAAATTGAAAATCGTCTCATCAAAAAAGCCCCCTTTTCGGGGGCTTTTTGAATTGCCAGATTACTCATGAATTAAACATGAAGAAATTCAAGTGTCTCTTGACAATTTTCTAACGTAATACGTGTTAGTTCCACTACCACGCCTTTCGAGTAGTCCATCATCGACCATTTCTTTCAAAATACTCCTTGCCCTGCGTTCCTTGAGATTCAAAATCTCTTCGATATCCTTTCTCTTGATTTTCCCTTTTTCTTTTAGATAATCTAATATCTGCTTTTTGTCCTCATCCAAAAGTTCCTCCGGCACTTCTCCGGCAGTTTCCGGCATTTCTCCGGCAGTTTCCGGCACTTCTCCGGCACTCCTCTCAACTGTTTTGTAAATTACGACAGTGAAAAAGCTCCCATCATCTTCGAATTTTGGTGTTTTCAAACCTTTTTCTCTGCACAGTTCAAGAATTCTTACTATGCCAGTTCCCCATTGTTCAATGTAACCCATCTCCTTAAAAAATCTTGCAACAACCCTATTTCTTATCTCAGACCTGCCCTTCATTATTAACTCAACAGTTAAATTTCCTGGCAAACCGCCCGGTGAAACGATCTCAAGTCTATCGTCGAATATGAATATCTTTATATCGGATCCTTTCATCGAGTAGTCTCTGTGTACAACTGCATTTAGGGTTGCTTCCCTCAAAACTTCTAAAGGAATGACATATTCGTCGTATCTTCTGAATCCTTTGATTTTTCCAATCTTTTCTAAATGTGTCATGAGAAATTTTTCAGACTCTTCGACCTGTCTATAAAGAGGGCCTGTAAATTCTTTTTGATCGATCAATTCCTTGGAGGCTCTTGAAACACCGGAGAATCTTGCACAACTGATTTTCGCATACTCGAATAGATCATTGCGACCGGCTAGTAGTGCCCCACCAACTGTCAAATAATCTTTTCCACGGACATTTTTTAGCAATTTCAAATTATACAGATCCTTAGATTCGAGATTTTTTCCAGTGAATTTTCTAAAATCTTTTCTTAATTCCGAGAAGTCGTCCACACTAAATTCAACGTCATAAAGTATTTCTTCATCGAATGAGATGTTTAACTTCTGCCTTTGCAAATCTCTGATAGTTTCTTCATCAGCTTTTCTCGTCGTGGCACCAATTCTGACATAAACACCTTCGCACTTATTGTTCTTAAGAAGGTAATACGGTTTCTCTGGACTAGGAAATACCTCAACGACTAGAATTTGTTTTCCCTCGATGTTCTCAATATAGATCTCAGGCACTATCTTCGGGCTACATCTATCGTTTATTAAGTTCGTAATTTGATCCATCAAATGGTATATTTCATCTCCGGGGATGCCAATTATTTCTCGTGAATCGTTAACGCCAAATACTATTTTTCCACCTGAACCATTTGCAAATGCTACAACCGTCCTTAGGAATGATTCCTTGTCTTTACTTGAAAGCTTTTCTTTGAACTCTAAATTCTTACCTTCGCCTCTTTTGATTTCATCACTTGTCATGATCCCACTTCCTTAAGTTAATCTCCTACATTTTTCTACCTTTATTGACAATTATCAAGTGTCAAACATTTATCGTCGTTCATTACAGGAGTTCTCTTGCGGAATCATCATTCCCCGTTCCTATTTGTCTTGAACGTACTTCCTACCGACCAGCCTATCAATCCACCGTAGACCACATCGGATAGCCAATGTTGGTCTGCCCACAGTCTTTGTGCAGAGAAGACAGCTGGAACGATGTACCAGTAATCTCCAAATCTTTCTGCCACCGGTGTAAATATCGACCAAGCAAGTGCACTGTGACCGGATGGGAAAGACTGAAAATCGTAATTGGTCGATAGGAATGTGAAGTGGTATGGTCCAATGTCCTCGTAAGGTCTCGCCCTACCAACGAGATATTTGATGGCTCCGGTGATTGCCGCAGTCACGGAGAAACTCTCAAGTACTGTGAACGCGGTGTAACTGTCGAATGGATAAACCACCGCAGCAGTTAGCAACGCCATTGCAGTGAAATGAACAGTTTCAAAGTCGTTCAAAAAGCCAAGGAAGTCGCTTTTGGGTACTATGTTTCTCACTGTGTCATCGATAAGAAACGTAGGTAATGCATAGAGGAATGCATCTTCTAATCTCAAACTAACGACATCTGCCTTAACTTCATCGATGGGTGAAAAAGTCAATGAAAAACTCATATTTTGTGGTTCGTCTGCAAAGCAAGTTACAACCAGTGAAAGAAGTATGAAGGCGAGCAAAGTGCCTAAGATATGGCTGTCCATCTACACTACCACCTTCTCCATCTTCACGTGCGGTATGCCTGCTTCTTCGAACACGTCGCTTACTACCGTATATCCGAGCTTTTCATAGAAACCTTGAACTTGAATTTGAGCATTTAGCACATATTTTTTAGCACCTTTCTCTTTCAACATGTGCTCTATGTCTTCCATTATGTGCTTACCGTATCCATAAGCTCGATACTCTTTGAGTACAGCAACGCGTTCTATCTTCCAAACGCCATCTTCTATCTGCCTTGCACGTGCCGTTGCGATTGGCATGCTGAAGTGTTTGAGCAAAAAGTGCAGAGCTTCTTCATCTTTTCCATCGAGTTCTATCTCGCGTTCTATGTTCTGCCCAATTATGAATACCATTTCTCTGATTATCATGCACTGTTTGAACCGTATATCCGACATTCCGAAATGTTCTACCGTTATCGCACTGTCGTATGCCTTCTTCATCCTCTCGAGTCCTTCTTGAAGCAAGGTTCTTGGGCATGCAAAATTCAGTCTAACACACTTTCCATCGCCAAAATCTGCACCATCGTTCAAATACACTCTTGCCTTGTCCAAGAAAAACTGCTGAGGTTTTTCCAACCTCGTCGCAGAGCAGTCAATCCACATGAGGTACGTACCTTCCGGTAATTCCGGTTTTAAAAGTGGCATGTTCAATGTGATGTACTGGTAAGCAAAATCCCTATTCGCCTGCAAATACGGAAGCAATGCATCAACCCAATCGCCACATTTGTAGGCTTCCTTCAACGCTTCAACACTCAAGACGTTCGTCGAATTTAGCTCCATGTTTTCCAAATAGACTTTGTAGGCCGTTCTCATCTTTTCATCAGGTATGATTCCGTACGAATTCGTTAGTCCTGCTATGTTGAAGGTCTTTCCTGGTGAATTCAGTACCACAACGTCTCTTAGCCCAACATCCAGAAAACTGACGAATCTATGCGGGGTGTAGATCAAGTCCGCATGTATCTCATCAGAAACTACAATTATTCCATGTTTTTGTGTTATTTCGTATAGTTTTTCCAGCTCTTCGTGTGTCCATACCCTACCGACTGGATTGTGCGGATTGGATAGTATGATCATCTTTGTGCGCTCATCGATTAACTTTTCCAAAGATTCAAGATCCATCTGCCACTTTCCATCTCTCTTCACGAGTCTGTTTTCGATGACCCTTCTGCCGTTATTTTCAACAACTTTGAAGAATGGCGGGTATATCGGAGGTTGGATGATGACCTTGTCACCCGGTTGTGAAAAGAGGTTGACGAAGAAAGAGAGCATGGGTACAACACCGGGGCCATCGACGATCCACGTTTTGTCTAAATCTACGTTGTATCGCGTTTTGTACCAATCTATTATCGTATCGTAGTATTCATCGGACTTAAAAGTATATCCAAAAAAGCCATGTTCAACACGTTTCTTAAGTCTTTCGACGATTCTTGAGGATGTTGGAAAATCCATGTCTGCCACCCACATGGGTAGGACATCATCACCGTAGAGTTTGACTATCATATCCCATTTAACACAATCTGTACCCAATCGTCCTTGAAAAGTATCGAAATCACCGTTATTGGTCATTCACATTCCCTCCCATGTTGTATATTGTTTGTTGTGAGTCATATACAATTATACCATTTGCGTCGTATTTATCGTTATGCTTCTTTCATCGTTGGTGCTATAATATATATAGTACGCTTTGTAAGCAATGAAAAATATATCGTTTCGTGGGGGGCGGTTTTTGTGAAGATGAATAATTTTACTGTATGGTTTATAATCGCTGTAGTTGTGATTGGTTTGCTTGCCATGTATGTGTATGAACACTTCAGATACTCACCTTATTCACTCCTCGTGGATCTGGGTGTAATAAAAGAATACGTGGGCGACAGGCATGTAGACCTTGCCGATATCACTCTGCGAAGGACATTCCAAGACCAAAGCACAACTTTCGACAAGCGTCTCTCAACGTACGATTTTGCATTGAGGATAGCCCCTATACTATCTACGCTAAAAGATGGCGTTACGAGGATCGAGTTCCCACTCAAGAAGAAAGATGGAAGATTCCCACTGAAGTTCAAGTACATAGATGATGAGGTAATTATCGTTGAGAGTGAGTGTGAGGTACCTGTAGGTGCAAAGATACTGACTATAAATGGCTATCCGGTTGATCAAATAATTGAGAAGTATGGTAAGCTCTTTCCAACATTGGATGAGTACGAGCAGAAGTACTCTTTTGTGGATAAGCTACTTTACACGTATCCAGTGATAATCGATGCAAATAGTGTTCAATTGACGTACATGATGCCAGATTCGTACGCCCAGCGCGTATCATATGTAAAGACAACTCAAAAAGATATCAAATATGCAGATCCTATTTCCGTGTTCTCAAAAGGTGACGATACGTTCATAAAGATAAATACGTTCTCCGTTGAAGATAAGAAACAGATGAAGTCTGTAAGCGAGCAGCTCGATGAAGTTGCAAGAGCTTCTTCCGAAGGTTCAAGGACTTTTTTCGATTTGAGATATGCAGACGATGGTGACGATACAGTGTCTACGATGATTCTTTCGTATCTGATCGACGAACCCAAGAATCTTTATCCATCGATGTATAGAAGATACAAAGATAGCATCGTATTAGCAGAGCAAATACCGATCTCACCAAGTGAGAATAGATTGAAAGGTGATGTGTACTTTCTTGTAGACCAAAGTTGTTTTTACACTCCGCAGAGAACTATTCTGTTTTTCATCGCGGAAAATCAAATTGGTCAGTGTATCGGTAACTTACCTGCAACAAGTTCAACACTGTACATAGACGAATTTTGGAGGATACTACCAAATACCCGCATTTATGTAGTGATGCCAACGGAGAAGGCAGAAATAGATACCCAAAAATGGAATGATTTCTTGGCATCTGCTGAGAATGACAACTCAATGGATGTTGAGACTTTTAAACTGACAAAAGAGATGTTGTATTCGCATGAGGCATACGAAAAGTACGTTGAGCAGATATCTAAAGTACTCAATGAAGAGGCATCGATAAATTCGCAATTCTGAGAGTTTCAACAGTTCTAATAGTTCGGGATAAACACAGCAAACACAAAGGATGTGGTGATACGTGACGAATCAAACATTAACTGATTATCTGAAAGAGAAAGATTCACTCGAATTTCTTGATGATATATCTATGCCTGCCTATGTAGTAAATAAAGCAAGGACAATCGTATTTTGGAATAGAGCGGCACGCGAGTTAACGGGATACATGCCGCAAGAAGTGGTTGGTAAACGTTGTGCAGACCAGATATTGAATCACGTGGATAAAACGGGGATTCCACTTTGTTCAACTGACCTATGTCCGCTTTACCAATCGATGAAAAATGGTTCACCGGTTCAATTGCCATTTTCAGTTTATGGATTGACCAAATCTGGTAAGCGTAAACCATTTTCCATATTTGGCCTTCCAATCAAGACAGAAGATGGTGAGGTACTCGGTGGTATAGAACTGTTTACGGACGCCGAGAATGCCGACAAGGACATGTCGTTAGCGATAAAGATACAGCAGGCATTTGTACCCAAGGATGAAGAACACATCGAATTTTTTTACCGTCCATCTGCAGGCCTCGGTGGCGATATGATTTATTACAATTTCCCTTGGATTGGCATTATAGACATCAGCGGACATGGTGTAGCCGCATCGCTTATTTCTATGCTACTAAGAACGGTTGTAGATACCGTCATTGCATACGAACCACATATAAATAACATACCATTCTTGATAGAGAACGAATTGACAAAGTATCAACTTGAAGGACTTTATTTCACTGGGATTATCGGAAAACTTGAAGGCTCAAAGTACAAGTTCATAGATATAGGTCATCCTTCACCGATAAACATCGCAACATCACAGGTGCTTGAAACGAACAATGTTATACCTGTTGGGTTCGGTTTTTCAGAAGAATATTCCGACGATGTTGTGAACGTATACGATTTGAACGATGGTCCTTTGTTCATCTACACAGATGGAATAAGCGAGCTTGAGACGAAAGATGGTATGCTCGGCTCCGAAGGACTGGCAAAGATGGTCTCGAAAGATGACAATCTGAGTAGCATATATCTTAAAACGCTCAAACTCAGAAAATCACCAGTTCAGTCGGACGATGTCACGATGATCCTTCTTCGGAATCCTATTCCCACTCGATAGTAGCGGGTGGCTTTGAGGTTATATCATACACAACTCTGTTGATGCCTTTTATCTCATTGACTATCCTCTTTGCAACGTGGTTCAGAAATTCATGCGGTAGCTTTGCCCAATCTGCTGTCATACCATCTTCACTCGTGACCGCTCTGAGTGCTACAACATTTTCGTATGTTCTGTAATCACCCATCACACCAACACTCTTCACAGGCAACAAGACTGCAAATGCTTGCCACACTTTATCGTACAGTTGCCATCTTTTGAGTTCTTGTATGAATATGGCATCTGCATTTTGCAAGATGTCTACCGATTGCCTGTCTACTGCACCGATGATTCTCACGGCAAGTCCCGGTCCCGGGAATGGGTGACGGCCAAGTATATTTTCCGGCAATCCTAACTCTCTACCAAGCGCTCTGACTTCGTCTTTAAATAGATATCTCAGTGGCTCTATGATTTCAAATGGCATATTTTCAGGCAACCCACCAACGTTGTGGTGCGTCTTTATCTTTGCACCAGCTTTCCTCTCCGCAACTTTACTCTCGATTACGTCTGGATAGAGCGTACCTTGTGCTAAATATTTTATATCTCCAAATTCTTCCTTCAACTTCATCGATTCTTCATAGAAGACGTCTATGAACATGTGACCAATTCTCTTTCTCTTCTCTTCCGGGTCTTCTATACCTTTGAGTACGTCAAAAAACTTGTTGGAAGCATCAACGTAGTGAATTCTCATGCCTATTGCCTCGAATTGTTCGATAACATCCTTTCCTTCGTCTCTTCTGAGCAATCCAGTATCTACAAATATGGGGATGAATCTATCTGGGACTGCTCTATGCAGTAGCATTGCAACGACGGAAGAATCAACACCACCTGATAGTCCAAGTATCACCTTTCCATCTTCTATTCTTTCTTTCAACTCTTCTATCATACGTTGAGCA
>Ga0116172_10004896_pt1 | contig 10779 bp, 8 predicted proteins | sample AD_UKC083_MetaG_FD_89799 | JGI IMG/M metagenome (GOLD analysis project Ga0116172, IMG submission 89799) | Active sludge microbial communities of municipal wastewater-treating anaerobic digesters from USA - AD_UKC083_MetaG | ecosystem: Engineered > Bioreactor > Anaerobic > Digestate | place: USA...
ACCAACAACCAGACTTTTCATTTTCAGCTTACCCACCAGAATTTCGGCTACAAATGCCTCTGCATGCAATGATGAAAATTCTGTAGTGAAATCCTGAACATATAGATGGTCAATTCCGAAACGGCTGATCAGATGCGCTTTTTCGCTGAGTGTTGTGAGAATTTTCAGATCAGAGGCATCTTCATTAAGCACGTATCGCGGATGAGTCCCAAATGTAAAAACAACCGAATCAAGTTGGTTCTGAACTGAAACCGATTTCAAAAACCGCAGTATTTCTGCATGTCCGAGATGAACACCATCGAAAGTCCCTACTGTAACACAGGTTCTGCCTGCAGGAAGAGAAATTATATTGTCGCTGTAAATTGTCTGCATAAAGACCGAATGAGCAACAAAGATACTAATTCAACAAATGACTTCGTGATTTCTATTTGTATAACAAGATTGAATTTATAGCAGGATTGCTTTAACCCGCGTGCAGATCTGATGGGGTTTCAAATAGTGATAGCGCCGGAAATGCGTATTTAAACGCCGAACATCATGAATATTTATGCCATTTGTCATATTATACGATTATATTGAATAATGTAGTACTTTTGCAAAAAATTTCAATCACCAAAAAAAATTATGTGTCTATGAGAAAAGCGTTTGCCATTCTTACAGCTCTTTTAGCTGCACCAATGCTTTCGTTGGCGGGGGAAGCCGACCTGGTCGTTCCTGAGGGAATGAAAGATTCAACCATTTTGTACTGGGGCTTTCTGATCACCCTGGCCGGTATGTTATTCGGATTGTATCAGTTCATCAAAGTTCGTAAACTGCGTGCACACCGCTCCATGCTTGATGTTGCCCAGGTTATTTTCGAAACAAGCAAAACCTACCTGCTTCGTCAGGGAAGATTTCTTGTTATTTTGTTCATCTTCATTGGCTCTGCCGTTGGATTCTATTTCGGTTTTCTATCCGAAGGATTTGGTATAGGTGGTGTGCTGATGATTCTTGGCTGGACCGTTGTAGGTATTCTTGGATCCTATGCTGTTGCCTGGTTTGGCATCCGCATGAATACACTGGCCAACTCCCGAATGGCCTTTGCATCGCTTGAACGCAAACCGCTTAAACTTCTCAATATCCCATTGAACGCCGGTATGAGTATCGGCGTTATGCTTATCAGTCTCGAGCTCACCATCATGCTCATTATTCTTATGTTTGTTCCGGGCCAGTATGCAGGAGCCAGCTTTATCGGCTTTGCCATTGGAGAGTCTCTTGGCGCTTCGGTTCTTCGTATTGCCGGCGGAATTTTTACCAAAATTGCCGACATTGGATCTGACCTGATGAAAGTGATTTTCAAAATCGGCGAAGATGATCCCCGCAATCCGGGAACGATTGCCGACTGCGTGGGTGACAATGCCGGCGACAGTGTCGGTCCTACTGCTGATGGTTTCGAAACCTACGGAGTGACCGGTGTTGCACTTGTTTCATTCATTCTGCTTGCCATTACAAACGTTGATTATCAGGTACAGCTTCTTACATGGATTTTTGTCATGCGTGTGCTGATGATCATTACTTCAGTTGCATCATTTGCTGTAAACAACCTGATCAGTCGCGCCAAATATCACAATGCTGATGATCTTGATTTCGAAAAACCACTGACTACACTCGTCTGGATTACCTCAATCCTTTCAATTCTTGTCACTTTCGCCATCAGCTATCTTATCATTGGTGACATGCCCGGCGATTTGTGGATAACCCTTAGTGTGATTATTTCAGCGGGAACATTAGGTGCCGCCCTGATTCCCGAATTCACCAAGATTTTCACCAGCCCGAAATCGGCACACGTACAGGAAGTGGTCGAATCTTCAAGACGTGGCGGGGCCTCACTGAATATTCTTTCAGGACTTGTTGCCGGTAATTTCAGCGCTTTCTGGCAGGGACTCATTTTCGTTCTTTTGATGGCCATTGCCTATTTTGCCAGCGGTTTCGGTCTGGGTGACATTATGGTGTATCCTTCCATTTTTGCATTTGGTCTGGTTGCTTTTGGTATGCTTGGCATGGGACCGGTTACCATTGCCGTTGACAGCTATGGACCAGTCACTGATAACGCTCAGTCAATTTATGAATTGTCGCTGATCGAAGAAGTTCCGAACGTTAAGGAAGAAATTGAAAAAGACTTTGGTTTTACTCCTGATTTCGAAAAATCAAAACATTATCTCGAATCAAATGATGGTGCCGGAAACACCTTCAAAGCAACGGCCAAGCCTGTATTGATCGGTACTGCCGTTGTTGGTGCAACCACCATGATTTTCTCTCTGATTCTTGTAATCAAAGAAGCTTTGGGTGTTGAACCTGAAACCATTCTGAGCATTCTCAATCCGTATTCAATTCTCGGATTCATTCTGGGTGGCGCAGTAGTCTTCTGGTTCAGCGGTGCATCTATTCAGGCTGTAACTACCGGTGCTGGTCGTGCCGTTGATTATATCAAAAAGAATATCAACCTCGACCCCAATGCACCAAAAAAAGCTGACACGGAAAAATCAAGACAGGTCGTCGCCATTTGTACAAACTATGCACAGAAGGGGATGTTCAATATTTTCATCGTGATTTTCTCTTTTGCACTTGGAATTGCATTCTTGTCAGCACCTGGCGAAGATGGTTATAATGCGCCTGTAGCGATGTTTGTGAGCTATCTTATTTCCATCGCACTCTTCGGATTGTTCCAGGCAATTTTCATGGCCAATGCCGGCGGTGCATGGGACAATGCAAAGAAAGTTATCGAAGTCGATCTGAAAGAAAAAGGAACCGAGCTGCACGCCGCATCAGTAGTTGGCGATACCGTTGGTGATCCTTTTAAAGATACTTCATCTGTTGCACTCAACCCAATTATTAAGTTCACCACATTGTTCGGACTCCTTGCCATGGAAATCTCCATCAGTGATGCTTTCCGCGGTGCTGCCAAATACGTGGGTGCGATATTCATTCTCATTGCAATCATATTTGTTTACCGCAGCTTTTTCAGCATGCGTGTGGAGAAATAATTCCGATGACAGATATTTCAAAAAGGCCGGCATTATCCGGCCTTTTTTAATTTTTATAGATTTTTAATTCTCTCAAAATCTGAAATCTTGTTTTCAGATTTCCCTCCACGGCGCGGATATTTTATCCGAGACATGGTCAATCCCATTCTGGGCGCGCGTCTTATGACGCGTGACCGGACTCCTTTTCGGGTGCTGCGCGCGTTTTACCCGGGGTAGCTTCGCTTCGCTTGCAACCATCACGTAAAGCGTGATAAATGGGCTACCAATATTTTATCCCTACGGGATATTTTGTACTTCGTAGCTTTTTTATGGCTTCGGCACCGCAAGCCGCATGCCTTGTGCTGCTTACTTTACTCCGGCCATTCGCAGATAGTACGCTGAGCTGTCTTTCTTTCCAAGCCCGTCGTATGATGTGCCGAGGTTGACAAGGATTTGCTTGTTTTCAGGGCTCTTCGCATTCGCTTTCAGAAGGAATTGAACTGATAGGTCAAAGCGTTTTAAAATACCATATAATACGCCCAGATTTTCAAGCACTGATGCATTGCTGGGATCAATGGAATATGATTTGAGCAAATATTTTTCCGAAGTAGCAAAATCATTACGGACTCTCCCAAACAGCTCTCCGCCTTTGTTCCATGCAGGTGCATACAAACTGTCCACCCTTAGCGCAGAATCGATGCAGCCGAAACTTTCATTCACCATGCCGAGCTGATCATATACAACGGCCATCTGGAGCCAGTTTCGGGCCGAGTCGGGTTCGTAGGGGACAAGAAAGCGGAAAGCATCAATGGCAACAGTGAAATCATTGTTTTTGATGGCACCCTGGCCGACAAGAAAAATATTATTGAATATCGTTTTCTTTGTATTGTCGAGCTTCACGCAGGTTTTATAATCTTCCAGCGATCCCTAGAAGTTTCCGGTCATGAAATTAGCTTTGCCCCGGAGATCATACACTCCAAAATAAGTCGGGTGAATTATTCCGGCCTGGTTGAGATACGTCAGAGCTTCGGTTGCGAGCGCCTGCCGCTTATTCATGTTCTTTTCCGCATCGGCTTCCTGCAGCAGAACTTCAGCAGCAGAAACATTTACTTTCGCGCTTTTCGACGACGTTTTCACATCGGTCAGAAAAAGCGTTTTGTTGTTTTTCCACACAAGACTGCGCGAAATTGTTTTCACAGAATACAAGCCGATGAGTATCCAGAATGCGATTCCGAGCCATTTTACACGAGGCTGGTATTTCCCGAAATAAAATCCTCCGATGATGGCGATTCCCAGCAGCGGGACAAACATAAAGCGTTCGTTCATGAAGGTGCCAATATTGAAAAGCAGATTGGAAGCGATGGAGAATGTTGCCCAGAAAATCAGGATGCCTATGGATACCGGTGATTTCTTTTTCAATCCGCGGAAGAAAATGATGATGGAAAATATGACTATAGCGATGGTTATCCATACAACAGGATTGCTGAAATCGGTGATGGCTATTTGCTTTGGATAGTAGTCATGTGTAAGCGGATGCGGGAACACAATCAGTCTGAAATAAATGAGCCAGGTGAAAATGACAGTTGCGATTTCCTGTGTTTTTGTTGAATAAATGAACGGGTTGTTCAACAGTTCCGGTGCAATGTCGGTTTCAAGAATACCGCCAACAACCTGTGCACGTATGTACATGAAAATGATTGCAGGCACCACCAGAATACTCATGGTAACCATGTATTCTTTTTTTGTTGCGTTGCTGAAAAACCAGAGTATGAAGGGAAATACAGCGATCCATGTGATGGAATTTTCTTTCGAAAGAAGTGCAATAAAATACAGAACAAATGCTGTAATAAGGCGCCAGATCTTCGGTTTGCTTATGTAGTCAAATAACAGAATCATTGCTCCGATGGCACAAAGCATGGTAACAATTTCATCGCAACCCTTTATGTTTGCTACTGCTTCGGTGTGAAGCGGGTGCGCTGCAAACAGCAGTGTAATGACAAATGGCACTGATAAAAACGTTGTGCTGCTGCCGGGTGGAGCAGGGAACAGACGTCGCAGAAAAGAAAATAAAACCAGAAGCAATGCAATGTAAGTAACAACATTGAAGAAGTGGCCAACAAAAGGACTGAAGCCGAACAATTCGGTTTCGACTGCAAAAATGAAATGTGTGAATGGACGGTAGCGGCCTCCGGCAACCTGACCTTTGCCTCCGAAAAATCCTTCAAAGGCGTCGGAAGAGAAAATGTCAGGTATCCCTTTAAAACCTTGCTGTGTGTACTTATTGCCCGTGATCATCAATGTGTCATCGAGGGCGTAATCGAAGGTGAGTGTCCAGCCGTATAATACCAGTCCCAGAATGGCAATGAAAATTGTCTGGCGTTTCAGAGTGCTCCGGCCATCAGGAATGGCTTTTGGTGCGGGTTTCGAAGTTGTCTGTGTTTGCTTTGCCATTTTATTCAAAGTCTTCGTACAACAAATATTTTTTTCGGACTTGTTTGTATTTTTCAAGATCGCACTGCCACGATTTGCGAATATCCTCCGCATTCATGCCGTCTGTAATCTGCTTGCGAAGCTGATTTCCGCCAGCGAGACGGTCAAAAGATCTGGTTTTGAAAAATCCGCCTGATTCAGGATTGTTGTCCAGTTCGCAGAATAATTCAATGATCCATGGAAGAAAAACTTCTCCCCTGTATTTTAAAAAATCTCCGGCAAATGATTTCAGATCGTAGCCATAACAAATCTTTCCTTCCAGCGGAGGTTTTTCCGACATGCCCGGAATGGGCTTTGGAACAAATGAAAACGAAGTGTCCTTAATCAGCGGATGTCCGATTATTTCAAACGCTCTAATGGTTCCCCGGCCAACACTAACAATGGTTCCTTCGAATAATCCAAGCGATGGATACAAATACACCGACTCCATCGAAACAAGGTTGGGCGAAGGTTTTACAGGAAGCTGATAAAGTTTTTTATGATTCCATTTCAGACAGGGAATAATCGTCAAATCGCAATGCAGGCTGTCTTTAAGCCAGCACTCTCCATTGATCATGAGTGCCAGTTCACCTATCGTGAGACCGTGTACAATCGGAACCGGGTGCATGCCGACAAAACTCCGGTAGCCGGAATCCAGCACCGGGCCGTCAATATAGTGACCATTTGGATTGGGACGATCGAGAATGATCATCGGAATTTTATTCTCGGCGCATGCCTCCATAATGTAGTGCATGGTGGAAATGTAAGTGTAGAAGCGCACTCCGACATCCTGAATATCGAAAACAACGATGTCAGTGTTTTCAAGTTCTTTTTTTGAGGGCTTGAACGAATTCCCGAAAAGAGAAATCACATTGATACCGGTGAGACTATCCTTGTAGCTGTGTACGTGTGCGCCGTCGGCCAGGTCGCCTCTGAAGCCGTGTTCAGGAGCAAAAATGGTTGTAATGTTTATTCCCAGAGATAGAAGGGAATCTACTTCGTGGCGTTTATTAATCAACGAAGTGTTGTTGACCACCATGGCAACCCGCTTGTCTTTGAGGAAATGCAGGTAAACGTCTGTGCGCTCAGCTCCGTTGATTACTGTTGAATCGGTCACTGTTTCAAACGTCCTGTCGGCCGGCTGGGCAAACAAAAAGACATACTGGAAAAGCGCGAACAGGAATATGCTGAATTTCATCATAGGAGAACGAAATTAAAAAAAAAGAATGAATAGGGAAAAATTTTCAACATCGTGTTGGAGCAATGATATAAATTCTATTTTTGTAATGGGGGAGCTGAATAATTTTCGGCTTATAATTATAATACAACCTAGTATGAAAGTATACAAAGTAAAAATTACTGAGTCTCTGTCAAGAGTTGTGGAGATTGAAGCTCAATCATCGGAGGACGCTGTTTCAAAAGTAAATGGTTTGTATAAAAATGCTGTTATCACACTTGATGCATCTGACTATACGGAATTGCAAATCACTGAGGTAAGCGATGCTGAGCTGATCGGAAAATTGTCGGGCAAAAACGTGAAATCGCTGAACTGAGCCGTGTGTCATCATTTTCATGATGACTGTTTTCCTTGATTTTTATTACATTTGCACAAACTGAACCGCTTGAATCATTCAGGTTTTATTGCCCGTCGACTGACGGCCGGAAGATCCAAAAGCGTTACCGGACCCGTAATCCGTGTATCGGTGTTCAGCATTGCGCTCAGTATTTCAGTTATGCTGATTGCTTTTGCGATTGTACGCGGGTTCCAGCACGAGGTGCGTGAAAAAATCATTGGCTTTGGTGCGCATATCCAGATCCGGCCTTTCGATACAAATGAATCACTTGAACAATCTCCTGTTCAAACCGGACGCGAAGATATTGATGCATTGCAATCGGTTAATGGGGTCAAAACCGTTTTCCCTTTTGTTGAAAAAGGAGGTCTGATCAAGACTGACAGTAACCTTCACGGCATTGTGATGAAAGGCGTGAATGCTGATTTTGATTTTTCTTTTCTGCAGAAAAACATGGTTGAAGGTCGCTTACCGGACTTTTCAGATTCACTTTCAAATGACGTGGTGATATCTCAGAAAGTGGCTTCAATGCTTGGTTTGCATACAGGCAGTCCGCTGCGGGTGTATTTTATAATTCAGGACGAGGTTCAGCCGCGCGGAAGAAAATTCAATGTATGCGGAATCTTCAATACCGGAATGGCGGAATTCGATAAGATCTACTCTGTATGCGACATGCGTCACCTTCAGAAACTCAACGGCTGGGGCGACTCGCTGGTGAGTGGATATGAAATTCTGCTCAATGATTTCGATGATCTTCCGCAGGTGATGACCGATGTGAACAATACCATTTATTACGATCTCGATGCTTCCGATATAATTACGCGGCAGGCACAGTTCTTTGACTGGCTCGCACTGCTCGATTCCAACGTTTTCATTATTCTGGTTCTGATGACCGTAGTTGCCATTATCAATATCATTTCAATCATTCTGATTCTGATTCTTGAACGCATACCGTTCATTGGTCTGTTCAAGGCGCTGGGAGCCGGAAACCGGATGATCCGGGATGTTTTCATGAAAATATCGGTCCGCCTTCTGCTGAGAGGAATCCTTTTTGGAAATGCTTTTGGTTTGGGACTGATTTTACTGCAATATTTCACGCAGGTTTTTCCGCTTAATCAGGAAATGTATTATCTAGGCCATATCCCTGTTTTGATTCAGGCCGATTATATTCTGGCAGTCAATCTTGGTGTGTTTGCAATATCCTTGCTTGCAGTCATGCTGCCCGCACTCATCATCCGCCGCATCAATCCTTCGGCAGCATTGCAACACAAATAACGGTTGAAGTTCATGCATCTTTTTGTCACCATTCCAGCCATAAATGAAAAGGAGTTTATTCCCGGAGTCCTTGCGGATCTGGCGAAGCAGGAGTACAATAATTTTACTTTGCTGGTTTGTGTGAATCAGCCCGATGCCTGGTGGAACGATGAGTCGAAGCTGGATGTATGCAACAATAATATTGCAACGCTGCATTATGTAAAATCATTTTGTGAGTTACACAATATTCATCTGATTCTTCAGGATAAGTGTACGCGCGGAAACGGATGGAAAGGCAAAGAGGGAGGCGTTGGCTGGGCCCGCAAAACACTGATGGATGCCGTAGAAGCAATGGCCGGTGATGATGATGTGATTGTTTCACTCGATGCTGACACGCGCGTCGAAACAAATTATCTGGCGGAAATTGCAAAGCAATTCAATGTTTTTCAAAAGGCTTCTGCCATGGCTTTGCCCTATTTTCACCGGCTTCAGGGCGATGACGATCATAAAAAGTCGATGCTGCGTTATGAGATTTATCTGCGTTGTTATGCAATAAATCTGCTTCGCACAGGTCATCCGTTTGCGTATACTCCTATCGGTAGTGCTATGGCAGCGCGCGTTTCGGCGTATCGTAAAATACGCGGACTCACGGCAACATCATCTGGTGAAGACTTTTATTTCATGATGAAACTTCGCAAAACCGGCATCATCATTCCGTTTTGCGATACGCGTGTTTATCCCTCGTCCAGAAAATCGCACCGTGTGATTTTTGGTACCGGCCCGACTGTCGCTCTGGGAGCGCCGGGGCAGGTGGAGCGATATCCGATATATCATCCGTCATTGTTCAATCAGATTGAAGATGCCTGCCGTGCCTTCGGTGAAATATTCATTACGGCAAGTCCTCTGGCTGTTGATCGTGCGCTGAAAGTATTTCCTGATCTCGAACATGAAAAGCTTCTGAAAAATCATCCGCAGCTGATCCGCTTTATTCATGCATGTTACATGAAGGCCGATGCGTTTGCCATTTACAAATATGTGCGTTCAAATCAACCGGCTGATGTGAGTGATATGGAGAGTGTTTCAGCGTTGTTGAAAGCACTTCAGCTGCCATTGGATTGTCTGTCCTTCAATGAGGTTTCTGATACTGTTCACATTTCGACTCCGCTCAATGTGACAGAATGCCGGGATCAGGATGACAATTCTGGCCATTTGCATTATAATGAATTACATAATCTGAGCGTTGAACAATTGAAATCCCTTCGCACGCTTCTGATGGAGACTGAGGAAAAAATGCTGAAGAAAAAATATAATGATTACTTTGCATTGCATAACGACTTAAAACACCCTATATGGAAATTCATGAGCTGATGGTAATTCTCGGTCCTACTGCAACGGGCAAAACCGCGCTGGCAGTGAAGGCTGCAAGAACGATGAATGCCGAAATCGTCAGTGCCGACAGCAGGCAGATTTACCGCGGCCTTGACATCGGAACCGGAAAAGATTTATCGGAGTACAGCGAGGGCGGCGAGCCGGTTCCCTACCATTTGATTGACTTTCTGAATCCGGGAGACTCATACAATACTTTTCAGTTTAAAGCCGATGCAACAGAAGTGATAAGGGAAATCGGAAGCCGCGGCAAATTGCCGTTGGTTTGTGGTGGAACCGGCTTGTACATTGAGTCTTTGTTGCTAGATTATCATTTCAGCGCAGCGACACGTCAGGAAGATTTCCGGCGCGAAGCGGAGCATATGGAGAATAGTGTGCTTGCGCGACAGATCGAAGTTTTGGGCGGAACTCTTTCAAATGAAGATAAAGCCAATCGTCATCGCCTGATACGAAAGCTTGAAGTAATGCTGTTTTCGGAAGAAAAAAAAGAAATGCGTGAGTCATTGAAAATTGAAAAGCTGCATGTATTTGGCATTGAATTACCCCGCGAAATAATTCGCAAACGCATTACAGACAGATTGATTATTCGTCTGGAGCATGGCATGATTGAAGAAGTAAAGTCTTTACTTGATGCCGGCGTATCCCCGAAATGGCTCGATGCTCTTGGCCTTGAATACCGCTTCATAAGCCGTTATCTGAAAAAGCAAATGACCTATCAGGAAATGTTTTCTCAACTGGAGACGGCCATACATCAGTTTGCAAAACGACAGAGCACCTGGTTTCGCCGCATGGAAAAACGAGGTGTCAGAATCAACTGGATCGATGGTCTGGCCGACGATTCGGAAAAGATGGAATATATACTGGAAACAGTGGATTTTAAATGCCTCGGCTAGTTTCGAAATGCCCGATATTAGTGGTCAGAAGCCAATAGTCAGTAATCAGTGAAACTTATCACTTATCACTTATCACTTATAACTCATAACTCATAACAGGCCATTGACTACTGGAAATATCCTTCCTGCCACAGAGCAGCCATATCCATTGTAATGGCAACGCTGTAATGCAGAAAAACACCGAGCGCAATGCTGCGGCTTTTC
>Ga0116172_10004900_pt1 | contig 10774 bp, 7 predicted proteins | sample AD_UKC083_MetaG_FD_89799 | JGI IMG/M metagenome (GOLD analysis project Ga0116172, IMG submission 89799) | Active sludge microbial communities of municipal wastewater-treating anaerobic digesters from USA - AD_UKC083_MetaG | ecosystem: Engineered > Bioreactor > Anaerobic > Digestate | place: USA...
CCAATAATCATCCCTTCCAGAACAGAATGCGGATCACCTTCCAGCAACGAACGGTCCATAAAAGCACCGGGGTCGCCTTCGTCGGCATTGCAGATAATATATTTCTGGTCAGCCTTGTTGTTAAACGCAAATTTCCATTTCATGCCGGTAGGAAATCCGCCGCCCCCCCTGCCTCTAAGACCTGAATCTACCATAGTCTTTATGACATCTTCATTACTCATCTTCTCATTCAGTATCTTTTTAATAGCATTGTATCCGTCCCGACTTTCGTACTCTTCGATGCTTTCCGGATTGATAAAACCGCAATTACGCAGGGCAATCTTCACCTGAGCCTCAAAAAAATAGTCATCAGCGGTAGCAAACATATTGGAATGAACCACAAATTCTTTTACAGGTTCATTGTTTTTTAAATGCTTTTCAACGATGTCAATAACCTTATTTTCGTCCACATTACCATAAAGAAAAGACCCGGTTTTATCGATAACTTCCACAAGCGGTTCCCTGAAACACATTCCAATGCAACCTGTTTTGTTCAGTTCAAATGACAGGTTCTCGGCTTTCTTCAACAACGCTAATTTGTCGAATATTTTTGCGGCACCGGCAGCTACTCCGCAACTCCCCAGGCCCACTATTACTTTTGTATTTGCCATAATTATATCAGATTTGGCTATTAATTCGATTCCTTAATTTGAATTTCTTTTATAATCCTGACAGCTTCGCTCCCGGTGAGTTTGCCAAAAGTTTCTACGCCTATCATCATCACCGGGGCCAGCGAGCAACAGCCCAGGCAAGCCACCGACTCCAGCGTAAAAAGTCCATCTTCGGTGGTATCACCGTCTTTTACATTTAGTGCTTCCTGCAACGAATCGGTAATTTTATTGGAATTTTGCACATGGCAAGCGGTACCATGACACACCCTGATGATATGTTTTCCAACAGGTTTCAGCCGAAATTGGGCATAGAAAGTAGCCACACCATACATATCACTTAATTTCAATCCAGTCGTTTCAGCAATTTTTATAAAGGCTTCTCTGGGAATATATCCAAAAATATCCTGTGTATGCTGCAGTATGGGAATCAAATTTCCTTTAACATTTTGATATTTTTTCAGGACAGGTTCCAACAAAGCAAGGTCGGTATCTGAATGATATTCAGCAATTTTATGCTGAGGGAGGCGTGCGATTCTCATGCCGATTGATTTTTAACAAATTTAATTATTTCTTAACAAAATCAGAAATTTTTTTTTATTTTTTTTCAGGCGTACCTGACACACATTACGTGCTTTTGACAAAACAAAGTCCACAGGGTCATCAAAATTAAAAAAAAGCTGACTTGTAGTAAATTAACGATAAACTCATGGAAAAACGGAAGCGAAAATCAAAAAACTCATCTTATAGTTAAGAAAGATTCCTGGCAAGGTGTTAATATGTATCTGAAAAGGACCTTGCGGATCTCATAAACAAGGGGCAGTAAAATCAATTATCACAAAATAATGGTGTCGGTCATACACATACAAACTGCGAAAAAATTTTGAAAACAGTGCACAGAACAAGGATAACTTTTGCCAATATAAATAATTTTTATGTTTTTCTAAATAAAATAATTTTTTTAATCAGAATTATATACTTTTGCACGTTTTTTGAAATTTAAATCACTTACTTTTATATTTTTTTGTCAAACCAACTAACTTACTTTAGAAATGAAAACAAAATATATCGACCTTATTCAGCAAACATTTGACTTCCCCCAGGAAGAATTCAAAGTAGAAGAAAATGAACTTTATTTTAATGGGATTTGCCTTACTGATTTGATTAAACAGTACGGAACACCCCTGCGAATCAGCTATTTACCCAAGATCACCTCGCAAATACAAAAGGCAAAAAAACTCTTCAATGTGGCTTTTGCCAAAGCAGACTATCAGGGCGAATACCATTATGCCTATTGCACCAAAAGCTCTCACTTTCAGTTTATTTTGCATGAAGTACTCAAAAACGATGTACACCTGGAGACATCGTCCGAGTTTGACATCAGCATTATCGACAGCCTTTATAAAGAGAAAAAAATTGATAAAGAAATCTACATTATCTGTAACGGTTACAAAAAGCAGGGATACATTGAAGAAATATGCCGGCTGATTAACAGCGGATTTGTTAACACCATTCCGGTTCTTGACAATAAAAAAGAATTAGAACACATTGGCGAACTAGTAAAAAAGAAATGCAAACTCGGAATTCGTATTGCTTCGGAAGAAGAACCCCGTTTTGATTTTTACACTTCCCGGCTTGGCATACGATACAACGACATTGTTGATTTTTATAAAGCCAACCTCAAAAACAACCCGAAATTCGAGTTAAAGATGTTACATTTCTTTATCAACACAGGAATAAGGGATAATGCCTATTACTGGAGTGAGTTAGCCAAATGTGTAAATGTTTATTGCGAGTTGAAAAAAATATGTAAGGATCTCGACTCATTGAATATCGGCGGAGGATTTCCTGTAAAAAACTCACTGGCCTTTGATTACGATTATGAATACATGGCCGAAGAAATTGTATTGCAGATAAAAAGCATCTGCCAGCAAAACAATGTCGTCGAACCCAATATTTTTACCGAGTTTGGCTCATATACTGTTGGTGAAAGTGGCGCAATCATTTATTCCATACTTGGACAAAAGCAACAAAATGACCGTGAGTTGTGGGATATGATCGACAGCTCTTTTATGACTACCCTGCCCGACACCTGGGCTATCAACCAGCGCTTTGTCCTGCTGGCCGTTAATCACTGGGACCGGGAATATCAGCGGGTACATCTGGGGGGACTTACCTGCGACAGCCATGATTTTTACAATGCCGAAGCCCATGCCAACGCTGTGTTCCTGCCAAAATACGAAGAGGCTGAGACACTGTACATAGGCCTTTTTCATACCGGAGCCTACCAGGAATCTATCAGCGGTTATGGCGGTATTCAGCATTGCCTCACACCAGCCACCAAACATATCCTGCTCGAACGCGATGAAGACGGCGAAGTATATCCCAGGCTTTTTGCCAAAGAACAAAGCCATAAATCCATGATGAAAATACTGGGCTATATGTGATTTGCACTGTTAATTTCTTTATTGATAACTTTTATTGACAGGCAGTATGTACAAATTTTTTAACCGATACCTTTGTGAAAAAATAATTGGTATTATATTTGCAAACACGTTGTAAATCTTAAAAAAAACTTAACCATGAAAAAAAACATCAGTGCATTTGTTATCATCATGTCCGTTGCATTAATCTTCGGCATCAACAGTTTTGCACAAAAAACATTTAAAGGGATCATCACTTACACCATTGCTTATTCCGGCAATATTGACCCTGCCACGGCAGCACAGCAGCCCAAAACGATGATCTTGTCAATATACGAAAACAAACAAAAAATGAACCTTCCCCTGGGTCCTATTAATATCGACGTAATTACCGACGGCGACAATAAAACCAGCACTACCCTGATTGATATGATGGGCGATAAGAAGTTTTATAAAATTACAAAAGAAGAACTGGACAAAAAAATCGCCGAAGAACCGGTACCCGCTATTGCTTATAAAGATGAAACAAAAACCATAGCGGGATATGTCTGTAAAAAAGCCGAATACGCTATTTCGAAAGACGGCGAGACCAACACCACCATGGTTTACTACACAGAAGAACTCGGTAACGAAAGCCTGAACTACGGCGGACAGTTCCATTCATTGAAAGGTGTTCCTTTGGAATATGTTATTACCACTCCTGATGGCATCATTACCACATGGACAGCCAGCGAAGTTAAAAAAGGCAAAGTGAAAGAAACAGATTTCCTTATCCCCGATGATTATGTTGAACTCTCAGCAGAAGAAAAAGAACAAATGATGAAAATGTTTTCCGGAGAAGGAGAAGAATAAAAATAATGAACCGCTAAATAAAATCCTCTGAAGTCAAACAGGGGATTTTATTTTTTTAAGCTATTGAGAAAATGCCCCGAAGAGAACAAACTTTTTCAAAAAATACTTTCAAGGAAGAACCGCTTGCTGAAGAACCTGTGAGCTCTAAACCAAAAAAGGAGCCCTCAAAAAAAGAAAAAACCAAAAAAGTTAAAAAAGAAAAAATCGACTCACAAAGGGCCGTCGGGCTGATTGAAACTGTCAAAAGTGAAAAATTCCAAAAAGTAACAGGACTCTTTTTCCTGCTTTTTGCTTTTTTTCTGTTGGTAGCTTTTACTTCCTACTTCCTTACCTGGAAAACCGACGACAATATCTTTGATAATTCAATCTGGAGGGTGCTTGGCGACAACAGCCTGCAATCCGAAAACTGGATGGGAAAAATAGGCGCTGTTTTTTCTTTTTTGTTTATAAAAAACTCGTTTGGCATCGCCTCTGCCCTGTTTGTTGCCTGGCTGGTCATTCTTGGCAGCAAAATGTTGTTTAATGCCCAGATCTTCCCCCTTGCAAAAGGAACCGTGTACACCCTTTTCGGATTATTCTGGATTTCGGTAACCCTTGCTTTTGTATTACCCAACGAAAAAAACCTCATCCTGAGCGGCGCTTTTGGTTATCAGATCAATGTCTGGCTAAACAGTGTCATCGGAAAAATTGGCACAGGGATACTACTGTTTTTTCTGATGGTAAGCTTCCTGATCATAGAATACAACCTGCACAAACTTTTCAGAAAAAAACCCAAAGAAGAAACCGAAGAAAATATTGAGGAAGAGTCAATTCCCGAAGCGGAAAATACTTTTTCAAAAAATCAATTCAGTGATTCGGAAAATCAGGCTCCTGAAGAGGTTGTGGAATTTGAAGTTTCCAAGAAGCCGTCACCTGTCGAACAGCAACCTATTGAGCTCGTCAACAATACCAACACAAAAAGTCAAAAAGAACCCGGCAAGGAGGAAATTCCTTTTACTATTACAACTCCCGAAGAAATAACGGATACTGAAAAAGTTCTTACACCAGAAACAGAAGAGGAAACCGAAGAACATTTTACCATCGACACCCCTTATGATCCCAGGCTGGAGCTCTCTTCGTACCGCTTCCCGGGCCTCGACCTGCTGAAAGAATATGATTCAGGCAATATCTCGGTGCAAAACGAAGAACTCGAAGCCAACAAAAACCGCATCCTCACAACCCTGAACAATTATTCCATCCAGATTGACAAAATCAACGCTACTATCGGACCTACGGTAACACTCTATGAAATTGTTCCCTCACCGGGCATACGCATCTCAAAGATTAAAAACCTCGAAGACGATATCGCCCTGAGTCTGTCGGCCCTGGGAATACGCATCATTGCCCCCATGCCCGGAAAAGGAACCATCGGTATCGAAGTCCCCAACCAAAATCCGCGCATTGTCTCCATGCGCTCCATTCTGGCTTCCGAAAAATTTCAGAACAACAGCTATGATCTGCCGATAGGTCTCGGAAAAACTATTTCGAACACCAGTTATGTGGCCGACCTGGCCAAGATGCCCCACCTGCTGATGGCCGGCGCCACCGGGCAGGGAAAATCGGTTGGCCTCAATGCCATCATCGCCTCTTTGTTATACAAAAAACACCCTGCAGAACTTAAATTTGTTTTGGTTGACCCCAAAAAGGTGGAGTTGACGCTTTTTGCTAAGATAGAACGGCATTATTTAGCCAAACTTCCCGATAGCGAAGAGGCCATCATCACTGATGTGCGCAAGGTGGTACGCACCCTTAACTCCCTCTGTATTTTGATGGAAATGCGTTATGACCTCTTGAAACTGGCCGGTGTAAGGAATATCAAGGAATACAACACCAAATTCATCGCCCGCAAGTTACTACCTACTGAAGGCCACGACTTTATGCCTTATATAGTAGTCATCGTGGATGAATTTGCCGACCTTATCATGACGGCCGGGAAAGAAGTGGAAGCCCCCATCACGCGCCTTGCACAGCTTGCAAGAGCCATTGGCATTCACTTGATAGTGGCCACCCAACGTCCTTCGGTCAATGTGATTACCGGCACCATAAAGGCAAACTTCCCTGCCCGCCTGGCCTACCGTGTCATTTCCAAAATCGACTCCCGTACTATTCTGGATACCGGCGGAGCCGATCAACTTGTAGGACGGGGCGATATGCTGCTGTCAACCGGAAACGAAATGGTGCGCCTGCAATGTGCCTTTATTGACTCACCTGAAGTTGAAATACTTACCGACTATATAGGTCAGCAACGCGCCTTCCCCGACGCCTTCGACTTGCCGGAATGCCCTGACGAAGAAAGCAACAACGACAAAAACCTCGACTCTTCGGAACGCGACGAGATGTTTGACGAAGCGGCGCGTGTCATCGTGATACATCAGCATGGTTCTACATCCCTGCTGCAACGCAAACTAAAACTAGGATACAACCGTGCAGGACGCATCATCGATCAACTGGAAGCCGCCGGCATTGTCGGGCCTTTTGAAGGAAGCAAAGCCAGGGAAGTACGGTACAAAGACATGGAAGCTTTGGAACAGTTTTTGAATACCTTAAGAAACAACAACTGACACACCATGAAAAAAATATTCGTCACCGCCCTTTTGATTAGTGTAGCGGCTGTGATAAATGCACAGAACAACACACAAGCAAAAACAATACTGGATGGGGTTTCGCAACAAACCAAATCCTACTCAAGCATTGATATTTCGTTTAGTTTTACCGTTCAAAACACAGCAAAAAAAACTAAAGACACCAAGTCAGGATTCGCGAGCATGAAAGGCGAAAAATACTGGAGCGATTTTGCAGGGCAGGAAGTCATGTGTGATGGAAAAACCGTGTGGACCTACCTGAAAGAAAGTAACGAAGTACAAATAAACACCAACGAGCCTGACAACGATCAGGCCCTGAATCCACTAAATCTGCTTAACGATTATTCAAAAAGCTATACGCCAAAGTTTATCAAAGAAGAAACCCGCGGCTCACGCATATTTCAGATTCTGGATCTCACCCCGGTAAAAGCAAAGTCATATTACAAGGTAAGGCTCGAAATAGATAAGGCTGCCAAACATATTGTCAATGCCATTATCTACGATAAAAACGGCGTGAACACCTATACCTATTGCATCACGAAGTTTGTTACCAATAAAACAATACCCGAAAGCAAATTCACTTTCAAAGCCTCAGACCATCCGGGTGTGGAAGTGATTGACCTAAGGTAACCCGGTTTCCAGTTGAGACATTAGCCTGTCATGTTTTTTGAAGTTTAATAAAAAGTAATTCGTTATTTTTTATAGAGTTTTACCACATCAAAAGTGCTTGAGCCATTTACCTTAAACCATGAAAAAAAATATACTGATTATTTTAGCTCTTGGGGTGTCATTTGTGTTGGGATTCTTACTAAAAATAGTGATCAACGACCGGCATAACACAACATCTGATACTGAATTAGCCAAAGTTTACGATAGCAGCCAACCAAGAAAAGTGACCGGTATCGGAGGTATATTTTTCAAATGTCAAAACCCTGAAAAAGTAAAAACATGGTACAAGACACACCTGGGTTTCCAAACCGATGAATACGGGATGCGTTTCGAATGGCTCGAAAGCTCCGACACCTCCAAAAAAGGTTCTACCCAATGGAGTGTCTTTAACGAAACAGCTAATTATTTTGATCCTTCACCAAAAGATTTCATGATTAATTACCGGGTAAACGACCTGGAAGGCCTGGTAAAGCAGCTCCAATTTGACGGAGTAACCATATTAGACACCATGGAAACATACGAATACGGCAAGTTCATTCATATTCTGGATATTGAAGGTAACAAAATTGAATTGTGGGAACCGGATTACAACTACAACCCTGGAAAAAAATAGGTATTGCGTTGTGACGCCAGACTTGCCAGAATATTAATACCGGTAAAGATCAAACATTGTACTTTAAATTGCAACACTGGAAATGCACAAATAATATTGTTATATTTTCAAAAAGTAAAATTTTTTTTTTACTTTCGATACGGTTTTAAAAAGAATTATTTTAATAATTAAAAAAATAAGGAGAACACAACATGTCAGACAAAGGCACATCAAAAAAAGTCACCCGTGTAGGAAGCACAGAAACCCAAACTCCTACGCCCCCTGACAACAATAAACCTTTTGTTGTCAGCGATGAAAACAAAGCAAAAGCAAAACAATTCCGCTTTATCGCTATAGCAGCCTGGGTGTTGGCTATCGGAGCCGAAATAGGCGCCATATTTTTACTTAAAAAAGTTCCCGTTCCTATGGTATGGCTGATCGTGCTGATAGTGGTGGATATGATTTTGGCCATTATCGGCTCACTGCAGTGGAAAAAGGCCAACAGGTTTGACCCTGCATCGGAAAAAGATAAGATAAGATTTTTTATTCAGAACCAGCTTGGCGCCATCATCAGCATTATAGCGTTCCTGCCACTCATTATTCTCGTATTTACCAACAAGAATATGACAGGAAAACAAAAAGGTATTGCCGGTGCAGTAGGTATTGTGGCATTGCTGGTAGCAGGATATTTTGGCATCGATTTCAACCCGCCATCACAGGAACAGTATCAACAGCAAACCGAACAGGTAAAGCAGTTGAATGAAGGCCAGGACTTTGTGTACTGGACAAAATCCGGTACACGCTACCATTTGTATAAAGATTGTCCGTATATCAACACCGACAGGACAGACGAAATATTTGAAGGCACTGTGGAGACAGCAAGGCATGAAAAGAATATCACTGAATTATGCAGTTATTGTGAAAACAGAGCCAAGAAGGAAAATGAAGTACTGCCTGTCACGGATAGTGTCAAATAGTAACGCAGGGTTTTATTTCAACTGCTAAGCTATTAACAATAAAAGGATTTTAGCCTAAACAGCCGGAGGGTGACGTGATGCAACCTCCGGCTGTTTTTATCAGGCATGCAGCCGCATACCATCTTTAAAAAATACGTTTTGCACATATTTTATATGAAATTCTGCACTATAAACAATTTGGAATGCCAGTGAACATTTCCTAAGTCGGTTATTCAGCCGCAGGATTAACCCCAACCTGAGCAATAAGCCCTAAACTCCTATTGTCGAATTTGTTAAATTGTTTTTCTTTTTGATTAAGAATCCTTAATTTTGAGAATACCTTTAATAAACGGTAGCATTACTTATAAATAACCTATCAGGAGAGCAATTCAACATGAAAAAACGACAACCAAAGATTTTTCAAAAGATTATTTTTTGTAGTCTTTTGTTCTTCATCATTTTTTCAGGCACTAACCTGAAAGCACAAACGCCCACAATCAAATGGTGGTATGACTTGCATGACGCCTCTTTCGGGCAAACAGCAGCCGGCGACATTGACAACGACGGAAAGTTGGAACTCGTTTTTGGATGTTACCGCAACGACAGTTGTGTTTATGCATTAAACTCCGAAGACGGTTCGCTGCTATGGAAATACAATACGCATCCGGCCGGCGCCGAAGGGTGCAATGACGTGGCCCCTGTAATATATGATGTGGACAACGACGGCACCACCGAAGTCATTGTAGCCAGTTCCTGCAACCCTATCACTTTTTGTTTCAACGGCCCCGACGGTTCGGTGAAATGGCAAACTCCTACGCGGGGTAGTGATTCGCCACCATCCATCGCAGACATTGATAATGATGGGAAACCGGAGATTTTGCATGGCGAATTTGGAGGATATGTGATATGCATCAATGCCGAAAACGGTTCTGAATCATGGGAAATTCCAGTCAATACTAACTCGTGGATTCAGACTGCGCCTACCATTGTTGATCTGAATATGGATGGGCAACTTGATTTTGTGGTTGCCTCATGGGCTTTTTCTGGCGATACCAATTATATTTATGCCTATAGAGGGAATGATCATTCGGTGCTTTGGAAGCACGCGGCAGAAGATGTTATATACCATGGTACCGCCGTTGCAGATTTGGATAAAGACAATAAACCGGAATTAATCATTGGAGATTACAGCGGCAAATTGTTTGCCCTGAACGGAGAAAACGGAAGCGAATACTGGACTTACACCTATGCTCAGGACTATTATATCGGCGCACCGGCTTCCATTGCCGACCTCGATGCTGACGGAAATTGCGAAGTGGTTTTCTGCAGCTGGTACAAGATGATAGCGCTGAGTTACGACGGCACACCGCTGTGGAACTATTCCATACCCGGATACGCGACGGCTTTCAGGGGCGCAGCCCTGGCCGATGTGAACAACGACAACAAAGCCGACGTAGTTTTTGCCACCAGCAACGGTATGGTAATCGCTTTAAAAGGAATTGACGGAACGCCTCTCTGGGCTGCCGATCTGGCAGCACATTATGGCGACACGCTGGATTTTGACCATGCCCCTGTAATAGCAGATTTTGATGCCGACGATACCCTTGACTTATTTGTAGTCGGCGGCCAGGCCACCTACCCGGATTTTCAAAACAACTACGGCAGGGGCTATGCGCTGTCTATTGGCAAAGGCAGCGGGCCCGACTGGTTAATGTTCCAGTATGACATCCGCCGGCAATCCTCGCTTTGCGGAAATACGTCCATTTCCGTTTACGAATACGAATCAAAAACAACGACACCGGAAGTATTTCCCAATCCTGGCCACAGTTTAATTACCATTAAAACGCCACACGCAAACAAAGAAAACCAACGGCTGTTGATTTATAACCAGCGGGGACAGTTAATAAGCAAAATTTTTCCTTTTAATACAGCTACTGTCCAGATTCAAACCGATGCCTGGCCCGCGGGTTTATACTTTTTTCAACTATCCAATAAAGATGGATGTACGGCTAAG
>Ga0116172_10004902_pt1 | contig 10772 bp, 6 predicted proteins | sample AD_UKC083_MetaG_FD_89799 | JGI IMG/M metagenome (GOLD analysis project Ga0116172, IMG submission 89799) | Active sludge microbial communities of municipal wastewater-treating anaerobic digesters from USA - AD_UKC083_MetaG | ecosystem: Engineered > Bioreactor > Anaerobic > Digestate | place: USA...
CACATCCAACCTGGATATGCTCCATCAGCTAGAGGTGATGGAGACGGTGAGCAGCCTGGTCAAGGAGAAGAAGATCTCCGCAGTGATGGCCATCCATGACCTCAACTTAGCCTCCCGATTCTCGGATAAGCTGGTAATGCTCAAGGACGGCAAAGTCTATGCCGCAGGAGAGCCGAAGGCCCTTCTTAATGAGGTCAATATCGGCCAGGTCTACGGCATAGAGGCCATGGTAATGAACGCTATGGGTCGGCCTTATGTAGTACCGCTGCGCTCGCTGGCAGAAGCGGATGTGTGCGATTAGCTGCATTCAGCCGGAAAGGATTTCCATCGATAACACAAACCTTTATGTATTGCAGATGCCGAAATTTGCTTAATGACCTTGCCCTTTGCAGATATTCCTGAATTCTCCTCCCAATTGACCGGACGAGGTCCTGCAGAGGATATTATATCAATAATAAAATACGTATATATACGTTATATTGGAAGCGCTCTGGCAGAGAACGTATGGTACATTATCTCGACCATCATATCCATATCTATAATTATCATCTTAACTTTACTTATCGCCAGGTTGGTCAATGAACTGCTGGAGAAGCATATCCCTAAAATTATGGAATCCGGCCGGCTCGGCAAGGAGTTTGATGAGACATCCCATGCCATGGCCCGCAGGCTCATCGTCGCTGCGATATATTCCATCGGCATCTTGATGACCATACTCCTGATTCCCTCCCTGAACAGAATTGCCATCGCCATGCTGGCCGGCGCTGGTGTGGCAACCCTGGCCATAGGCTTTGCCGCCCAGGACTCCCTGTCAAATATAATATCCGGGATCTTCCTGGCGATCTTCAAGCCGATGCGCATTGGCGACTACGTCGACTTCAAAGGCGAGTACGGCCATATCGAGGATATAACCCTACGCCATACGATAATATGCACCTGGGATGGGCGGAGGATAATTGTCCCAAACAAGATTATGGGCGCTGACTCTATTGTGAACTGGAGCATCAACAATCCTGAGATCATCTGGCCAGTGAATTTCGGTATAGGCTACTCTTCGGATATCGATAAGGCTCGGAGCATCATTATGGAGGAGACCAAGAGACATCCGCATGTATTGAAGGATAGAGAGATCAATGTCCGCCTCACTGAGCTGGGAGACTTTGCCGTAAATCTGCGCCTGAACTTTTATGTTCCCAGCAGGGGAGTGGCATACGAAACCGGATGTGAAATAAGGGAAGCTGTCAAAAAAAGGTTTGACGCAGAAGGAATAGAGATACCCTATCCCTATCGAAATCTCGTTTTTATGAGGCAACCGGACGAGGCATCAGCTTCACTCGGAACTGCAAAGGAGCTTGACCAGAAGGAAAACTGATTTGAAAGCAATATGGAGTGTTGATTTCATGAACCGAGTAGTGCATTTTGAGATACAGGCAGAGGATCCAGAAAGGGCGGCAAAGTTCTATCGAGAGGTATTCGGCTGGGAGATACATGAGTGGCTCATCCCCGGAGTGAAAATCAAGGATGAGAATCGTTACTGGCAGGTGACGACCGGCAGGGAGGCTGAGCCTGGCATCAATGGTGGTCTCGTCTTCCGCCGCGGTCCCCCTCCCGCTGAGGGACAATCGGTCAACTCATTCGTCTGCACAATAGAAGTTCGTGACCTTGACGAGCATATCGACCGGGTTATTCGGGCAGGGGGAAGAATCGCAGTTCCCAAAATGGCAATAGCTGGGGTGGGCTGGCTGGCCTACTGCCTGGACAGCGAAAGCAACATCTTCGGGATTATGCAAACGGACGAGAAGGCGCATTAGGCCACAGATATTTTTTTTGGAGCATGACGGAAACAGACCTCTCCATAATCCTATTCTTGCAGAGCAGTGATTGGGCCATCACAATAATGAAATTCGCCTCTTCATTGGGATCTGCAGAGTTCATGCTCATCTCTATGCCCTTCCTGTACTGGTGCTGGGATGCAAAGCAAGGCTTTAGGATAGGGCTGATGCTGGTATTGAGCCACGGACTGAATGCCGCCCTGAAGGTTGCCATGCACGGCCCCCGGCCCTACTGGGTCGATCCTGGTGTCCAGGCACAGAGCACTGAGCCCTCCTTTGGGATGCCATCCGGGCACGCTCAGAATGCCGTCTCCATCTGGGGCCTGACCGCTCATCTCATCCACAAACGCTGGGCCTATCTCCTGGCCGCGGTCACTTGCCTTTCAATCGGCCTCTCTCGAGCGTATCTGGGGGTCCACTTCCTGGGAGATGTGATGGTTGGCTGGGCCGTGGGTGCAGTGCTCCTGGGCTCATCCATCAAGGCAATGCCAGTTCTGGAGGAGAAGATCGCAAGAATGGATCTCAAAGGACAGATCCTGATCGCAACCCTGGCATCTCTTGCCATCATCGCCCTTTATCTCCTGAGCCTGGCCGGCATGGGAGCCTGGCAGATGCCCTCTGCCTGGGAGGCCAATTCCCTGACAGCAACGGGAGAGCCCATCGATCCATTCAGCCCGGTGGATGCATTCTGTGCTGCGGGGATGATGCTGGGAATCTCCTCCGGCTATGCCATTTTAAAGAGGAGAGGAGGCTTCTTGGCAGACGGTCCACTATCCAGGCGGCTGATCCGCTATCTTCTGGGAATGATGGGAGTGGTCTTAATCTGGTATGGATTGAAAGAGGCGGTGCAGATTGAAGCAGCCGGCTGGATCCTCGACTACATTAGGAGCATGCTGGCAGGGCTCTGGGTCACACTGGTGGCGCCATTGGTGTTCATAGGCCTTGGCCTGGCCAAAAGGGAACAGGTTGATGGGCAGAGTGCGGGCGGAGGTCCATAATCCCTGAGCCGATTTTGATCAAATTCTCATCTCGTGCCGGACTCGATCTTGTTCAGGTTCAGGATGATATCCGCTGCCAGAATGTTGGTCAGGCCGTGGCGCTCGCATATGTTCAGCACCCGGTGAAGCTCGTCTCTCTGCATGGAGGCGGTGTTCTGAACGGCATACAGCATTCCCTCGGAATAGCCCTCATCATGAATTATATCGTGCATGTTCTCCAGAATGGTCTGATCGAAGCTCATCCTGGTGACACCGATCTCCTCAATAGCCCTCTCCATGGCGCTGCTGTCCAGCGCCCGGCGATTTTTTTTAGATTCTCCTGCCTTTTTGATAAAATCGAGGGCCTCTTTGGAGATGCCCCGCAGGATCAGCTCGGAGGCTAGCTTCTTCAGTGTCTTCTCCTGCAGAATAGCTTCAGCCTCAAGGGCCCTGTAAGCCTCGGGGGTGATCTCTATTCTAGTATATTTTGTGCTGGGCATTTATCCGCTGCGCCTCGGTTTTCTCGCAAAAGTGCTAATATAATTATTCCTATTAAAAGACTGCGATCATATGCGATCAACAATGAGCAGAATCTTGCTGAAAGGAGAAGAGATGCAAGTGCTCAATCAATCTCATCTAAGTCTGCACATTCAAGAAGATCCATCCAAAAGCTTTTTGGTGAAGAGATGATCAACCTGGACCGAGGGAAGCGAATTGGAGGAAAAAGAGGGCATAAAAAAAGAGGATGTTTTCTACAACAGCAATCTCTTCTCCAACCATTACCTGGAAAGCATGATCCAGAGGTCGGCGGAGTGGGGAGATGAAAGCAGTCTTGCTGAGGCCTACGGCAAGATAAGAGATAAATTCTTTGAGAAAGAGAAGAACCTCCCCCGATATGTTGAGGCAGAGCTGGAGCACAACTGGATCCGCCCGGTCTTAGACGCTCTGAGCCACCATTATGGCGTCCAGGAGAGCCTACATCACGATCCCCTGAAGCCCGATTATGCCTTCTTTCCCGATCTAGAGGCGCTGAATGAGGCCTATACCCAAAAGGGCACAGAGGACTTTTACAGGAGGTCTGTGGCAGTTGGTGATGCCAAGGCCTGGAGTATAGCTCTGGACAAGAGCCGACAGGGAAGAGCGCTGCGGGAGATGGCCAACCCCAGCTTTCAGATCGACAACTATCTGCGGGCAACCCCACCCAAGTGGGCGATCCTGACCAACGGAAGGCTTTGGAGGCTCTACCATGAGGACTCCAGCTTCACTATGGACTCATACTACGAGATAGACCTTCCCGATCTTATCGCCAGGATCGAGGAGACTGGAGATCTATCTGCCTTCAAGTATTTTTATCTCTTCTTCCGGAGAGAGGCATTTCCGGAGGTTCCCTTGGGCCCCTCCTTCCTGGACAGAGTCCGGGAGGAAAGCCTGGCCTATGCCCAGAAGATTGGCACGGATCTGCAGGAGAATGTCTACCGGGCGATGAAGGTCCTGGCGGAGGGCTTCATCTCCGAGCCGTCAAACTCGCTGTGGCCACAGGCAGATCGGATTGAGCAGGAGCGGATGCTCAGAGAGGTTCAGGAGAACTCACTGCGCCTGCTCTACCGGCTCCTTTTCATCTTCTATGCGGAGAGCAGAAAGCTCCTCGCCGTGGACAACCCCCATTACAGAGAGATGAGCCTGCGCCGGCTGAAAGAGGAGATAGCGGGCAAGAATGATAGGGGGGAAAGAATCCTCGCCGTCCAGTCCACCTACTGGGAAAGCCTCAGAGACCTGTTCCGCCTCATCAATGACGGGAGCGAGGCCTTCGGCTACTCCAAAGAGGAGTTTTACATTCCGGCCTACAATGGAGGCCTGTTCGATCCGGCCAAAAATCCCTTCCTGAGAGAGAAGAGGATCGGAAACTCCTATCTGGCGGAGGCCATCGATCTGCTGGCCCGGTCTCAGGGCGAGAACGGCCCGGCCTTCGTCGATTATTCCTCTCTGGATATCCGCCATCTGGGATCGATCTATGAGGGCATTTTGGAGTACAGGCTGAACATTGCCACAGAATCGATGGTGGCGGTCAGGGAGAAGGGGAAGAAGGGGAAAGAGGTCTGGCTGCCGAAGGGAGAGGCAGGTAGCAAGAAGGTCTCGGATAGCGTGGAGGCAGGCGGCCTGTATCTGGTGACGGACAAGGGAGAGAGGAAGGCTACAGGCTCCTTTTACACCCCTCAGTATATTGTGAAGTACATTGTGAAAAACACCCTGGAACCTCTCATCAAGCCCATGATGGAGGAGGCCATGATGGATGCAGATCTCCGGGGCAATTTGTTACGAAAGCTGCTTTCCATAAAGGTTCTCGATCCGGCCATGGGCTCGGGTCATTTCCTGGTGGAGGCCACGGACTACATCGCCCGAGAGATCATCCATGCCCGGGAGATCGCCAGGCAGGAGGATGAGGACTCGGATGCGGTGGCGGAAAACGATATCCACTGGGCGAGAAGAGAGGTGGTCAGAAACTGCATCTATGGGGTGGACCTCAACCCCATGGCGGTGGAGCTGGCCAAGCTCTCTTTATGGCTGAAGACGGTGGCATCAAATAAGCCGCTCAGCTTCTTAGACCACCATTTGCGATGCGGAAACTCCCTCATCGGCGCGGAGCTGGAAAAGCTGGCCGTCCTGCCGGGAGCGAAGGCCCAGGAGCCGCCGCTGTGGAGCTTTGGTCTGAAAAGCCACACCGACAGCCTGCTTAAGCGGTACAGCCTCATGTCCGCCCTGCCCGATGACAGCCTGCAGATGGTGAAGTGGAAGGAGGAGCAGTTCAGGCAGATCAAGGAGTCGGAGCTATCCCGGAGGCTGGCGGAGCTGGCCAATGTCTGGCTGTCCACATATTTTGGAAACAAGGTCAGCGAGGACGATTACTATGAGCTGCAAAACCACCTCAGCCCGGAAAAGTTCCCGGACTGGGCCGGGCTGCGCAGTCAGGAGTGGTTTGGCCAGGCGCAGACTATTGCAGAGGAGAAGAGGTTCTTCCACTGGGATCTGGAGTTTCCGGAGGTGTTTTTCGATGTTCTCGGGGGGCTTGAGGACGATGAAGGCTTTGATGTTGTTGTTGCGAATCCGCCCTATCGAAAGGCCGACGAAGATATTGAGTGGCAGGCTCTGCGCTATCAGATCATGGCCCAAAATCGTTTTAAAACAACGTACTTGAAGTGGGATCTGTATGTCCCCTTCATCGAGCTAGCGGCACAGTCTGTGCGTGCGGGCGGACATTTTGGCATGATAGTCGAGAATTCCCTGGAGATCGCACCTTACGCAAGTAAAGCCCGAGAGCTTCTATTCACCGAAAACACTCTTGAACAAATACACTTTTTCCCTGATGTACAATTATTTGCGGATGCTGGGGTATATTGCACAGTGTTCATCGCAACCCGCACTACTCCCTCCATTCCCTACGTCGCCCGTCGTTATCTGCACAGAAATACCGAAATCGGAGACACTGAGTTGCCCAAAAAGCAATTTGAAAATCCACATGAAGTATTTAGGATTGATCAAATGATTGGACAACAGGATGTGTTTATTCCTTTGGGATGGTTGTGTTACATCAATAAAGGCGCAACACTTCAAGCTCACGACATCAAATATCGCGGGGAATTTGTCAAGAACGACCTGTTGTCGGAAGCTCAAGATTTGGTGCATCCAATGCCGTACATTGAGGGCAAGCACATCCGTGATATAATTCCAGAGCGTGTTCTCTATTTGGAATATGGCCCATGCACACGCAACCCTGCCCGCGTTATGGAACCAAGATTTCCTGAGATGTTCGAGAATCAGAAACTCATATTTGGCAAAACCTCGGGAGTGATACTAGATCAGAATAAACTCTGGTGCGATCAGAGCGGAAGAGTGGCAGTCCCATTTCACTATCTGCTCGATTGCGATCAACGCAGCGTTCGGAAACAACTAGAAACAGCCCTTGCGGAGGAGAGCAAATGCTACAACCTGTGCTACTTACTGTTGCTTGCTCGCTCAAAACCAGGAGTGCGTTTCTTAATCAGTCATAGCACTGATACTAGAGATATTACTCCGCATACACTGAAACAACTCCCCATCCGTCGCATCTCCTTCACCACCCCCGCGCCTGAGCGCGCCCGCCTGGTGGCGGAGCTGCAGCAGCTCTATTCCGAAGGAAAGCACGATGAGATCCTGGCCCGGGTGCAGTCCCTGTTGCCCAGGGACGAAGCGGGCAATTTCATCACCGAGGGGGAAAAGTCGGACGTGGTCCACGACCTTCTCGCCTTCCTGGCGGAGAGGATGCTGGAGATGAACAAGCAAAAGCAGCAGGAGATCCGGGGCTTCCTGGACTGGCTGGAGGGCTACCTGGGGGCAAAGACAGAGGACCTCAAGCCCAAAACCAGGATTCTGAGCTACTATGAGAGCGATTATGAGAGCCTGCTGTTGGTCCTCAAGAAAAACAAGAAGCATCTAGCAGTCGATCCCTCCCGCCGGGAGCCGGGGGAATTGCTGCGGGCGGAGTTCGAGGAGTCCATAAAGAAGCTCGGGCCCTTGATGGAGAAGATCAAGAGGACGGATGAGCTGATCGATGCCGTGGTCTACAGGCTTTACGGGCTGACGGATGAGGAGATCGGGATTGTGGAAGGAAAAGAGGCTGCTAAAGCAGCTGAATCTGAGGAAAGATGAAATGAACCACGCAGCAAGCACCTTTGACACCGCAGAACCGATGCTTGGAGAGGTTTTGGCTCGCATACGAGAGGGGATAATTCAGTTGCCGGATTTTCAAAGGGGTTGGATCTGGGATGACGATCGGATCCGAGCCATTATATCCAGTGTATCGAAGGCTTACCCCATTGGCGCAATCATGACCATGGAAGTTGGAGATGGCGTCCGATTTCTTCCCAGACTCTTTGAAGGCGTAGACCTTCGCTCAGAAGTAGCTCCACAGACACTTGTATTGGACGGGCAGCAGAGGCTCACTGCACTATATCTTTCTCTTATGAATGACAAGCCAGTCTCCACTACCACTGACAAGAAGAAGGAGATAAGGCGGTTCTACTACATTGACATCGAGAAGGCTCTTGATCTGTCCTTCGATCCTTTCGATACGATAGTATCCGTCCCTGAAAACCGCATAATCACCGCAGATTTTGGCAGGCGGATAACTCTTGATCTGAGCTCAAGAGAGTTGGAGTATGAAAATGGCATGTTCCCACTCAACCTCACATACAATCTAAATGGCTTTATGGAATGGGAGCAAGGATTTCAGGAGTATTTCAATGATGATAGAGAGAAATCCAAGCTATTTAGCCGATTCAGGATGGGGATATGGCTTCGCTTCCAGCAGTACAAGGTTCCGGTTATAGAGCTGGTAAAAGAGACGCCAAAGGATGCCGTCTGTCAGGTCTTCGAGAATGTCAACACCGGCGGTGTATCGTTGACGGTATTCGAATTGATGACAGCGACCTTCGCCGCCGAGAACTACCGCTTGCGAGAGGACTGGATCGCACGCAGAGAACGAATTCATAAAATTCCAGTCTTAAAAAGAGTCGACGAAAGCGCTTTTTTGACCGCGGTAACCCTCCTGGCAAGCTACAGGCGCTATGCACAGGGAAAAGGCTCTGTGAGCTGCAAGAGAAAGGACGTGCTGGAACTCACCGTGGATGAGTACAAAGAGAATGCAGACGCCATTGTAGAGGGTATTCTCTCTGCCGCCAAGCTCCTGGCGCGGGAGAATATCTTCGACCATAGAGACCTCCCCTATCAGACCCAGATGATACCGCTATCGTCAATCTGCGCCTACCTGGGCGACGTGCTGGAGAACGATACCATAAAGGAGAAGATCATCCAGTGGTACTGGTGCGGCGTCTTCGGTGAGCTGTACGGCGGGGCAAATGAGACCAGATACGCTCTGGATATCTCGGGAGTCCTGAGCTGGCTGAGAGGAGGAGATGTGCCGGCAACCATTCGAGATGCTAATTTCACTCCGACGAGGCTTTTGACATTGCAGACCAGAATCAGCGCTGCCTACAAGGGCCTGATGGCCCAACTGATGAAAAGAGGAAGCAGAGACTTCCTGAGCGGCGATCCAATCGAGCTGACTACATACTTTGACAGCAACATAGACATACACCATATCTTTCCCGCTGCCTACTGCCAAAATCATAGGCTTGAGCCGCAGAAGTGGAACAGCATCGTGAACAAGGCAGCTCTCTCCAGCAGGACCAACCGCATAATCGGCGGCCACAAGCCCAGCACCTACATCCAGACCATACAAAGCCAACATGCCGTCCAGCCGGATCGGCTTGATGAGATACTCAGAAGCCATCTCATAGATCCCGATTCACTGCGTGCAGACGACTTTGAAGCATTCATTCTCAAGAGGGCATACCTACTGCTCGATCTAATTGAAAAGGCCACAGGAAAAGCCATTGCGGGCAGGGAAGAGGAAGAAACAATTATGGCCTTCGGCCTGTCTCTGGCCAAACCCCCTTCTGCCCAGATCAAGGCGGATACGAGACCGAGTCCGCAGCCTTCGGCTCCAGAGGCAGACGTCATTGCTCAAGCATCGGTGAAGGACAAGAATAAGGGGCTCATAGCCATTAAGCGGTGGAACGAAGAATTGTTCTTCCAGGATTTGGAGTCAAGAAGAGGTCTGGAAGAAGCGGATATCGCCAGAAAGATCCTGCAATGGACAAAGGATAAGCTGCCAAAAATCTGGTGGGGAAGGGGAAAGGTAGACGGCTCATTCTATCCGATGCTGGATCACAAGGAAAAGAGCTACTATCCAATCTGCATCTGGTCCTATGGCAAAGTGGAGGTGCAGTTTCAGTATCTGAAAAGAAATCCTCCATTCGACTCCGAATCCAAGCGCAAAGAGCTGCTGGAGCGCCTGAATCATATCCCAGGATTCAGCATTCCAGATGATGCTATCGAGCGCAGGCCGAATGTTTATCTGGCAGTACTAAAAAACAAGGATTCACTGAATCAGTTCCTGGAAACCCTCGACTGGACGGTCCAGGAGATACTAAAGTCCTAGATTAAAATGATATGAAGCTCATAGGATGGAGGCTGTTTAGCGCCGTATTCATTGCATCAGTTTTGAGGATGAATGACTAAGAGGGCCAAGACGCTCGATGATGCTGAACTGAGAATCGTTGGGATAGATGCCTTGAATAAGGCTTTGGGTCCAGCCAAAGCGCTCCGATTCCTCGCTCTATTCCATCATGATTCTGTTGATTGGAGAGGCTAGTGATATGATCTTGAACCATCCTGAAACTTTAGATCGCTAATGCCTCCGGACGCCCGACTGAAAAAAATGCATACCATACCTCCATTTCTTGAATCAAAGGCAAAGCGTTATTCTCCCGATTCCATCCCGGCTGGAGAAAGCTTAAAAGTGATCAGAGCCAGAATATTCATTCATGATAAATGATGTGAATTTTGCTCAGGAAGGCGATATCTGCCATGACGGTCACCTTTGAGCCTCGCACCAGACTGAAGCATCTGGAGGAGTATGTAACCAAGATCCACCTGAAGCTCCCTCCAGAGGAGGCAAAGGTGCAGCTCTTGAGGTGCAGGATCGTGGCCTACAGCCTGATCGCCGAGATCGGGGAGAAGGCATACAACAAAGCATTTGTGGACCAGATCTTCGCCCAGGCCTACCGGAACCTCTCTGAATCAACCGGTCAGGATCTGCTGGACCCCTTCTCCGATCCCTGCGCCAGCCAGTACCAGCTCCTGGATGAGCTGAGGTCCTATTGCCGGAGGGATCTGTCCGAGCCGTTCCTGCGATTCATCCGGGCGGAGTTCAAGAAGGCTTTCATCCCCACAATGAAGATCTTTACCGACCTGTGCCATTCGGAGAACAAGTACTCCTGGGAGGAGGTAAAGCTGCAGCTTGTGGAGATCATGGATCAATTGGGGGTGGATGTAACCTGGGAGGAGTGCGAGGAGAAGCTGGAGA